>OLSI01002076.1_pt1 | contig 11535 bp, 9 predicted proteins | sample 1672661 | NCBI WGS metagenome assembly OLSI01 (sample SAMEA3136711, study PRJEB25190) | human gut metagenome | biome: human gut; feature: human-associated habitat; material: faeces | place: Austria | collected 2013 | reverse complement strand
TTACAAGGTTTGCTTTGTCTGCAAGGCTTCCTGCCTTTGCATTTTCATTTTTCTTCTTGGCTTCTTCAAGCTTTTCTTCAAGTTCTTTTGTCTGAGCAGCTGTTCTTACCGGCTCATGAATGTTTTTCACGTTCTTATGAGCCATTTTGTTTACATTGCTTGCATCCACTTCGTTTTTGTTCTTGCGTTTTTCAGCAGCTTTTTCCATATTCTCTTTGATCAGTTCATCCATCGGAATCTTATTCAGATGTTTGTTGATAAAGAACTGCTGTACCATACGGACAACGGCACTTGCAACCCAGTAGATTCCAAGACCTGTAGGTAATGTGAAACACATAAATACAGATACAAGAGGAAGGGTAACGTTCATTGTCTTCATGGTTGAAGCCATCTGGTCAGCCTGCGGATTGTTCGTAACTGCAGTTGTCTGCTGAGAAAGCTTCACGCTCAGGTACTGGGAAAGTCCTGAAAGGACAGGAATCAGCACTGCCATGATCACAATTCCCCATGCGCCGGCTTTTACACCGTTGCTAATGAGGTTCATAGGAGTTTCCGCAATGTTAAGTCCAAGGAAGTTATTCATGGACTTTAATGTATCGACGGTGCTGTCGATCGTAGACTGCAGATCCGGAAGCTTCTTGCCGAGAGTTTCCCAGGTTGAAGTCTGGAATTTGTACAGTACGTCGATCAGTACGTTTTTATCAGAGTAATCATATTTGGAGGCGGACATAAGGATCGGTTTTGCTTCGCCGATCTTTTCCATGACCTTCTGCCATCCATCCTGTGCCATGATAGAGGTAAGAAGCGGTGTGTATACCGCTTTAACCTGCCCAACATAAGCAGGGATGTTGCGGATTACATAGTACATTGCCCAGAGAATTGGGAACTGGATAAACATACTTAAGCATCCGCCGGTCGGTGATACTCCGTATTTTTCATAAACCAATTGTGTTTCTTCCTGCATCTTCTGCATGGAAGCCTGATCATTTTTTCCTTTGTACTTCTGCTGAACCTTCTGGAGCTCAGGGTTCATTGCAGCGGACATCTTGGAAAATTTCTGTTGCTTGATGGTGAGCGGCATCAGTAAAGTGTAGATGACAATTGTCAAAAGAATAATACATACACCCAGGTTGTGAATGCCGATTAAATCCATTACCCGGTAAATACCATCCATGATCTTACCGAGCAGCCAGGCAGCCTGTCCGATGATTGGTGTGCTGACCTGTGTCATTAAAATTCCTGTCATAACCTTTCCTCCATAAACATTTCCGTCCCGGTATTTGGACGGCCTATAGGTTTAAGGCACCGGATCATATCCACCTTTGGCGAATGGATTGCATCTGAGGATTCTCCATACGGTCAGAAGGCCTCCTTTAAACGCACCGTATTTTTCAATGGCCTCCAAAGCATATTCTGAGCAGGTTGGAATGTAAATACAGTGGGTATATACCTTCATAGGTGATAAATATTTTCTGTAAAAACGAATCAAATATAATAATATCTTTTTCATAATTTCAGTGCCTCATAGTGTATATCCGTCTTCTCGATATACTGAACTGACTAAACGCAGTCCGAATAAATGTGATGAAGTTTGCCCAGATGGATGAGAGCGCTTTCAATCTCATGGTATGACCGGTCTTTGGCGGTCGTCCTTGCGATGATCACGATATCATATCCACATTGGAACTGTTCTTCGTGTAACCTGTAACTCTCACGGATCAGCCTTGTTAAATGATGTCTTATGATGCTGTTCCCAACTTTTTTGCTGACGGAAATTCCGACGCGGTTGCGTCCGAGATCATTCGCCAGGAGATACATTACAAGGTACTTGTTGCCATAAGGTTTTCCCTTTCTGTATACAGACTGGAAATCCCTGTTTTTCTTCAATGATTCGGAAAATTTCATACTTTATTCTCCCGATTTACATAAATTTGCATAGAAGAAAAGGCCACATATATGTGACCTATGCTGATAATACTTTTCTTCCCTTTGCTCTTCTTGCTGCAAGAACTTTTCTTCCACCTGCTGTGGCCATTCTTGCTCTGAATCCATGAACTTTCGCTCTGGAACGTTTCTTTGGCTGGAATGTCATCTTCATTGATATCCACCTCCTATCGATTCCTTCTTATATGAATAGAAGCTTATTTACGTTTTTAAGACATCGTACTTCATTATAATCAAAAAAGCTGTCTCCGTCAAGCAGTTTTAATAAAGTTTCGACCCTTATTTTAAGGAAATTATGAATAAGTTTATGGTTTTTGATTGATTCTGAAATCGTTTTAAGGTAGAATATAAGAGTATGATTATGCTTATTTTGAAGATGAATGGGGCAGGAATATGGACGTCATAAAAGAAAAATGGGAAGAGATCATTCAAAAGCTGAAAGTAGAATATTTTCTATCGAACATTTCTTTTGAAACGTGGATACGCCCGCTGGAGGTATATGAGATCAGAGGCAACACTCTGTATCTTACCGTTAATTTTAAGGCGAGCATCGAACACATTCAGAATAAATATCTTCTTCCGCTTAAAGTATGCATCGCGGAAGTTACCGGGACAGAGTATCAGATTAAGTTTATTCCCAGAGATCTGCCGCGCGAGCAGCAGCGCAGATATCTGGAGAAGACTGCGCCCGTAAAAGAGAAGACACATAAGCATAAAGAGGTAAGCCCGATAGCTGAAAAAGCGAATCTGAATCCGAAGTATACGTTTGATACCTTTGTGGTAGGAGGGAATAATAATTTTGCACATGCCGCATCACTGGCAGTTGCCGAATCTCCCGGTGAGGTTTACAATCCTCTGTTTTTATATGGTGGGGTAGGACTTGGCAAGACCCATCTGATGCATTCGATCGCACACTACATACTGGACCGGGAACCATCGAAGAAAGTCCTGTATGTGACAAGTGAGACATTTACCAATGACCTGATCACGGCGATCCGCAACGGAAAGACCGGCAACGATCTGGCGATGAATGCATTCCGCGATAAGTACCGCAATAATGACGTACTTCTGATCGATGACGTACAGTTCATTATCGGCAAAGAAAGTACACAGGAAGAATTTTTCCATACGTTCAATCATCTGCACAATGCCGGAAAGCAGATCGTCATTTCCAGCGACAAACCGCCAAAGGATATGACGACACTGGAGGCGCGTCTGCGGACAAGATTCGAATGGGGACTGATCGCAGATATTTCGGTGCCGGATTACGAGACACGTATGGCGATTCTTTATAAAAAAATAGAACTGGACCAACTGGAAAGATATCAGATTCCGGATGAGGTGATCCAGTATATTGCGATGAACATCAAGACCAATATCCGGGAACTGGAAGGCTCACTTAACAAGCTGATTGCATTATACCGGATCGGTGGAAGAAAGAACTTTGATGTTTCTCTGGCGGCAGAGGCACTGAAGGATATGATCGCACCGGACGATAGCCACAAGGTGACGCCGGAGCTGGTTCTGGATGTTGTCTCCGATCATTTTAATGTTTCCGTCTCTGAACTTAAGGGAAGTCGGAGAAATGCAAGAACGGCCGGAGCCAGACAAATCGTGATGTACCTGTGCAGGCAGATGACGGATGCGTCTCTTCAAAGTATCGGTGATCTGCTCGGAGGGCGTGACCATTCCACTGTGAACCACGGTGTGGACAAGATTGCCCGGGATGTGGAAAAAGATGAGACTTTGAGAAATACGATCGAGATCATTCAGAAGAAAATCAGCCCGCTGTAGAAAAGTTTTCCATGATCTGCCAGGGAAGAAAAAGAACTGTCCACGGACTTGTCAAAGCCTTAAATCCTTTTGGATCAAGGCCTTAAAGTACTTGTCCACAATTCAACAGACACTACTAAGATAACTACGGATTTGTTTTATATAAATATATATTTTGCGCGTCGAAAGGAGTTTTACACATTATGAAAATCAGATGTCTTAAATCAGATCTTGTGAAAGGGGTCAGCATTGTATCAAAGGCTGTTCCGACAAAGACAACCATGCCGATCCTGGAATGCATTCTGATAGATGCAACTACAGATATTATCAAACTTACAGCGAACGATATGGAGCTTGGGATCGAGACTGTGATCAGAGGGCAGATCGATGAGAAGGGAATGATCGCACTGGATGCGAGGATTTTCTCAGATATCGTAAGAAAGCTTCCTGATAATGAAATCGTGATTGAAAGTGGAGTGAACTTTCAGACGCTCATTACCTGTGAAAAAGCAAAATTCAATATTTCCGGTAAATCCGGTGAAGATTTTTCTTATCTGCCGTATATCGAGAGAGAAAATCCGGTTTCCATTTCCCAGTTCACACTGAAAGAAGTGATCCGCCAGACCATTTTCTCAATTGCAGACAACGACAGCAACAAACTGATGACAGGAGAACTCTTCGATATGAACGGGGATATTCTGAAAGTGGTATCCCTTGACGGACACCGTATTTCCATCCGCAAGATCGAGCTGAAGGAATCTTATGAACCGAAGAAGATCGTGGTTCCGGGAAAGACCCTGATCGAAGTCAGCAAGATCCTTTCAGGTGAAGCAGACAGCGAAGTGAGACTGTATTTCACAGCCAACCACATTGTATTTGAATTTGATGATACCGTTGTGGTATCCAGACTGATTGAAGGAGAATATTTCCGTATCGAGCAGATGCTGTCCAATGATTATGAGACAAAGGTAAGAATCAATAAAAGAGAACTCCTGAACTGTATTGACCGTGCAACTCTTCTTGTAAAAGAAGGTGATAAGAAGCCGATCATCATCAACATTCAGGATGAAATGATGGAACTTAAGATCAAGTCAGAGAAGGGTACGATGGATGAAGAGATTATGATCACTAAAGAGGGAAAAGACCTCTTGATCGGCTTCAATCCGAAGTTCCTCATTGACGCACTTCGTGTCATTGATGACGAAGAAGCAGATCTTTACTTTATGAATGCAAAGGCTCCTTGCTTTATCAAGGATGAAGGAGAAAGCTATGTATACCTGATTCTTCCGGTGAACTTCAGTGGAGCAGTATAGGAATTTAGAGAGGACAAAAATTATGGAGACAATCAAACTCAGAGATGAATTTATCAAGCTTGGTCAGGCACTGAAAGCAGCAGGTCTTGTAGGATCCGGTGTGGAAGCCAAGGAAGTCATTACAGAAGGTCTGGTAAAGGTTAATGGAGAAGTAGATACCAGACGTGGTAAAAAATTATATGACGGCGACGTTGTTACATTTAACGGAGAAGAGATCAAGATTGAAAAATAGGCTGGCACAGGTATGATTATCAAATCATTAAAATTAAAAGATTACAGAAATTATGAAATATTGAATATTGAATTTGATCATGCCACGAATATTTTTTACGGTGATAATGCGCAGGGCAAGACGAATATCCTGGAAGGGGTGTATTTGTCGGGAACCACGAAGTCTCACAGGGGGACGAAGGACCGGGATCTGATCCGATTCGGGCAGGATGAGGCTCATATTGAGACTGTCATTGAGAAAAATGGCGTTCCATGGCAGATCGATATGCACCTGAAGAAGAACAGTCCGAAAGGGATTGCGATTAACAAGGTCCCGATCCGGAGGGCGAGTGAGCTTTTCGGTCTGACGAATTTTGTGTTTTTCTCGCCGGAGGATCTGAACATTATTAAAAATGGTCCGGCGGAGAGGAGAAGGTTCATGGATCTGGAGCTTTCACAGCTTGATAAGGTGTATCTTAGTGACCTGGCAAATTATAACCGCACACTCAATCAGCGGAACCGTTTGCTGAAGGATGCCTATTACAGAGATGATATACTGGACACACTGGATGTATGGGATATGCAGCTGGTTCAGTATGGAGAAAAGATTATTCAGAGAAGGATCCGGTTTATCGAGGAGGTCAATGCGATAATCGGAGACATTCACCATAAACTGACGGGAGGCAGGGAAAGGATCAGCCTTTCGTATGAGCCTGGATGCGGAGCACTTTCGCTTGAGGCGGCGCTTGAGAAGAACAGGGAGCGCGATATCAGGATGAAGAGTACCTCGGTGGGACCTCACCGGGATGATATCTGTTTTATGGCAGGTGGGATCGACATCCGCAGATTCGGATCGCAGGGGCAGCAGAGGACAGCGGCACTTTCGCTGAAACTGTCTGAGATCGAGCTGGTACGGCAGATCATAAAGGATACGCCGGTGCTGCTGCTTGACGATGTATTGTCTGAACTTGACAAACACAGGCAAAACTATTTACTGGACAGTATTCATGATATACAGACTCTGATCACCTGTACGGGACTTGACGAGTTTGTCAATCATCGATTTTCAATAAATAAAGTATTCCATGTTCAGAACGGACATGTATCAAAAGAGAATTAGGAGGATCAATATGAGTGCAGAATATGGAGCAGACCAAATCCAGATACTGGAGGGGCTGGAAGCAGTAAGAAAGAGACCTGGTATGTATATTGGCAGTACATCTTCAAGAGGACTTCACCATCTTGTCTATGAGATCGTTGACAACTCGGTGGATGAAGCGCTTGCAGGATATTGTGATCATATCCAGGTGTTCATCAATCCGGATAATTCAATTACGGTTATAGATAACGGACGTGGTATTCCGGTGGGGATCAACCACAAAGCGGGACTCCCTGCGGTAGAGGTTGTATTCACCGTGCTTCATGCCGGCGGTAAATTCGGCGGTGGAGGATACAAGGTATCCGGTGGACTTCACGGTGTAGGAGCTTCCGTTGTAAATGCGCTTTCTGACTGGCTTGAGGTTGAGATCTGCCACGAAGGGAAGGTGTACAGACAGAGATATGAAAAAGGACATGTTGTTTACAAGCTGAAGGTTGTAGACGAATGTGATCCGGAGAAGACAGGAACAAAGGTAACCTTCCTTCCGGATGAAACTATTTTTGAAGATACAGTATTTGATTATGATACGTTAAAACAGAGATTCCGTGAGATGGCGTTCCTTACCAAGGGACTTCGCATCAGCCTGACTGATCTCCGGGATGAAGAACCGAAGGAAAGAGTGTTCCACTATGAAGGCGGTATCAAGGAGTTCGTTCAGTACTTAAATCGCAGTAAGACTCCGCTTTATGAGCAGATCATCTACTGTGAAGGAACAAAAGATAATGTAGAAGTTGAAGTTGCAATGCAGCACAATGATTCTTATACAGATAACACCTATGGTTTTGTAAATAATATCACAACACCGGAAGGTGGGACCCATGTGGTCGGATTCAGAAATGCGATCACAAAGACCTTTAACGACTATGCGAGAAAGAACAAATTATTAAAAGACAGTGAGCCGAATCTTTCCGGTGAGGATATCAGGGAAGGTCTTACAGCTATCATCAGTGTTAAGATTGAGGATCCTCAGTTTGAAGGACAGACCAAGCAGAAGCTCGGTAACAGTGAAGCGAGAGGTGCGGTTGACAGTATCGTCAGCAGCCAGCTTCAGATCTTCCTTGAACAGAATCCTGCTATTGGAAAATCAATTGTTGAGAAGTCGGTTATGGCGCAGAGAGCAAGAGAGGCGGCCAGAAAGGCGAGAGATCTTACCAGAAGAAAATCCGCACTGGAAGGCATGTCACTGCCTGGAAAGCTTGCGGACTGTTCAGATAAGGATCCATCCAAGTGTGAGATCTACATCGTAGAGGGAGACTCTGCGGGAGGTTCTGCAAAGACAGCCCGTGACAGAGCAACCCAGGCGATCCTGCCACTTCGTGGAAAGATCCTGAATGTAGAGAAGGCAAGACTGGATAAGATCTACGGTAATGCCGAGATCAAGGCAATGATCACTGCATTCGGTACAGGAATCCATGATGATTTCGATATTTCCAAACTGAGATATCACAAGATCATCATCATGACCGATGCCGACGTTGATGGAGCACATATCAGTACGCTGCTTCTGACATTCCTCTATCGTTTTATGCCGGAGCTGATCAAACAGGGCTATGTATATCTGGCTCAGCCGCCGCTTTACAAGCTGGAGAAGAACAAGAAAGTCTGGTATGCATACAGCGATGAAGAACTGGCGAAGATCATCAGCGAAGTTGGACGTGATCAGAACAATAAGATTCAGCGATACAAAGGTCTGGGTGAGATGGACGCAGAGCAGTTATGGGATACCACAATGGATCCGCAGCATCGAATCTTAAGAAGAGTGACAATGGACGATGAGACATCTTCCGAACTGGATCTTACCTTTACAACCCTGATGGGAGATAAAGTAGAACCAAGACGAGAATTTATCGAAGAGAATGCAAAATTTGTTAAGAACTTAGATATATAGGAGAATACCAATGGAAGATAATATTTTTGATAAAGTTCATGAAGTGGATATGAAAAAAACCATGGAAGAGTTCTATATCGATTATGCCATGAGTGTTATTGCTTCTCGTGCGCTTCCGGATGTAAGAGACGGTCTGAAACCTGTTCAGAGACGTATTCTTTATTCGATGATCGAGTTGAACAACGGTCCTGACAAGCCGCACCGTAAATGCGCGCGTATCGTCGGTGATACCATGGGTAAATATCACCCGCATGGTGACAGTTCTATTTACGGAGCCCTCGTTAATATGGCACAGGACTGGTCTACCCGTTACATTCTTGTAGACGGTCACGGTAACTTCGGTTCTGTGGACGGTGACGGTGCTGCCGCAATGCGATATACCGAGGCAAGACTTAGTAAGATTTCGATGGAAATGACAGCGGATATCAATAAAGATACCGTTGATTTTGCACCGAACTTTGACGAGACAGAAAAAGAACCGACCGTACTTCCGTCAAGATTTCCGAACCTTCTGGTAAACGGAACCTCCGGTATCGCGGTAGGTATGGCAACCAATATTCCACCGCACAACTTAAGAGAAGTCATCGGTGCGGTTGTGAAAATTATTGATGACCAGATTGAAGATAAAGATGAGACCACGATCGAAGAGATCATGGAGATCATCAAAGGACCTGATTTCCCGACGGGAGCAACGATCCTTGGAACAAGAGGAATCGAAGAGGCTTACCGTACAGGACGTGGAAAGATCCGTGTGCGTGCGGTATCCAATATCGAGCCAATGCAGAACGGAAAGCACAGAATCGTAGTAACTGAGCTTCCGTATATGGTCAACAAAGCCCGCCTGATCGAGAAGATCGCGGAGCTTGTAAGAGATAAGAAGATTGATGGAATCACAGACCTGAGCGACCAGTCAAGCCGTGAAGGTATGCGTGTCTGCATCGAATTGAGAAGAGATGTGAACCCGAATGTCGTTCTGAACCAGCTTTACAAGCATACACAGCTGCAGGATACATTTGGTGTGATCATGCTTGCATTGGTCAATAATGAGCCGAAGGTTATGAGCCTTCTGGAAATCCTGAACCATTATCTGAAACATCAGGAAGACGTTGTGACCAGACGTACAAAATACGAGCTGAATAAGGCAGAAGAACGTGCACACATCTTGGAAGGTCTGCTGATCGCCCTGGATAACATTGATGAGGTTATTAAGATCATCCGTGGATCCAAGACCGTACAGATTGCGAAAGCAGAGTTGATGAGCCGCTTTAACTTAAGTGATGCACAGTCCCAGGCTATCGTGGATATGCGTCTGAGAGCTCTGACCGGTCTGGAAAGAGAGAAGCTGGAAACAGAGTATGCAGAGCTTGAGAAGAAGATCGCAGAGTACAAGGCGATCCTCGCAGACAGAAAGCTTCTGCTTGGCGTAATTAAGAAAGAAATCCTTGTGATCTCTGAAAAATACGGAGATGACAGAAGAACAGCCATCGGATTTGATGAATACGACATTTCTACAGAGGATCTGATCCCGAGAGAAGATGTAGTGATCACCATGACCAAGATGGGATACATTAAGAGAATGAGCAACGATACTTTCAAGAGCCAGAATCGTGGCGGCAAGGGTATCAAGGGTATGCAGACTCTGGATGAAGACTATGTAGAAGAGCTGTTCATGACCAATACTCACCAGTATATTATGTTCTTTACCAATAAGGGAAGAGTCTATCGTCTGAAGACCTATGAGATTCCGGAAGCATCCAGAACTGCAAGAGGTACGGCAATTATTAATCTGCTTCAGCTTCAGCCTGAGGAGACGATTACTTCGATTGTAACCATGAAAGAATATCGTGAAAATGCGTACCTGTTTATGGCTACCAAGAACGGTATGGTGAAGAAGACCTCTCTGGATGAATACCAGAATATGAGAAAAACAGGTCTGACTGCCATTAATCTGCGGGAAGACGATGAGCTGATCGAAGTGAAATATACTGACGGGGATCAGGATGTGTTCCTGGTAACCAGGTATGGCCAGTGTATTCGTTTCCGTGAGTCGGATGTAAGAGCAACCGGCAGAGCTTCTATGGGTGTGATCGGAATTAACCTGCTGGATACAGACGAAGTGGTTGGAATGCAGCTTTCCAGTCAGGGAGAGTACATGTTGACGGTATCTGAAAACGGTATGGGCAAGCTGACAGATATCAATGAATTCACAGTACAGAACCGTGGCGGAAAAGGCGTGAAGTGCTATAAGATCATAGAGAAGACCGGTAATGTGGTCGGCATGAAGATCTTAAGCAGAGAAAACGAAGTTATGATGATCAATACAGACGGCATTATCATTCAGATGCCGTGCAGTGATATCTCGATTCTGGGAAGAGTAACATCAGGAGTAAAACTGATGGATCTGAAGAACGGAATTACTATCGCAAGTATTGCAAAAGTGAGAGAGTCATCCAAGAATGAAAATGAAGAGGGCTCAGAAGAGGTATCAGAAGAAGTAGATCAGACAATATAAAATAAAAAATAAGTACTCTGTAAAAGTTGCAGAGTACTTATTTAAAATGGAGATAGAATTATGAAGTTACGCAGAATGACTGCGGTCTTTGCATCCAAACTTACTGCAAAGATCTGTAGAATGCTTGGAAAGCAGGGAGTTACCTGGGCTGGAAAAATAGCACTGATGATTGATCCTGCGATCCTGTCAGAACTGGCAGGGGATGTGAGAGAAAAGATCTTTGTAGTCTGTGGAACAAATGGAAAAACGACTACGAATAATCTTTTATGCTCTACGCTGGAAGCACAGAATAAAAAAGTAGTATGTAATCATACTGGTTCCAATATGCTCAACGGAGCCGTGGCAGCCTTCGTGCTGGCAGCAGGATGGAATGGAAAACTGGATGCAGATTATGCATGCATTGAGGTAGATGAAGCATCTGCCTTACGCATTTTTCCGCATTTCAAACCGGATTTCTGTGTGCTGACCAATCTGTTTCGTGATCAGCTCGACCGATATGGAGAGATCGATATTACCATGAACCTGGTAAGAGATGCCATGAAGATGGCACCGGATATGAAAGTGATTGTGAATGCAGACGATGCACTCTCTACTTATGTGACCATGGAGAGTGGTAATGCATATGTAACTTATGGCATTCAGGAAAAAGTATTTGAAGAATCCATCAATGAGATAAAGGAAGGACGTTTCTGTAAAAAATGCGGGGCTCCGTTGAAGTATAATTTCTATCACTACA
>OLSI01002056.1_pt1 | contig 11652 bp, 9 predicted proteins | sample 1672661 | NCBI WGS metagenome assembly OLSI01 (sample SAMEA3136711, study PRJEB25190) | human gut metagenome | biome: human gut; feature: human-associated habitat; material: faeces | place: Austria | collected 2013 | reverse complement strand
CAAGACGCGCCGCGAAGCGCATGCCTTCTGCAACCGCCGCACCATGGGAATAGACCCCATAGCCTGCGCATGTCTCGATCGCATGAGCGAGCGTGTGGCCATAGTTCAAACATTCGCGCACGCCCTTCGTCTCCTGCTCATCGGCAGCAACGACTTGTGCCTTGAACACCACACTGCGCACGACCGCTTCTTGCGCGATGCTCATATCACGCGCGGCGAGCGCGCCTGCATTATCGCAGAGCCAGAAGAAGAATTCATCCGAATCGATCACCGCCGATTTCGCGATCTCCGCGCAACCGCATGCCCATTCACGTTCAGGCAGCGTTGCAAGGGTTGCAAGATCAGCGCAGACGAGAAGCGGCTGGCAAAAGGTTCCGACCAGGTTCTTCCCTGCCTCAAGGTTGATGGCGGTCTTGCCTCCGACCGAAGAATCGACCATGGAAAGCAAGGTGGTGGGAACCTGCACAACAGGTAGACCGCGCATGAACGTCGAGCCTGTGAAGCCCGCAAGATCACCCACGACCCCGCCCCCGAGCGCGATGATGAGCGAATCGCGATTGAGCTTGCAATCGGCCATCGCGTTCCAGATCTCGGCTGCGCATTCGATCGATTTCGCTTCCTCACCAGCAGGGACCGTGAGCACGAACGTGCGGTAGGATGCCGCTTCGAGCGAGGCTTTCACAGGCTTAAGGTAATGCGGCGCAACGGTCGCATCGGTGATGATGAGCGCCTGGGGATTCTCGTCGAGCGTGCGGAGTGCGGCACCGAGCCCCTCGATCGCTCCCGTAGCGATGCGCACGTCGTAGGGCTTATGGCCCGCGATATCGACGATGACCTTACTCATGGGCTTCCTCTTTGACCATGATGCCTTCAGCGAGCAGCTGCTCTGCGATCTCACGAGCAAGATCGATTATCTCGCGCCCTTCGGTATCGATCGCATAATGCGCTGCAGCCTCATATTGAGGGATGCGCTCGACGATGGTCTTGCGCGCAGTTTCCAAGTTCTTGAACATCGGGCGTGAATCGGTATTGGGGATACGACGCGCCGCTTCATCGGCAGTGACCTGCAGGTAGATCACATAGCCGGCATCGCGCATGATCTCGGCATTTTCCGCCCGCTTCGTTACCACGCCACCGCCGCAGCCGATCAAGCGCGGTGAACGCTGGGAGAGATCACGCAGAACGTCCGTTTCGATATCGCGAAACGTCTCTTCCCCATCTTCAGCGAAGATGTCGGCGATGATGCGATCTTCACGCAGTTCAAGATATTCATCCGCATCGATCGAAGCAAGGCCGTATTGGACCGCAAGCTGCTGAGAGACGCTCGTTTTGCCCGCGCCCATGAACCCGATGAAGAATACGGGTTTGGTAAGACGATAACCGCCTGCAGGGATAGCATTGTCACTCATAAGGTCCTCTTTCTCTCTGATTGCTCGCGTTTTCTTCGATGGGATGAGAATCGCCGATGCACTAGTGCCTCTCCGCAACAAACGCACCTGCACGATGTTTCAAGCTTAACGCGACATGGTCTTGATGCGCTTCTTGAACGATTCGATGTTCGCCTTGATATCGGTCATGTTGTCGGAGCCGAATTTGTCGAGATACGCCTGCGCGATAATAAACGCGACCTCAGCTTCAGCAACTACCGAAGCAGCGGGTACTGCACATACATCGCTTCGTTCAGTGGATGCCTTATCCACTTCGAGCGTATCGATATTGACCGTATTGAGCGGATCGATCTGCGTAGGGATCGGCTTCATGGCGGCCGTCATGATGAGCGGCATGCCCGTGGTCATGCCCCCTTCCAAGCCTCCAGCACGGTTCGTCCTGCGCATGAAGCCCTTCTTCTTATCGAGATAGATCTCGTCATGAGCTTCATGGCCGAGCACCTCGGCATTCTTGAACCCGATGCCGAACTCAACGCCTTTGATGGCAGGAATCGAAAACAGAGCACCACCGAGCTTCGAGGTAAGGCGGTTTCGCGCTTCTTCGAATCCGCCAAGTGCGGGCAAGAGTCCGTTGACCACTACGCGGAAGGTGCCGCCCAAGCTCTGTCCGAGCTCTTTCGCTTCATCGATGCGCGCTTTCATGGCTTCGGTCGCCTCTTCATCGGGGCAGCGCAGCTCGCTCATCTCGATGGCCAGCGGTCGATAGTCAGCCGCATCGCGCATAGGGTCTTCCTCGATCATACCTACGCCGCCGATGGAAACGACATAGGAATAGACCTCCACGCCCACTTCAGCCAAGAATTCACGGGCGATGCCCGAAGCTGCAACGCGAATAGCGGTCTCGCGTGCGCTCGAACGCTCGAGGATATTGCGACAATCGGTCTGATCATTCTTGAGCACACCCAGAAGATCGGCATGTCCGGGGCGCGGCGTGACCTCGCGCACAAGATCTGTTGGCTCATCACCGAATACCGCCATGCGGTCGGTCCAGTTCTCCCAGTCATCGTTCTTGATCGAAAGGCACACGGGGCTTCCGAGCGTTTTACCGAAGCGAACGCCCGACAGGACCTGAACGCGGTCCTTCTCGATCTTCTGCCTTCCTCCGCGACCGTATCCGCCTTGACGCCGAGCGAGATCGGAATTGATGTTCTTTTCCGAGATCGAAAGCCCTGCAGGCACTCCGGTAACGATAGCCGTTAAGGCAGGACCATGGCTTTCACCAGCAGATACGTATTCCATAATCGTCCTTTTTCATGGGGTTTTCTTGGTCCTGCAGAAGCAAGACCTTCATTGGTTTTTATTCTATCAAAACCCCTGATTTCCCTGCGAGGAAATTAGCGCATGCGCGCTACCTCCATCATTCGCCCTCGTGCGATGAAGAAACCGCGTTCGCTCGGTCATCTTGTAGGCAGATGCCACTCTGGGGCGCAGGCTCCTTCAAGAAGAGCCCTTCGACCTTGCGTACCAACTGAGTATGCTTCAGATCGACATCCACGAGCGGCGCGACCAAGTAAGCAGGCATGCCGATGAGATGCGCGCCCACTACATCGGTAAAGAGCTGATCGCCCACCATAACAGAGTCTTCCACGCTGCCCTCGACCAGAGCGAGCGCGCGCTTGAACCCACTGGAGAGAGGTTTCATCGCCTTAGCCACGATAGGAATGTCGAGCTCGCGTGCAACCGCAAATACGTTTTCATGGAAGTTATTGCTCAGGATGCAGGGTTTGATGCCTTTTTGCTGCACGTGCGTAAGCCATGCTCGGACCTCAAGTGGCACTTCATCGTTATCGCGTCGACGAAGCGTGTTATCGAGATCGAGCAGTACGTGCGTGAGGTGCAAGCGCAAAAGGTCCCATTCCGCATCGATCGCTGCGACCGACGAAAACTGCTTTTCAGGCGCGAATAGCCCCACACGTTCCCTCTCTATATGAGCGTTGCTCTATGAAGCGATCGCCTGCTGATGCTCTTCATAGGTCTTGCTGAAGAAATAATCCAGTCCACCTTGACCATTGTCTTTGAAATAGAAATAGAGGTAGTCGGTCTGGTCAGGATCGCAGGCTGCCTCGAGCGCTGCAAGACCCGGTGAGCAGATGGGTCCAGGAGGCAATCCCTTGTTCAAATAGGTATTGAACGGGCCTTCCTTCTGCAGATCCTCGGGCTTCGGATCGCCCCCGATCACATAGGCCGTGGTGGCATCGGACTGCAATGCCATATCGATCGCAAGGCGGTTGTAGAACACTGAAGCAACCGCTTTCTTGTTATCCGCTGCAGCTTCACGTTCGATGATCGAAGCGAGGATGAGCACCTCGTAATCGCTGAGCCCTGCATCATGTGGATAGGTATAGTTGAGCTGCTTGACCTCTTGCTCATACTGCGTGAGCATCTGAGCGACCACATCATCTGCATTGGCACCCGCCATGATCTCGTAGGTCTTAGGGAACAAGAAACCCTCGAGTGAATTGTTATAAGCATCCTTCACGAAACTGAACCGATCCGAGAAGCGCGAGGCATCCTGCGCAGCCGCAAGGAAATCCGCTTCACTGATCGAACCCGCATATGCCTCCGAAACAGCATGCGCTGTTTGTTTGATCGTGTAGCCTTCGGGTATCACATAGCTGTTATCTGCCTGGTTCGGACCAGCTTCGAGATGTTCGACCACCTCAGAAAGCGGTGTGCCTCCATTGAACACGTAGATGCCGGTCTTGAGCGAAGAACCATAGCCCTTTTGGGATACCTCATTGCTGAAGGCTTTCTTGTTCTCGATGATGCCAGCATCGTAGAGGATCGTGGCGATGTCTTGGGTCGTAGAACCATCAGGTATCTCGATGCGCGCCTGCTGATCGCTCGGAAGCATGTTCGGGTTCTTATCGCAAGAGCCCATGCAGTTCACCAGCCCGAAGATCACGATAATGGCGAACACCACAGCTGCGATGCCGATATAGAACGGTTTCTTCGAACGACGCGGCTCGATGAGCGACGTATCATATTTGCTGAACTGGCGCTCCCCTCGTGCATGGGCAGCACGGGCAGCATGGGTGGGTTTGCGAGAATACGTAACCTTACGACGAAACACTCAAATACCTTTCACGGTGCGTTCAGTGACGGGCGTCGAGCCACGATTGCAAGAAGATCGAAGCTGCGATCATATCAACCTTACCACGCATAGACTTTTCGGAGTGGCCGCCTTCGCGGAGCGCACGTTTTGCTTCGGCAGAACTCAGACGCTCATCGCAGAATTCGAGCGGCAGATCGAGCGTTTTCGCTATGCGAACTGCTTGTTCTTCGATACGTTGCGCTTGAGGGCCTTTTTCGCCATTCAAGGACAGCGGCAAGCCCGAAAGGAGCAATTCTGGCTCCCAATCTTCGACCACACGACGAAACGAAGAAGCGTTCGCAAGTACCTCTTGAGTAGGAAGCACGCAAACGGGACTCGCGATACGCCCTTGGGGATCGCTTACCGCGATACCGCAACGCACTTCCCCGATATCGAGCGCCATGACCCTCACGCGATCACCTGAAGTGGTCTATATGCGGAAATCTTTCGCATGAGCCTAGGCAAGACCAAGTTCTGCACGCGCCTTATCGAGCGCTGCCGGAATACCAGAAGCGTCCTTGCCACCAGCTTGTGCCATGGTGGGCTTTCCACCACCACCACCAGAAACGAGCGGCGCGATGGTCTTGATGATGTTGCCCGCATTGAATCCAGCAGCAACCGCTTCATCGCTACCTGCAGCAAGCAGGATCGGACGATCATCCTTGACGCCAATGAGCACTGCAGCACCTGGCGCATCCATGCGTGAGCGCACCACGTCCCAGAAATTACGCAGCATGCCCGGATCGCGCACATCGACCTGTGCAACGATGACCGGATACCCCGCAGGAGTGAGCACTGCTTGGTCGAGCAGTGCCGTAACGTTATCGTCAGCAACGGCGTTTTGCGTACGTTTGAAGCGTGTTTGCAGTTCTTTATAGGCAGTCATGTTCGAAGCAGTGCGTTCGGAAACATCGAACATCGGCACGGAAAGCAGTCCAGCCGTTTCGCGCAGCTCAGCTTCGATACCATTCACATAAGCAAGCGCACCATAGCTCGTCACTGCTTCGATACGGCGCAAGCTCGCGCCTACACTACCCTCGCTCGTGATCTTCACGAACCCGATCTCAGCCGTGTTGTTCACGTGGCACCCACCACACAGCTCACGGGAGAATTGACCGACCTCGACCACGCGTACGGTTTCACCATACTTCTCACCGAAGAGCGCGGTCACACCAGAATTGCGGGCTTCATCAAGCGAAGTCTCATAGCGCGTAGTGGGGATCGCTTGCATGATGTAGGAGTTCGCAAGCTCTTCGACCTGCGCGATCTGTTCAGGAGTGAGTGCTTCGAAATGCGTGAAGTCGAAGCGCAAGCGGTCGGGACCAACGTAGCTACCCGCCTGCTTCACATGCGCACCGAGCACCTCGCGCAATGCCGCATGCAGGATGTGCGTGCAGGTGTGATTGCGCGCGATAGACGCGCGGCGCTTCGCATCGACCGAAGCCGTAACTTCTTCGCCAACCGAGAACGAGCCCGATTCGATCTTCACCTTATGAACGGTAAGACCCGCTTCAGGGGCTTTTGTATCGAGTACACGAGCAACGCTCTCGCCGGCGAAGATGATACCCGTATCACCCACTTCGCCACCCATTTCAGCATAGAACGGCGTGGTGGAGAGAATGATCTCGCCTTCTTGGCCTGCTTCCAGGCGCTCGGCCACTTCACCATCGCAGATGAGAGCATTCACGATAGCACCGCACTCGAGCGTGTCATAGCCAACGAAACTAGTAGGTCCGAGCTTCTCGAGCAGCTCGACATAGATGCCACCGAAGTTCGACCAGGCTGCTTCTGCATCATCGGCATTGGCAGCGCGAGCGCGGCTGCGCTGTTCTTCCATACAACGTGCGAAGCCTTCTTCGTCGACCGTGATATCGCGTTCAGCACAGATCTCTTGGGTGACCTCGATCGGGAAGCCATACGTATCGTGCAGCACGAACGCGCGATCACCTGGGAGCACGTTGCCTTCAAGTTCGTCAAGCGCCTCTTCGAGGTAGACCTGACCCTGCTTGAGCGTGGCACCGAAACGCTCCTCTTCGGAGAGCACGATACGCTTGATGAGCGCTTCGTTCTCGATGAGTTCGGGATAGACCGAGCCCATGAGCTCCATGATCTTCTCAATGTAGTGAGAAAGGAACGCGCCTTCGATGCCGATCGAATGAGCTTTCATGACCGCACGGCGCAGCAAGCGACGCAGCACGTATCCACGCCCCTCATTCGAAGGCAGGATGCCATCGGCGATCATGAATGTGACCGCGCGACTATGATCAGCGATAATACGCAACGCCAGGTCGGTAGCATCGTCTGTCTTGTATGTTTTGTGCGAAAGGTCCTCGCCCACTGCGATCAGATCGCGCAGAATGTCCGTGTCGTAGTTGTTATCCACGCCTTGCATAATGGCAGCGATGCGCTCAAGACCCATTCCAGTATCGATGTTCTTCTTGGGCAGAGGCACGAGCGTGCCATCTTCTTGTGCATCATATTGTGTGAAGACGCAATTCCAATACTCGAGGAAGCGATCGCAATCGCAACCCGGAGCGCAATCAGGGCTCCCGCAACCTACTTCAGGACCCTGGTCGAAGTACAGCTCGGAGCACGGACCACACGGACCGGTAGGGCCAGCTCGCCAGAAATTATCGTCTTCACCGAGCTTAGAGATGTGGCTCGGATCGATGCCGAGGTCCTGCCAGATCTCGATCGTCTCATCGTCATCTTCGAACACGGTGAAATAAAGCCTCTCGAGCGGAAGACCGAGCACCTCAGTCGAAAATTCAAGCGCCCAAGCGCACATTTCCTTCTTGAAGTATTCGCCAAAGGAGAAATTGCCGAGCATCTCGAAGAAGCTCAAGTGGCGCCCCGTGGTGCCGATGATATCGATATCGTTGGTGCGCACGCACTTCTGCACGGTAGTAGTGCCGATATAGGGTGCTTCCAGATGCTTTTGCTGCAGGAAATAGGGCTTGAATTGGACCATGCCCGCTGCGGTGAGCAAAAGCGATGGGTCGTCTGGAATAAGTGAAGAAGAAGGCATGCGCTTGCACCCCTTCTCCTCAAAAAACTTCAAATACTTTTCGCGGATCTCCGCCGTGGTCATATATTCCATGGACACACTTTCTCGTGGATAGGACGAATGGAAAATCTTTGCTTTTGCATCATACAACAGCGCGGCATGATTCAGTGCTTTTGGTTCTTGCTATCAACCCTAACTGGTGCCATTTCGCCCGTTGCGTCGGCAAGCGGGTTTGGAGTATCCGAAGAATTACCCTTGAAGAAGACTCCTTCGGGGTCAAGGATAGAACGACCAGTCTTCTTCTCAAAGTAGTACACGAAGATCGATTTAGCAGCAGCCGCAAGCGGAATAGAAAGCAGCATACCAATAAAGCTGCCGATAAATCCACTCATTGCCCAACCAAGCGCAGAGCCGATCATAAGAGCAAGGATAACGAGCGCTGGGTGGATGTCAACCGAATTAGACATGAGCTTTGGCGAGATGAAAGTATAGACAACCTGTTGCACGATAACGGTGTAGACGATCGCGATGATGCAAATGAGCGGGCTGATGAAGATACCCGTGATGCCCGCAAGCGCACCGCCAAGCCATGGACCGATAACCGGAATGATGTTGAGCACACCAGTAATAAGACCGAGTGCGGCAGCACTGGGTAGGCCCATGATCGCAAAGCCAATGCCGCACCCTACTGCGATGATGCCGCATTGGATGAGCGTTGCTTTGATGTAACCCCCTACCACACGCGTGAACGTGATCTCGAGCATAACGAGATCTTCGCCATGATTCTTACCAAGCAGGCGATAGATCTCTCTATTGAGCGCCGGTAATTCAAGCAGGATCCAGAACGCAACAACAAGCGCGAAGCCCACGACCAACAGCGTATTGGCAACACCTGAACCAACTGCAGCAACCCCCTGCGCACTCTGAGAAGCAACAGAAGATGCCCAGCTGGAAAGCGAGGCAAATGCGCTGTTCATGTATTCCTTGATGGTGGCATCTTGGAAGAATTCTGCGTATTGCTCGTAAACATGATTCCACCACTCGCTCACTTGCGAGATGTACGTAGGAACACTTTGGATGAGCGAATCGAACTGATTGCCCACGCCGAACAGGGGCGAGAACATGAGGAATATGCAGGCTGCAAGCACAAGGAGCATGACCAGGTAGGCCACGATCGTGCCGATCAGCCGGTTCGCCCCCCGCTTCTCCAGCCCATCGACGATGCCACGCAAACAGAACACGATAACGACCGACCAAAGGATGATGCCGATAGGAATGGAAAGGATATTCAAAACGACCGTGGTGTAATAGATGATAATGCCGCATAAAACGACGAGCGAGGCGATGAAGAACCACCGCCCCGCTTTCATCGTTTTCAGGCTTACCTCACGATACTCTTTGTCTTCATTATCCAACGAACTGCTCGTCGGATCGACATGCTTCATGTTGGTATTCCTTCGTGTTGCTAGTTTGCGCCTGCGTCTGCGTTAGCCTTGATGAAGACCGCTTCTTTAAGATTCGCAGCCGTCCTGTTCGTTTCTTCGGCCGCCTTATCGCGCGCTTCCTGCGCTGCTTCGCGATCAGCTGCACGCTGAGCGTTATCGGCCTGCATATCGGCAACCTTCTCGCCCACGATCTCAAGACCGTTATCGACATTGGTGAGCACCACGCCTGCCGTGCCTTCGGCATTCTTCACCGGACTGATCTTCTCGCGGATGGCAGACGTTGCCTTTGCGATGATGCCCAGCGGCGCTTGCGTGACCTTGTCGACCGAGCTCGTTGCTTTGGAGACATTGCCCGTGATCTTGTTTACATCTTCCATGATCTGATCGATGCGCATGATCTGCAGATTCGCTCCATCGATCGTGAGCGTGATGCGATCCATGAGCGGATCGACGCGCCCGACGATGGGCTTAGCCTGCTTGATGAGATCAGCAGCATCATCGAGCATGGGGTTGACCTTTTCATTCACGGTGTTGCGAATGATCTTGACGAGGATATACAAGAAATATGCAAGGGCCAGGAGCGCAACCGCACCAGCCAGGCACAGGATGAATAGTCCAACCGGAATGAGATTCTCCATATCGACACCTTTCCTTCTAATCCAAATTTTCTCGATTATACCCTTTTATAGGCCTGAAAAGTCTTTCGTCGAGTAATCAATACGGTAACGTTCCCACCCTCGATCGCTCGGCGTGAAGAAACACCCGCGCTCGAGGCCATCAGGAAGATATTGCTGCTCAACATAGGCTCCAGGATAGTTGTGCGGATAGAGATACGCACCGTACTCTTCGCTGCCTGGACGATGACGATCGCGCAGATGGTTCGGCACCGCCCGCGCAGGCCCCTTCTTCACTTCGGCAAGCGCATTGAAGTACGCCTGCGAGGAGGCATTCGATTTGGGAGCGAGCGCCATATAGACTGCCGCCTGGGCAAGATTGATGCCGCATTCGGGGTAGCCTATCACCTCAGCTGCTCTGAATGCAGCCTCAGCGACAAGGAGCGCTTGCGGGTCGGCATTGCCGATATCTTCCGAGGCCAAGATGAAGATGCGACGCGCGATGAACTTTGGGTCTTCCCCACCGTCGATCATGCGGGCAAGCCAATAGAGCGCCGCATCGGGATCGGAGCCGCGCATCGACTTTTGGTAAGCCGAGACAATATCATAATGGTCGTCGCCCAGCTTGTCGTACCGCATGGCAGTGCGCACGGCTACCTGCTGCACCATGGAAAGGTCGATGGTGCGGGTGCCGTTCTCGATCGGCGCAGCGGTGACGGCAAACTCCAGGTTGCCCAGGGCTTTGCGCATATCGCCGCCCGCACTTTGGGCCAGGTAGTCCAGCGCGTCGTCCGGGATCAAAATCGGCGTCTGGTCGTCGGCCCCCAGGCGGGCTACGGCGTTTTGCAAGCCCTGGCGGATGTCGGCGGCGGTCAGTGCCTTGAACTCAAACACCGTGCAGCGGGAAAGCAGCGCGTTATAGATGTAGAAATAGGGGTTCTCGGTGGTGGAGGCGATCAGGGTGACGCTGCCGTCCTCGATACATTCCAAAAGGCTCTGCTGCTGCTTTTTATTCAGATACTGGATCTCGTCCAGATACAGCAGAATGCCGCCCGCCGCTGCCAGCGTGCCGATATCCTTGAGCACTGCCTTGATATCCCCGGTGCCGCAGGAGGTGCCGTTGAGCTTGTGCAGGGTCATGCCGCTGTTCTCGGCAATAATGCGTGCCACCGTGGTCTTTCCGGTGCCGGAGGGGCCGTAAAAGATCATGTTGGGGATGCGGCCGCTCTCGATGGTGCGGCGGAACACCCGCCCCGGAGCCAGCAGATGCTGCTGCCCGCACACATCCGCCAGCGTTTTGGGACGCAGGCGCTGCGCAAGTGGTTCATTCATGGTGGGTTCTCCTTTCCTGCCCGCAAGGCACTTTTTATATAGTATAGCGCATTTAGAAAAGGAGGACAAGGGCTTTTCTGAAAATCATTCTCAGATAATGCCCTGCAAACATTTACAAATCCTGTCAAACATGGTATGATTCAGGTATTCCCTTTTAAAGGAGGTTTGTCCCATGCCGGTACGAAAAAAAGCCCCGGAGGATCTTACTGCAAAAAAAGCGCTGGCGCTGGAGGTCATCCGGCGTCTCAAGGCCGAATACCCGGATGCTGGTTGCACCTTGGACTACGACCACGCATGGCAGCTGCTGGTCAGCGTGCGGCTGGCCGCCCAGTGCACGGATGCCCGGGTGAACATTGTGGTGGAGGAGTTGTTTGCAAAATACCCAAGCGTAGCGGCGCTGGCTGCCGCCGAGCCGGAGGACATTGAAGCCATCGTCAAGCCCTGCGGGCTGGGACACTCCAAGGCGCGGGATATCTCGGCCTGTATGCGGATGCTGCGGGACAAGTACGACTGCCGGGTGCCCGACACCTTTGACGAATTGCTTGCCCTGCCCGGCGTAGGGCGCAAGAGCGCAAACCTCATTATGGGGGATGTGTTCGGCAAGCCCGCTATCGTCACCGACACCCACTGCATCCGGCTGTGCAATAAAATTGGCCTTGTGGACGGCATTAAGGAGCCGCAAAAGGTGGAGATGGCGCTATGGAAGATCATC
>OLSI01002055.1_pt1 | contig 11657 bp, 12 predicted proteins | sample 1672661 | NCBI WGS metagenome assembly OLSI01 (sample SAMEA3136711, study PRJEB25190) | human gut metagenome | biome: human gut; feature: human-associated habitat; material: faeces | place: Austria | collected 2013 | reverse complement strand
AAGATATCTTTCGTTTCACTCAAGATTATCTGACTTGTTTACAAATAATTTTATATAATTTCTGAATCTCTTTTTGGAAAACCGTGTCTTTCATAAAAACCAGATTCAGTTCTGTGTGCGAAGGCTTTTCACCGACGGAAAGCGGAACAATCCTGTCTGAAAAAAGGCTGTTGAAGATCATATGATCCAGCGTAATCATAACTGCCTGATTACATGCAACGCAGGCAAGTCCTGTACGGGTTCCGCTAATCTGATAACCGATATTGGGGATTAATTGATTACAGGCATAAAGTTCATCCGCTTTCTGTCGGAATTTCGAATCCGGAAGCAGCATTACATTTTCTTCCATGGCACATTTTACTAGCTCAATCCATGGATATCGAAATCCCGCACGTGATACAGCCTGTGTTATGAGTGGATGATTTTTTTCTACAGCAACAACAGTTTCACAGGATTTTACAAGCTGATATTCATAATCCGAATCTCTCTTATCCGTCGTGGCAAGAATTACATCCACTTCCTGTCTGCGGAGCATTTCCATAAGATTCGCTGCTGAATATTCCTGAAGAACAATTTTCATATCCGGGTAGATTTTTCTGAACGCAGGAAGGACTTTATCTAGAACAACTGTAGAAAATGAAGGCTGTACACCTATCTGAATCACTTTATTACTAATATTGGCAAAATGTTGCATCTGCTGATTCAGTTCCAGTTGAAGCTGTTCTATTTCCTGACATTTCTGAATGTAGTATTTTCCGGCTTCTGTCGGAACAAAACGTTTTCCAATCCGATGAAACAAAAGAACATTCAGCTCACTTTCTCTTGCCTGCACAAATCTACTCAATGCTGAAGGAGTGATGTACAGTTTATTGGCAGCTTTCGTAATCCCGGCCTGACGGGCAACTTCCAGAATATATTGTATATTTTTATCCATGAGATCTCCTCCTGACAAATTTTCCATTAATTATCTTTTTACCTACTGTGATACCACTTGTCAATCAGTCACTGTAAGATAGTATCGATGTACTGAAAACTCAATAAGGAGGGGCATAATCCCCCTCCTTTTGTGTATACTAATAAAGTACTAAAGTATCTTATTTTATTATGTTTCGCTGTATCTAACTTTGATTAAAAGAATTATAAATACGCGGTTTCTTAGAATTTACCAGCCTTTGCTGCTTCCTCAACGGAAACTGCTACTGCAACAGTCATACCAACCATCGGGTTGTTACCTGCTCCGATAAGTCCCATCATCTCTACGTGAGCCGGTACAGAAGATGATCCTGCAAACTGTGCATCTGAGTGCATACGTCCAAGTGTATCTGTCATACCATAAGATGCTGGACCTGCAGCCATGTTATCTGGATGAAGTGTACGTCCTGTACCACCACCAGATGCTACTGAGAAGTATTTTTTACCTTTCTCTACACACTCTTTTTTGTACGTTCCTGCTACTGGATGCTGGAAACGTGTCGGGTTTGTAGAGTTACCTGTGATAGATACATCTACACCCTCTTTCCACATAATTGCAACACCTTCACGCACATCATTTGCTCCATAGCAGTTTACTTTGGAACGAAGTCCGTCAGAATAAGAGATTCTCTGAACCTCTTTCAGCTCTCCTGTATAGTAGTCATATTCTGTCTGAACATATGTAAATCCATTGATACGGGAGATAATCTTAGCTGCGTCTTTTCCAAGTCCGTTCAAGATAACACGAAGTGGTTTTTTACGAACTTTGTTTGCTTTTTCAGCGATACCGATAGCACCCTCTGCTGCTGCAAATGACTCATGTCCTGCAAGGAAACAGAAGCAGTCTGTATCCTCTTCCAGAAGCATCTTTCCAAGGTTACCATGTCCAAGACCAACTTTTCTCTGATCTGCTACAGATCCTGGAATACAGAAAGACTGAAGTCCTTCACCGATTGCTGCTGCTGCTTCTGCTGCTGTCTTACAGCTTTTTTTAATTGCAATTGCAGCACCTACTGTGTAAGCCCAGCATGCGTTCTCAAAACAGATTGGCTGAATGCTCTTAATCTGATTGTATACATCAAGTCCGGCATCTTTTGTAATCTTCTGTGCTTCCTCGATTGAAGCGATTCCATATCCTGCCAGCACTTCATTGATTTTATCAATTCTTCTTTCATATGATTCAAATAAAGCCATTTTAAAAAGTCCTCCTACTCTTTTCTTGGGTCAATAATCTTTGCTGCGTCTTCAACACGACCATACTGTCCTTTTGCCTTTTCCCATGCATCATTCGGTGTATCGCCTTTTTTGATGAAGTCTGTAAGTTTTCCAAGATTTACGAACTGGTATCCGATGATCTCGCCTGCTTCATCGAGTGCGATACCTGTTACATAACCCTCTGCCATCTCAAGATAACGAGGTCCTTTTGCTAATGTTCCGTACATTGTTCCTACCTGAGAGCGGAGTCCTTTTCCAAGGTCCTCAAGTCCTGCTCCGATAGCAAGTCCGTCTTCAGAAAATGCGCTCTGAGTTCTTCCGTATACAATCTGTAAGAATAACTCACGCATTGCTGTATTGATTGCATCACAGACAAGGTCTGTATTCAATGCCTCTAAAATAGTTTTTCCTGGAAGGATTTCTGAAGCCATAGCAGCTGAATGTGTCATTCCGGAGCAGCCGATTGTCTCAACCAATGCCTCCTGGATAATTCCATCTTTCACATTCAGTGTCAGCTTACAAGCACCCTGCTGAGGAGCACACCAGCCAATGCCGTGTGTAAAACCGGAAATATCTTTGATCTCCTTAGCCTGAACCCATTTTGCCTCTTCCGGAATCGGAGCTGGTCCGTGATTAGCGCCCTGCGCTACCGGACACATCATTTCTACTTCTTGTGAATAAATCATTTTAAAACTCCTTTCAACTATGTGTGTTTTATAAATAGTGTTTGTTATAAGTTTAACACCATATCCTTTTTTATTCTCTCATAAATAACATTTTTCGTCAATTGGCACTACGCTACATTTTTAAATTGTTTGGACCGCTTTTTATAGTCATTCTACTTAAGAATTTCCATTGCCATAGGCACATAACATTTTCCATGTATCATCTGCATCTCATCGATTGGTTTCATGCCCATGTGGATATATTTTTTCACCGCCTCCGGAGCAGCATCAACGGTCATAATCGTCTTATGCAGTTCTTCCTTACAATACCTTTTCGCATAGTCAAAAAGTAACCTTCCAGCACCTTTTCCCTGGCAGGATCTGCGCACATAATAATTACAAATGTGTCCCCGCCTCTGAAGGGATATGGTTCCTTCCAGTTCTTCTTGTTCAAATACACCGAACATCAGAAGTTCGCCGCTATCACAGAGCTGGTCGATATTCTCCTGTTTTAAATATTCGCGGAATGTATCAATCCCTTCCTGTTCATACACCTCGGCCACATCCATGCAAAAAACGCTCCAGATAATATCCAGAGCGTATTTTCTTTCCTGTTTTTCCAGTTCACGTACGATCATTACATACCTCCCTGTGTCAGCACCTGCACATTCTTTGCAATATAGTCGATCAGTGATACAACTGTCAGGATCAGTGAAAGCCAGATCAGAACTATGCCAACGATATCGAACACACCTCCAAGATCTGCAATCAATACAATGATCATAAACATCTGGGATACTGTCTTAAATTTGCCCCAGTAACTTGCTGCGATGACAATTCCATTATCTGCAGCCACAAGGCGGAATCCGCTAATAATAAACTCACGGGCAATGATGATGATGACGAACCATGCCTGTAATTTTCCTAACGGAATCATACAGATCATAGCAGAACACACAAGCAGCTTATCTGCTAAAGGATCCATGAACTTTCCAAAGTTTGTCACAAGATTTCTTGCGCGGGCGATCTTACCATCCAGCATATCTGTCAGACTGGCAACACAGAACAAAACTAACGCGATCCATTTATTTGCCGGTCCCCCCACATCAGTCAACATAAAAAATACAAAAAACGGAACCATGATAACTCGTAATACTGTCAGTTTATTTGGTAAATTCATTATATCAGCTCTCCTATCAAATCATATTCCAGTGCACCGGTCACGCGAACTCTTGCAAAATCTCCACTCATCAATTCTTCGTCTGTATTGATAAAGATCAAGCCATCCACATTCGGTGCATCTTTATAAGTTCTTCCTACATATGCATTTTCATCTGCAACTTTTCCTTCAATCATAACGAGAACTTCACGTCCGACCATATCTTCTGCCAGATCAAATGCGATTTCCTGCTGAAGTTCCATCAATTCTGCCTGGCGGTCTTCCTTGACTTCTTCCGGAATCTGCTCTGTCATAGTTGCAGCTGGTGTATCTTCCTCCGGTGAGTAAGTAAAAACTCCAAGTCTATCAAATTCCATCTCATCTACGAAATCCTTCAGCTCTTCATGCTGTTCTTGTGTCTCACCAGGAAATCCTGTGATCAATGTGGTACGAAGAGAAATATCCGGGATCTCTTTTCGAAGCTTTTCGATAATCTCTACAAGCTGAGCTTTTGAAGTTCTTCTTCCCATTCTTTTTAGCACTGCGTCACTTGCATGTTGAATCGGAAGATCCAGATAGTGACAGACTTTATTTTCTTCTTTAATCGTCTGAATCAGTTCATCGTAAATCTCCTCCGGATAACAATAAAGAATTCGGATCCACTGGATTCCGGATATTTTACAAAGCTCGCGGAGCAATTTATGCAAAGATTTCTCTCCATATAAATCCTTTCCGTATACGGTCGTTTCCTGTGCAACAAGAATCAATTCTTTTACTCCCTGATCAGCCAAGTCTTTCGCTTCTGCCAGCAGCTTCTCCATCGGAACACTGCGGTAATTACCGCGAAGTTTTGGGATGATACAGTAAGTACAATGCTTGTCGCAGCCTTCGGCAATTTTCATGTATGCATAATGCCCGCCTGTTGTTACAAGTCTCTTTTCTTTTACATCTGGAAGTGCATCCACATCTTCCAGAACAACATGTCCATTTCCCGCAAGAGCCTCTTCCACCGCTTCTACGATATGATCATAAGAAGTAGTTCCAAGTACTGCATCAACTTCCGGTATCTCGTCAATAATCTCCTGCTGATAGCGCTGTGCCAGACACCCGGTCACGATCAGAGCTTTCAGCTTCCCTTCTTTTTTGTACTCTGCCATCTCAAGAATGGTCTGAATACTTTCCTCCTTTGCATCATGAATAAAACAGCAGGTATTAACAACAATAATATCTGCGTCTTCTTCTGAATCTACGATCTGATATCCCTTTTTATCCAAAAGTCCAAGCATGACCTCTGAATCCACCAGGTTCTTATCGCAGCCGAGGGATATAAATAAAATATTCATATAGTTCTCCTTGTATGTCTTATTTAAAAAGCAGATACCAGACGGTATCTGCCTCAGGCACACGGCACACCGTGTAATAATCTCTCTATTCGTTATCTTCAGACTCTTCTACTGCTTCTGCGTCTTTCTCTGAATCCTCTTCCTGAATATTCAAGAAATCTTCCTCTGCATTCTCCTCTGCCTGCTTTGCTTCCAGTTCCGCAAGTTTTGCAGCCTCTTCTTCAGCAAGTATAGTAATCTTTCCCTGATTCATCTCGCTGATCGCGATAGAAAGCGGCTTCTCACCCGGCTTTGTATCTACTAATGGCATAGAACCATCAATAATCTCGCGTGCTCTTTTAGCTGTAGCCATAACGATAGAATAACGGCTGTTAACAACCTTTGTCTCGCCTTCCTCAACGTCTTTATTAACGACCTTCATTAAGTCTGTGTAAGATGGATGTAACATGTACACTATTCTCCTTTCAACTCTCTCTTCATATGCTCTATAAATGTCTGATTACGGAAACATCTCTCATGTTCTCCCTGAATCAGATGATGCATCTCTTCCACGCACACATCTAATTCATCATTCACGACCAGATAATCATACTGATCCATATATTCTGCCTCTTCAATAGCGCGCTTCATACGCCCATCGATGACTTCCTGTGTCTCAGTCCCCCGTCCTTCCAGACGCTTTCTGAGTTCTTCTGCGCTCGGAGGTGTTACGAACAGTAATAATGTATTCGGAAATTTTTCTTTGACTTTCAATGCGCCCTGGATTTCAATCTCCAGGATTACATCTTTCCCTGCACGAAGTTGCTCTTCCACATATGCTTTCGGTGTTCCGTAATAATTTCCCACGTACATAGCATACTCTATCAAATCATCTTGCGCAATCATTTTTTCAAATTCTTCAGTTGTTTTGAAAAAATAAGCCTTTCCTTCTTCTTCTCCCGGTCTTGGGTTTCTTGTTGTTGCAGAGATGGATAATGCATAATTATCATATCTCTCCAGAAGTGCTTTCATAATCGTACCTTTGCCGGCACCGGAAAACCCGGATACTACAATAAGAATTCCCTCTTTATTCATAGCTATACCTCTTATTCAATATTCTGGATCTGTTCTCTGACCTTCTCAATCTCTGTCTTTAACCCAATTCCTGTATTGGAAACTTCCAAGTCATTTGCCTTTGACAAGATTGTATTTGCTTCACGGTTCATCTCCTGTGCAATAAAATCAAGCTTGCGTCCGATTCCTGCCTCATCTGACTGGAGCGTCTCTTTCATATGTACGACATGACTCTTCAGTCGTACGACCTCTTCATCTGTACAGATCTTATCTGCATAAATCACAACTTCTGCTGCAATACGATTCTCCTCAATCTGCGTATCTTCAAGAAGTTCTTTAACTTTGGCTTCCAGCTTTTCTCGATACTCGGCAACGATCTTCGGAGAACGCTCCTCGATAAATGCTACCATCTCAAGAATTCCATCAAGCTTTGCAAGAATATCTTCTCTCAGATGTTCTCCCTCTGCAGTCCTTGTAGTTACAAATCCGTCAACGGCTCCATCCAGTGCTTTTTTAAGTCCCTTCCAAAGTTCATCGGTATCCTCACTGCCCTCTTCCATTGTAAATATCTCAGGATATCTGGAAAGTGCAGACACACGGACATCATTCTCAATGCCAAACTTTTCTTCCATCTGCTTGAAATATTCAAGATATTCTGCTGCCAGACTTTCATTATACTTTAATGAAACCTGTCCGTCAGATAAATCCTCATAGCTGATAAAGATGTCTACTTTTCCTCTCTGGATTCTTTTCTTGATCTCTGTCCGGATTGCCGTCTCGAAGAAATTCAGTTTCTTCGGCATACGGATACTCATATCCAGATAGCGGTGATTCACACCTTTCATCTCTACGGTAAACTTGCGGTCTCCCTCTGATATTTCACATCTTCCGAAACCGGTCATACTCTTGATCATGTGTATTACCTCTTCTTTTCAGTAATAAATACGGTTTTAACCGTACGTTTTATTATACTTCATTTGGATTTTTGAGTCAACTATGGTATGATATGAAAAGTAAACATTTATCATACATTTATAACATTATTTTAAAGGAGTGCTTATATTATGGCATTTGACGGAACAACAATCGCAGCAGTCCGAAAAGAACTTTCCGATTCTATCCTTGGCGGACGCATCTACAAAATTGCACAGCCGGAACCGGACGAACTGTTGATCACAATAAAAACACCCGAAGGACAACGCAAACTATATATTTCTGCAAGTGCATCTCTTCCACTGATTTATCTCACTGATGAGAATAAACCGAGTCCTATGACTGCACCTGGTTTTTGTATGCTTCTTCGCAAATATGTTGGGAATGGGCGTATCACAGCTATCTCACAGCCTGGTCTGGAACGTATTTTATTCTTTGATATTGAGCATTTAAATGAACTGGGGGACCTTTGCCGTAAGCGTCTGATCGTAGAAATCATGGGCAAGCACAGCAATATCATCTTCTGCGATGATAAAGATAAGATTCTGGACAGCATTAAGCATGTTTCCGCACAAATGAGTTCTGTCCGGGAAGTCCTTCCTGGACGAACCTATTTCATCCCGGACACGATGTCTAAACTGGACCCGCTCACAGTTTCTTTTAAAAACTTTGTCCTGGCACTGAGAGAAAAACCTGCTGCCCTTGGGAAAGCAATCTACACAAGCTTTACCGGTATCAGTCCTGTAGTAGCGGAACATATCGTCTCGGAGTCCGGACTGGATACGGATATTCCGGCTTCCGACATTTCCGAAGATATGCTCATTCACCTGTACCGCCAGTTTTCCTACTATATCGAAGACCTGAAGGAAGGAAATTTCCACCCAGTGATTTACTATAGCAACGAAGTGCCAAAAGAATTCACCGCCATTCCATTTTCCCATTATGGAAATTACCGGACAGAATGCTTCGATTCCATCTCACGGGTGCTTCGCACTTATTATGCGACTCGCAACACCGTAACACGGATACGTCAGAAAAGTGCAGACCTGCGCCATGTTGTGCAGACGAATCTGGAACGTGCAAGGAAAAAATATGACTTACAATCCAAACAACTACAAGGAACCGAAGGCCGTGAAAAATACAAAGTTTACGGAGAACTGATCAACACTTATGGTTACAACCTGGATCCGGAAGCAAAGTCATTGACCTGCCTGAATTACTATACGAACGAAGATATTACGATTCCATTGGATCCACAGAAAACTCCTCAGGAAAATGCACAAAAATATTTTGCAAAATACAATAAGCAGAAGCGTACTTTTGAGGCGCTGTCCGAACTGATCCAGGAGACAGCTGATGAAATCCGCTATCTGGAATCCGTCAGCAACTCTCTGGACATTGCTCTAAGCGAAGCGGATCTGGGACAGATCAAAGAAGAATTGACTGCCAGTGGCTATGTGCGCAGAAAATTCACAAAGAAAAAAGTAAAACTGACTAACAAACCAATGCACTACATCTCCAGTGACGGATATGACATTTACGTTGGTAAAAATAATATCCAGAACGATGAACTGACTTTCTCTTTTGCAAATGGCGGTGACTGGTGGTTTCACGCAAAAGGTGCTCCCGGATCCCACGTCATTGTCAAGACAAATGGCGATGAACTTCCGGACCGTACTTTTGAAGAAGCCGGACGGCTGGCTGCTTATTATTCTAAGAACCGCGGCAGTGATAAAGTAGAGATTGACTACATTGAAAAGAAGCATGTCAAGAAACCAAACGGAGCAAAACCCGGGTTTGTGGTTTATTATACAAACTACTCTCTCGTTATTGACTCTGACATCAGCAACATAAAAGTCGTGCAGGATTAATTCCCGCACGACCTTTTTCGTATTATACTTACGATTTTCACTTATTCTATCATTTATTACAGAATATCATCAAACAGCTTTTCTTTATAAACGCCCTCTTCAATCAACTTCTTGAAAGATTCTACAACTGAGTCCTTATCTTCTTTATAAGTAACTCCGAACCATTTATCCTGTGTTTCAAGGACTTTTACAGTCACTTCGCCTTTCTGAAGTAACTCATCAATGTAAATCGGAAGCAGATACTCTCCCTTTAGCACATCCACATCTGGTTTTTCAAAAAATTCCTTGAATCCTTTTTCCAGTGTCTCTACGAACTCCGGTGTCAGTCCCCACATATTCATCGATACATGGGAATTCTCATCAATTGGCTCCTGTCCGTCTTCTTTCTGGACTGCTGCCTTATTTCCCACTTTTACAATGTTCTTTGTCTCGTCAATTCCGGTCAGGTATCCATTCTCATTGACCTGGCATACACCTCTTGTAACGCCGCCGTTTTCACTGAGTGTATTCTTCAGAATAAACCCTGCCGCACAAAAATCTGTCGGTTTCTCCGGTGTGTACTCCTCCAGAAAATCATGCAGTTTAAAAAATGATTCTTTTCCATAATAGTCATCTGCATTAATCACCGCAAATGGTTCTTTTATAAGACCCTTGCATGCCAGAACTGCCTGGCCTGTTCCCCATGGCTTTGTACGGTCTTTTGGTAATTTTACTCCTTCCGGAAGATCGTCCATTGCCTGAAATGCATAGTCAATCTCTACGTTTAATTTTTTACAGATAGCTTCGATTCTCTCTCCGATAACCTCCCGAAAAGCTTCCTCTATGTCCTTGCGGATAATAAATATAATCTTGTTAAATCCAGCTTCGATTGCATCATGAATGGAATAATCCATAATGATCTCTCCATGCATTCCAACCGGCTCTAACTGCTTAATTCCTCCACCAAATCTGGAACCGATCCCGGCAGCCATAATAACTAATGATGTTTTCATCCTTTTACCTCCATATTATTATGATTTTATCTTTTCTAGTCATATCAGCGAATCTGTCTTGCTTCCAAATAATATCTTTTCTCCGTCGCATGTCCCATGGAGAATATCTTTCTTGGAAGTGTTCCACTTTCAGTCACGTAAGGAAACAACTCTCTTTTCTCCATTGCAGGCAATAAAAAGCCAACCGCATTTTCTTTCTCTGCCAGGTTCTTTAATGCCTCTTCTCCATGAATATAATCCATCTTTCCTCTATGGTTTTTCAGATATTCGTCTAAAAAACGTTGTAAAATTGCGACTGCAAGCCTACTCTTATTCGGATTTAAATAAAGAACACCTTGGCGCTCTTTCGTATACCATTGTACTGGATATCCTTCCGGGGCGCAACATGTTTTTTGAAGCTCCTCTAATAATGCCTCTTCATCTGTCTCTGTAACAATTCGATGAATCGGAGAAAATTTCAACGCTTCATCGTGAATATTTTCCAGCTCCACCATCGCATATCTTGCCGGAGCATTTGCATTTTCTGTATCGGAATGTGTTTTTTTATAATTTTCATAACATACTTTTGCTGTAGCCAGTGAATGATTCCCGTCGCCAACCGCATAAGGCATCTCTGCACTTATATTCTCATAAGATGTAATCTTCTTTTCAAAATCTTTTGCGAGTTTTCCAGACACCAGCCAGCCACTGATATGTCCGCCTTCTTTCATAAGATTAAAATTATAAATCTTACGCATTTCTTCCTTTTTCCCGCTCAGCCATTTCATCAACCCATCACTTCTATCATCACACAAAAGTAATACATGTGGCAATTCGACAGGCGCATCCCCTACCGTCTCCTTTACATCTTTCCAGTATTCTGGCTGCGAAGAGAACTGGTCGCATGCAATCACCGACCACTTCTCCATGCTTTCTACATCCGGAATCAGAATATCTGCCGGCAAAAATACATTCATGATTACGCCTCTTTTCCTGCCAGATAATCAATAAACTGCTGTGCAGTTCTTCCTGACATTCCTCCGTGACTTAACTCCCATTTATTTGCCTCTGCCAGAAGTTCCTCCTCTGTTAGATTAAGATTATTTCTCTTGGCAAGCTGGCACACGATTTCCTGAAACTCTCGTTTCTGCGGTCTTCCAAAGTAGATCGTCACACCAAATCTTGCTACCAGTGACAGTTTTTCCTGTACGGTATCATTTGTATGTAATTCTTCATCTCTATCTTCTTTATCCTTAAATGTCTCACGGATCAGATGTCTTCGGTTAGATGTTGCATAAATAAGCACATTATCTGGTTTTTTCTCAAGTCCTCCCTCGATGACCGCTTTCAGATATTTATATTCAATCTCAAATTCCTCGAATGACAGATCATCCATGTATATGATGAACTTGTAATTACGGTTCTTGATCTGCGCAATTACATCATTGAGATCCTGGAATTGATGCTTATAGACT
>OLSI01002049.1_pt1 | contig 11683 bp, 12 predicted proteins | sample 1672661 | NCBI WGS metagenome assembly OLSI01 (sample SAMEA3136711, study PRJEB25190) | human gut metagenome | biome: human gut; feature: human-associated habitat; material: faeces | place: Austria | collected 2013 | reverse complement strand
AAAAAAAAAAAAAAAAAAAAAAAAAAAAAAAAAAAAAAAAAAAAAAAAAAAAAAACAAAAAAAAAAAAAAAAAAAAATTAATGCTTAAAAAAAGGGTTATACTCCAGAAGAAGCGGAGAAAATTGCTAGTATTTGCCGATCATACTATAAGTCTATTGACAAAATGCAAGCGGAACTTTCTGAGAAATCCATGAAAATTCACGAGATTTTTAACGAGCAATCTGTAAAGAAAGGATCATGGCAGCAAAAATACTTGACAGATTTTGATAAATATGTATCCAAATGTAGATACTGCCTTAATTCTGGTTTAGATTTGCCTGATGAGCCGCTATTTACAGATTATGTTCCGGATTTAATTCCTGTAGAGGAAGAACTTAATCAGGAATCTGCTGCCGCAGGAATGACGTTAGAAGAATATATCAAAAAAGAATATCTTTTCAAATAATATTTTCAAAAGGCAAAAAACAGTAAACAAGCATACAAAATGTTCCCAAAAACGCCCAATCATTTAAGACTGCTAAGCAGTCTTTTTTATTACACAAAAAGGAGAAAGAAACTATGGATATAGATACATTAATTGAGCGACAAGAAGTACTGGTTGAAAATCAAAAACAGCTTTTATCTGCGATGGTGTCTACACTTGACCTAATGAAAGCAGAAAAATTACGTCAAGAAATAGATCAGGAAATAGCATTTGATGAACCAAATAAGACTGTTGAGCAAGAAGAAGATCCTCGGGTCCAAAAGCATAAAATTATTGCCTTGAAAAATGGTTATACCCCGGAAGACGTGGAAGAAGTTGCGAGTATTTACCGATCATACTATGAATCTCTTGATGAAATCGAGGCAGATCTCGCTGCAGAAGGTAAGCCAAGTAATGGATCTGACTATGAATTACGAGCTGAAAATGTACGTGCGCTTCGCGATCAGGACTTATCATATATTGACCACAAATATGAAGAGCAGCGCAAACAGAAGTCACGTCCTACGCAGCATCCACTGAAACGTCCCAAAAAAACGATGAGTAAAATTTGACTTGTAGAAAAGAGGAAACCATATGTCAGAGTCACTGGGCCACCGGAAAAAGGATTGGGATTTTTCATCCACATTAAAAACTCTTCTGGATCGTCATACTCTCGAACTTTCCAACGAAGAATTAGAGGAAATCAATCTATACCTTTTAAATCAAAGAGAACACGCGATCGCTTTATACTCTCAGCAATTATATGGAATGAAACGTACAGCCAATCGTTTATCCAACACTTCAACATCCTTTCAGGATCAGTTACAACACATGAACTAAAAAGAAAGAAGGGTTCTTATGTCACAAGAAATTGAAAATAATTTTGAAGAACGAAAGAAAGACTGGGACTTGACCGGGCTTTTGGGCGATGTTATTCGAAGGTACATATATCAACTGACTAATGATGAGCTTAATGAAATCAACTTGGAAAAAGCTTCTGGAATGCCAGATGAAGAGATTAAAAATGGAATCAAACTCCCTTTGGCTACTATGCAGCAACGCCGTGAAACATGGGGTTCTCAAAGTAAATTAGATGTACAAGAGCCTATGATTTTTATATTGCAAAGTACAGTAGAAAAGTTGTCCGTCGGAGACAAAATCCCATTATCAGACGCAGATAGCTTTTTGATTCACCAAGAATCCGGTGTTCTTAATTATGAACTTCATTATTTGATGAATGGTACGCCGCAGGAGTATAATGCATTCCTTGATCTTTCTAAAGTTAAAGTGGCCGACACGTTAATGGATGGCGTTACGCACAGCGTTCCACCTGCTTTATCGGATTACCTTGAGCGGCATCAACAATTAAACGATACAGAACTTGGAGCCAAACGATTGCAGAAGTTAAATTGTGATTCAAAAAATGTATCTTATGCAAATGCTCTACTTTCCTATGTAAGAGAAGCAAGGGAATGTTTAAATTCTGGAAAACAACTTCCACAGCGGCCAACCAGAAGTTCTATTACTCTTGAAAAGCCAAACGAAGAAGTTGCAGTTCCGCTTTCCGAACAAACTCCAGAAGAAACTGCTGTCCCTGATCTTAATTCTGCACCTGAAATTAGTATCCCTTCATCCAACAATGAAGAAGTTATGCAGCATCAAAACACCACTCCGGAAAGTCCGGAGGCAGAACATCAACAAGCAAAAATGGAAAATCTTATGGATATATCTCTTCCATTGGTTGATCAGGAACCATTTCAAGAGATACTACAGGCTCTTCTGAAAAATGATATGTCTCAAGCAGCTAATCTGTTGCAATATCTCGGAAGTCATCTGGATAAATTACAAGAAGAGCATCAGAAAATGCAAGTAGAATTCAGGGAACTCAAAGAACAGGTAAATTCTATTGACGAAAGATTTTTTAATGATTCTGACAGTGTTGATACTGTACAGAATAATCTTGATCAGAGTGAAAAACTCATAACACTTAACAAGTCCCGCCTTGCCAATGTTGTTCTGCAGACTAAGAGTAAATTAAAAACTGCTGGAAAAAATGCGCTTTTATCGTTTGCTGAAAAAATTCATGTTCCAAAAGCTTTGGCTTCGTTGCAAAAGGGAATGCAGCATACGCAGGATTCTCTCGATGTACTATTCCAGCGGCTGAACGATGCAAAGCAGGCCGTACAAGATGTTTCCAATAGTGTAAAAAACGTTGGCCGGGCATTGACCGGAAAAGAACTTCTTGAATATGTCCCGTGGGACCCAGAAAAGGGTAAGATTGCTTCTGTCCAGCGTAAGATTTACGCTATGGAGCGTACATTGGGTAATTTGCAGGAAAGAACAAATACATTACTTTCTAAAATGCAACGTCCTGAGCAGAAACCCGAGAAGCAGGTAAAAAAGACAACTAAAAAGGTTATTTAAAGGAGGTATTAAAAATGGCAGCTGAAGATGCAGGTGGAAGTGGTGACCTTGCTATCTTGGTCAACACAGAAATGATTATTCTTAAAGGGGCTGTTAAAGCAGCAGCTTCCGCAGGTAGTGTAACCGGAAAGGTAGTAAATAAAGCTCTGCTTTCTCCCTTCCGACTGATTCAATTTTGTATGAAACTACATAAGCAACATATAATCTCCACGTCAGACTTCAAAAGTTTTACACAATTCATGAAAGCCTGTGATGGAGATTATATTATCGCAAATCTCCCCACACGCGATCCGGAACAGTTGGATAAACTCATGGATTCCATGACAGAGGTTGGAATTACCTACTGTCTCCTTCCTGATCTGGATATTCAGGATTCCTGCCAGCAAATTGCCATACGTGGAAAAGACGTTGCAAAATGGCAGGCATTATACGAATCTTATGTAACAAACCAGCTCGATCTTGGTGGTCCACTGGATTTTGAAGAGTTGAAAGCTCTTACTTCCGGAAATTATAAAATCAAAAGTCTTGCACTCGGAGATGCTTCGGAAGATAATGAGCAACTAGAGCAATTTCTGGATATATTGGACGAACGTGGCGTGAACTATTCTGTTCTTCCGGATCTTAAATATGGAGATAATCACATCCAGATTGCCGTTGCGAATCAATCTCTGCAACAATTCGCAGCAGCTATTAAAGCATATTTAGAAGAATTTCCGGATGCAGCTAAAGATTTGGTAGAAGATATAACTGAACAAGAATATTTTGATTCTGGCCGTATGTCAGAGGAAGATTATATGAAAACAGCTTCGCCGGAAATAAAGGAAAAAACCGATCCAAAAAATTGGCAGAAAGGAAAAAATCTGAATGCACAGTCTTTTGAGCAAGCCCTGGCTGGGAAAGAAGTCGATCGTTATGAAACCTTAAAGAACCGACCAGGGTTAATCGAACGATATATTCCTTCTCAAAGAGTAGCTGCCAGAAGAGAAGATGAAATTGCGCTGCAGACAGGTGACCGAGAATATGTTCGTATTCAGGAAGCTCTTTCCGTTGACAATGGTAAGGGCTTTATTATTTTTCTTGATCCGGAAAAAAATTATAATGTCTATCGTCCGGATGAAAAAGGGATTCTTCAGACTCCTTCCGGCAGTCTGTCTGGAAAAGAATTTTCCAAGTATACAGAACAATCTGACGAAACACATCGTTTAGATTATATTCCGTATGCAGAAACTGAAACTCCGTCCGAAGCTCCTCAAAAGCAATCATCAAAAGCAAAATCTATGGAAAAAACTGTTTCACAAAGCTCTCCAGATGTTTCTACTCAAGAAGCAGCTTTTCCCGTTACCATTAATCGTAGTCTTGTTGATGATATTATGGATGACAAGACTTTTATTTCTCGTATTCCTGGTTCTAAATTGCATATCAAACTTCCTCTTTTTTCCATTGCTGATGACGGAAAAACTCTTGTTTCAGCAATTGATCCACAAAAGGAATATGAAATTTTTAAAAATGATTCACCAACATCGAATCCTTTATTGAATATGAAAGGAGCGCAAATACTACCTTATTATGATCCAGTTCGACGCAAAAACATAACAAAACAGTTCGGCCAGAATCAAAATAAGATTTTAAAGTTTTCTCAAAATCCTGCTTCTAAACACAAGCCTAAATCTTCCCCTATAAGGAAAAAAGACTTAAAGCTTTAATATAAGGAGAAAAAATGATAAAGAAAAAAAAGATTCCAATTAAAAGTCTTGTGCTTATTCTTATTTTGGTCGAATTAATCTGCCTTGTATTTGCAGGTATTTTGGGTGAACCTGGTAATGATATAAATCTTAAAACAGCGTCATGGATGAATCATCCATGGCGCTGTTTTAATCAGTACACATTGATTAGTCTTGGATGTGGTCTGACCGGATGGGTATTTTTTCTTGCGTTTTATTTGGATACGCATCGCAACACACATTCAGACATTGAACATGGTTCTGCAGAATGGGATGACCCGGACACTGCAAATAAACGCATGGCCGATCTTGAGCATCCGGAAAATAACCGCATTCTTTCCAAACACGTAAATCAGGCTTTATCCGGTTCGAAATCCTTTCCAAATAATAATATGATTGTTGTCGGTGCTCCTGGTACCGGTAAATCATTATTTGTGATTGCTCCAAATATTTTAAAATGTATTTCTTCCTATTTATTCATGGACCCTAAAGGTGAACTTGTGGAAAAATATGGAAACTATTTGCAAAAGAACGGTTATCAGATCCGTGTTTTGAACTTAAAAAACATGGAATCTTCTGATCGATACAATCCTTTTGTTTATATCCGAACAGAAGATGATATTCCACGATTGATTATGAATATTTTCAAGTCTGTGGAACCCCCGGATGCCCAAAAAGGCGACCCTTTCTGGGATGATGGTTGCGCTCTTTATCTGCAGTCTCTCTTTTATTTCGTGTGGGCTGTATCTGTACCAGATAAAAAAAAGATTTTTGCAGAAGCCGGTTTAAAATGGGAACCTGTATATGCTACGCAAACTTTAAATCAAGTAACAAAGCTCATGCAGCTGGAAAGTAAAAAAGTACCACCTCGCTCTGAGGATGAAGAAGAGTCCACAGAATTATCTTTATTAATGGATGCATTAGCAGATATGTATCCAGATCATCCAGCTGTCAGAGATTATCGTAAATTAAAAGAAGGTGCGCCCGAAACAGTTGCTTCCATTCTTTTAATTTTAAATGGAAAATTCAAGTTCTTTTATTCGAAATCTATTCAGCGCATTTTTGAAGCAGATGATATGAACTTATGGGAACTTGGAACCGGTTGGCACAGGGATGGAAAAAGTAAAGTAGCATTATTTCTAGTCCTAAAAGAAAACGATAGCAGCTACAATTTTGTGGGAAATATGCTTTATCAACAGCTGTTCGATGAACTTTTGGTAGAAGCAGATCAGAATTACCATGGTGTTCTTCCTATTCGTGTTGAGTGTTGGATGGACGAGTTTGGCAACGGGTTACGGCCGGAAGGTTTTGAACATTTAATCACAACCCTTCGATCTCGTAACATTGCTGTCATGCTGTTCCTGCAATCAATTAGTCAGCTGCAAACCATGTACAAGGGTGACGGATGGAAAGTATTCATGGATTCCTGTGCTGTATTTTTATTTCTTGGTTCCGGCCGTGGTGCGTATGACACCCAGGAAACTATCAGTAAAATGTTGGGTGCTGCCACAATCGAAAAGGCATCCGGTAGTGTTTCATACGGTCAAAACGGAAGCAGCAGCACAAGCTACGATCGCCTGCAGCGTTCGCTTATGGATGCAAATGAAGTTGCACAAATGGATAAAGACAGTTGCATCATTCTTCCATTTGCAAGTAAACCAATCATCGACAAAAAATATAAGCCATTCCATGATCCCTCTTATTTGAAGGCAAAAAAATATGGACCTTATACCCATCCAGTTGAAATTTTCCGTGATAAAAACGGAAACCTGCATACAGTAAATCACCAGGAGAAATTTTATTTTCCGGATGAAGGTCTTCAAGCAAAAATACGCGATGATCTAAAAGAAGGGAAATCTTCCGGCATGTTATTCGAACTCAGCGAAGATGAATTTTGTTCTCTGGATCTGGATGATCCGAAACTGAATGGCCCGCAAGGAAATCTTTTTTTGCTTCAACAGTTAAAGAAATTGGAAGATGATAGTGACACTTTAAAATTACAGAATGCTGTCAACGAAAAAATGAATTCTGTAATTTATGATACGTCAGACAACACATCCTCCTTGGAGGCAGATGAAGAATCTGCCGCAGAAACCATTTCTGTTTATGATGTGCGTCAATCTTGGGATCTTTCCGGGAATCTGGAAGATGTTATCCGAAGATATATACTCGAACTTTCCGAAGATGAAGTATCAAACATCACAGAAGCTATGAATCGGCATATCCCGGAAAAGAAGATCAAAGATTGTTTAACTCTTCCACCGGAAAAATTATGTCTTATGCTGCAGTTTTATATGAAACAAGCAAACTAAAGTAACTTAGAGAGGAAGTATACCTTATGGCCGAAGAGAAAAAAAACAGATCAGAGGAACTAGAAAGTCTGGATAAGAAAATCAATGAGATTATTAATGGATGGAATCAAAATCCGGAAGAGATTGTTGAATTTTTACAGTTCTCCAGCAAATTTTCTTACGCTTATTCACCACGCAACATGATGCTCATTGCTCAACAGCAAAGAGGAGCTTTACTCTGTAAATCCTTTAAAGCCTGGAAAGAACTTGGTTACTCTGTAAAAAAAGGTGAGCATGGAATGGAAGTGTACGTCCATACACCGATCACTATTTTAAAAACAGATGATGGAGATATTCCTTATAGTAAAGCATCCAAAGAACAGCAGGCCGCTTATGATGTTGGAGAAATAGAAGGAGAGAAACTTTCGTATTTCAAAAAAGGATATACATTTGATATTACGCAGACAAACTTTCCTCCGGAAAAATATCCAAAGCTTCTTGACCGTGGAATTCCATCTGAATTTCACAGAAGCTGCACAAATATATTAAAAGAATACTGTGAAGAGAATCTTGGGCTTAAAGTTTTTCTGCAAGACCAGGAACAAAATATTAAAGGAGTTTCCCTTTATGGCTATCACAGTCCGTCAGAACACGAAATTCATATTGCTTCAACTTTACAGGATACCGCTGCTTTCTCAACATTAACACATGAATTCGGACACGCTCTTGCACATGGATCTGTCGAAGAATCTCTGAATACAAATTTGCATCAAAAAGAATTTGAAGCTGATGTTATGAGTATTATGTTTTGTCAACACTATGGGCTTGAAATAACCGACGAAAGAAAGAGTCATCTTTCTGGTCATTACAAAGATTGGAAAAAATCCGATCCGAACAATTTTCATCCGGATAAAAGTATGCGGAAAATGTTTGACTTATTTAGGGAACACTCAACTGTCCTGGATCAAAAAATAGTCAAAGCTTTTCCAGAGCTTGCAACAAAATTACTTCCGCAAGAACTAGAAGTGAATTCAGAAAAAAAGAAAGTTGTAAATAAAACTGCTAAGAGAAAACCAAAGAAAAAGAAAACACCAAGACTGTAAATACGATTTTTTATGAAGAAGAAAAATAGATGCGCAGACGAATTTCCATCCAGCAGTATCAGAAAATACATCGGCTATCCAGATAGTGCGTATATACATTTTGATGAAGTTGGTGCAGTGCTTTTTATTTTTCGAGCAAATCCTTCTTTGAAAGAATTGGATGGATTCGAAAAAAAATTTGAAATTCGAATTACAGAATTTTCAAAAATCATGTTTATCTCTTTTCGCTTTGGATCTTCTGACTGGTGCAGCATCTCATATTCTCCATACTTAGACACATGGCAGAGCAAACAATTTATTTTTCCGAATTGTAAGTACGGAATAAATTTATTCATAGCACTTTTCGATACATCAACCGGAAAAATATTAAGGGCCAGGATGCTCGATCTTCCGTGCCTCTTTTCAAAAAAAATACGCTCTGCCATTGTACTGCAGGCACTGCAGCCATTCAATAAAGAGAAATATATTAAAGTTATTAAGCAGTTTACTTTTTTTCATTCGCAAGAAGAAATTGCAGTGCAAAGCAAATTATCATCACGCTGCACAGTCCATTATCGTGCATCACAGACTGTCCCTATACAAAAATAATGAATTATTTTCACACCACACATTTCAAAATAATCAGAAAAATGCAGAATCACTATTCTGTGTTTCATAAAAAATTAAAAGTGAGGTAACTAAAATGGAAAGAAAAAAAACTCAGGCAACAACAGCAAAGTTAAAAAAGGTTCAGACCGAAATCAAAAAGACAAAGGATAAACTCAATAAACTTATGGCAGAAGAGGAACGTTTGACTGTTCAGTATCAGACAGAAAGTTACGAAGAGACTTTAGCTTATTTGAAGTCTGCAAGCAAAAATGGAAAGCCAGATCTTGAAGAGATGTGGAAGTTTTTGCAGAGCACTTATTCTCCTGAGTTGAAAAATTCAGTTTCACCATCGACCGGAAATTCTGCACCTTCAGAAGAATCAACTGATGACGTAGAAGAAAATTCTGAAACAGAAGAAACATCCAGCACTGTTCCGGAACAAAAAACTTCTCATTATGATTCAAATGATCTTGAGTTTTTAGCTGACTAATTTTTTGCGGGACATCCTTTTGGGGTGAGGACGTCCCGTTTTTCAAATAGAATCGAGGTAGCAAATGGAAAGCAAAAATTATCATTTCAATGTGAGCAATCCCGAATTGATTTCAAAAATTGAACGCTTCAATGAATATGGATTTGCAAACCGAACTGATTTTTTTCTTGAAGCAATAAAAGCATATGACACAATTTTCACTCCAGAAAATTCTTTGAAAAAACTCATCACAGACGCAGTGATGGATGGAATTGTTGGAGCATTGAACATAGAAACAAACACAACTGATGATGGTGATAAAACAAATTTTGAAGACAGTGATGAAGATTATCTCATCTACATTAAGTAAGAATTGTAAAAATTTACATTACCTTATACCTACGCTCGATATAAAATCGAGCAAAAGGGGTCTTAGGGGACTCCCTAACAAGATGCAAATTGTTTACAATTTGCGTATCTTGCTAATTAAGAAATAGGAATGTGTTTCTTATGGTCGTAAAACGTCCATGAGCCTGCAGCCCCAGTGTTTATGCGGCTTTCCGGGATTTTCATAAAAAACGCATTTTTCTCCACAAAAAGCCCATGGTCATAAAACGTCCATGGATATTTTTTTCATGGTCGTAAAACGTCCATGGGCTTTTTTAATTGATTTGTCTCGAAAATTTTTATCACCGAGTACAGAAAAGAGGAAAGTATTGATGGAAAAAGAAAATAAAAAAGCAACTGCCTCTGAGAAACTGACGAAGGTAGTTGCCATTCGAATTTCTCAAACTGATTATGATATTTTTTTAGAAAAAGCAAAAATGGAAAATCCGGAATCCACAAAAATACTTATGCAGCGTTTTACACGATTCCACAATTTCAAATTTTCATTTTTTAAAAAAGAATTTTCGTCAAGTCGAACAGGCCTTACTCAATATTGACAGCAAACTTTTGCAGATCGAAAAAAATTCGGCAGGATCTTTTTATCCGGAAGAAATGTTGGAAAAAATCTCTGAATGTAAACGGCAGCTTGAAAAATTAGAGTTTGATTTTCAAAAATTGGAAGAGGAGATTTCAAAATGGCAATCACCAAACTGAGTCATGTCAAAGAACGGAAATCCGGAAATCCTAACGCAGGACTCTATAATTGCATTGATTATATTTTGAATCCTGACAAAACAGAAGAGCGTTATATCGGAGGAAACGCGGGTTCCACTACACAGGAAGTATATAACCGGATGATGGCAACAAAACAAGAATTTCGCAAATTGGATGGCCGACAATGTTATCACTTCATTATTAGTTTCGCACCAGGCGAAACGGATGCTATCACCTGCTTCAATATTGCTCAGGATTTTTGTGAAAAATATCTCGCCGGAAAATATGAATACGTTTTTTCTGTACATACAGATCACGCGCATATGCACGCTCACATAGTTTTTAATTCTGTCAGTTTAGTAGACGGAGTAAAGTATCATTATTCAGATGGACAGTGGAAGAGTAACATTCAACCGATAACGGATCAGCTTTGCGAAAAATATGGACTGAAAAAATTGACTTACGTTCCAGGAAAAAGAAAAGGCGTTGATTATGGAACATGGAGGGAAAAGAAAGATCCATCCGGAAGTCAACGATTACGTGAAGCTATTGACATGGCAATAGCGCAATCTGATTCCTACGATGATTTTCTTTCTATAATGAGGAAGTCATATCAAGTAAAAATTGGGTTTTCACAAAAATGGAATTCTGAATATCTTTCATTTAAAGATTTTAAAACTCCGGCCGGACGATACCGTAGAAATTACGTTCTTGGAAAATCATATACTGTCGCAAGTATTCAAAAGCGCATTTCATTAAATAAGATGGAAATTCCAGAATCATTAAAACGACTGCCACCACATATTCGAGGTTTTGAATCTTCCATCGGCTCTGGTTTTCGTTCAGCAAATGGTTTATACCTTACGCAGCATCAAAAACGTTATATGATTCAATACTGGAGGTTAAAAAATTCCGAACGCACAGTTACTAGTGGCACAGGGAACATTCGAGAATATTCAAAAGAGGCTGATAGAAATTTGCGTGACCTGCAAACCGTGCAAGATAATAAAATTCGAACCGTTCAGGATTTGTCCTCCCGCTTGGATGAATTGAATCAAATGACCGATTCCATCCGAAGAGAACTTCGTGCAATACAGTCTAGCCGTGAAGATTCAGAAACAGAGAATGTCATTTCCGAATATCTTTCCATTCAAAGTGCATTTGCGAATGCCGCTGTTCCTATTGAAATGGAAGGGAAATTTGAAAACCGATTGGATGAGATCGAAGAAAACTATCCGATCGAAGAATTGATACACCAAAAAGAATCTAATAGTAAAAAAGAAAAACAACTACAGAAAGAAATCAAAAATTTGCAACAGGCATCCAGACGTTTATCAAAATTAAAAAAGATCCAAAAGAGATAAAGAGGAGTAGTGAAAATGACTTTCCAAAAATATTCTGAAGAAAAACGTAATGAAATTTTAGATTCTCAACAGGAAAAAAATGCGCGTGGAAAAATAAGTTTATTACTATAAATGAGCAAATATCGAATTTTGCACAAACTTATCCCACAAACTTAAAAG
>OLSI01002044.1_pt1 | contig 11703 bp, 8 predicted proteins | sample 1672661 | NCBI WGS metagenome assembly OLSI01 (sample SAMEA3136711, study PRJEB25190) | human gut metagenome | biome: human gut; feature: human-associated habitat; material: faeces | place: Austria | collected 2013 | reverse complement strand
TCCGACCACCGCTCCACTGGTTGGTATGCTGATGCTTGGTAACCTGTTCCGTGAGTCCGGCGTTGTAAAACAGCTGACCGAGACCGCTTCCAACGCTCTGATGTATATCGTCGTTATCCTGCTGGGTACTTCCGTAGGAGCATCCACCAGCGCAGAGGCTTTCCTGAACCTGGATACCCTGAAGATCGTTGTCCTTGGTCTGGTTGCCTTCGCTTTCGGTACCGCAGGCGGTGTTCTTCTCGGAAAGGTTATGTGCAAGCTGACCCATGGAAAGATCAATCCGCTGATCGGTTCTGCCGGCGTATCTGCCGTTCCCATGGCAGCACGAGTATCTCAGAAAGTAGGTGCGGAGGCTGATCCGACCAACTTCCTTCTGATGCATGCAATGGGGCCCAACGTAGCAGGTGTTATCGGTACTGCTGTAGCAGCAGGTACCTTCATGGCTATCTTTGGAGTATAATAATAAAACACTGATGCTGTCCGGGAGACGTAAAAATCCGGACAGCTGCAATAAATGGAGGTTTAGTAATGTCTGAAATCGAAAAAAAACCGATTAAAATTACTGAGACCATTCTGCGTGATGCCCATCAGTCTCTGATCGCCACCAGAATGACCACAGAGCAGATGCTTCCCATCGTAGAAACAATGGATAAAGTAGGCTACCATTCCGTAGAGTGCTGGGGTGGAGCAACATTTGATACGTCCTATCGTTTCCTGAAGGAATCTCCATGGAAGCGTCTCGAAATTCTCCGTGAGAGAATGCCGAACACTATGCTCCAGATGCTGCTGCGTGCATCCAACGCCGTTGGTTACAGCAATTATCCGGATAATGTGGTTAAGAACTTTATTGATGTTTCCTCCAAAGCCGGCATCGATATTTTCAGAATTTTCGACTCCCTGAACTGGGTTGAGAATATGAAGATGCCAATCGAAGAAGCATTGAAAACAGGCAAGATTGTCGAAGGTACACTCTGCTATACAGGCGATGTTACGAATCCAAACGAGAAGAAATACACACTGGATTATTATGTCAAGAAAGCCAAAGAACTCGAAGCACTGGGTATTCATACCTTCTGCATCAAGGATATGGCCGGACTTCTGAAGCCATACGCTGCCAAAGAGCTGATCGGTGCGCTGAAGTCCGAACTGAAGATTCCGGTTCACCTTCATACACATGATTCTACAGGCAACGGTGTTGCAACTGTCCTGATGGCTGCAGAAGCCGGCGTTGATATCGTCGATCTGGCCATTGAATCCATGAGCACACTGACCAGTCAGCCATCCATGAACTCTGTTGTTGCTGCCCTGCAGGGTACAGACCGTGACACAGGCCTTGATCTTGATGAACTCAGTGAACTTGGCCGCTACTACGGCAGAGTCCGCAAGGTTTACAAACAGTTTGAAAGCGGTATGAACGCACCAAACGTTGATATTTACAAGTACGAGATCCCTGGCGGTCAGTACTCCAACCTTCTCGCCCAGGTTGAAAGCATGGGTATGAAGAATCAGTTTGAAGAAATCAAAGAGCTGTACAGACAGGCCAACGAGCTTCTCGGCAATGTTACAAAAGTTACACCTACATCCAAGGTTGTCGGTGATATGGCTATCTTTATGCTGAAGAACGGTCTGAACAAAGACAATATCTTTGAACTTGGCCAGGATCTCTCATTCCCTGCCTCTGTTGTAGACTACTTCAAGGGCATGATCGGACAGCCTGAAGGTGGATTCAATCCTGAACTTCAGAAGATGATCCTCAAAGGTGAGAAACCGATCACTGTCCGTCCGGGTACATTGCTTCCGGATGTCGATTTTGACGCTGTTAAGGCCATGCTGAAGGATAAATACGATCTCTCAGATTTCTCCGATTACCAGCTGGATCTGAAGGCTGTCAGCTATGCCCTCTATCCAAAGGTATATGAAGATTACTGTGAACATTTCCAGGCATACAACGATGTTACACGACTTGAAAGCCATGTTTACTTCTATGGCCTGCGCCGCGGTGAGGAGACAACCCTTAAGATTGGTGAAGGTAAAGATCTGCTGATCAAGTTTATGGAAATGTCTGCACCTGATGAGGAAGGCAAACGTGTCCTCAGCTTTGAAATCAACGGTTCTGTCCGTGAAGTCACTGTTCAGGATAAGAAGCTTGAAGTTAAGTCCGATAAGAAACTGAAAGCCGATAAGTCCAACCCGGCTCATGTTGGTTCTACGATTCCGGGTACAGCCAGCCAGGTATTCGTCAAAGAAGGCGAAGAAGTGAAACAGAACCAGCCGCTGCTCGTACTCGAAGCCATGAAGCTGGAGACAACTGTCGTTGCCAAACAGGACGGTGTTATCGACAAGATTTACGTTGCTGCAGGCGATCGCGTCAATACCGGCGATCTGCTGCTGTCCTTCCAGAAATAGTGTTCATACGGGTATCATAAAATAAAAACTGAAATTCTCGCTGTCTCGCTGGTTTTGCCAGACACTGTGTGCTCCATCCGGACTGCTTGTCCGCCTGGTTCCACACAGTGTCGCAAAAATGCGGACATCTGGGAATTTCAGTTTTTTTATCGGCATCCTGTATGAGACTTATGCGAGAGAGTTTTCCTTTATTACATAGGCTATGGCCATTCTGTAACTTATGGCCTTATCCGGCTACTCATGATATACTTAACGAATGGAAGTCGGAGGACGTGCTGCACCCGTTCCGAGCCTATTCGGAGGTGGTGCCATATGAGTACATATGAGGAATTACAACTTATAGTCTCTGTCGCTATGCTCATAGTTGCAATACTGAATTTTACGCATAAAAAATAGCCGTCCTATGTACTTTGGCGAGTCTCGGACAGCTATTTTTATAAATAATGCTATTTCGCCGGGTCGGGTGAGCACATTCACCTTCCGACTTCCTATATTCTTATTATACCTTTCTTACAGGCGTTTGTAAATACGCCTATCGCGATTTTCTTTACAATGCTTTATTCTCTTTCCAGCGCCCTGATATCAGGAACACCACAATCAATATAATGGCACCCACGGATGCCATCGGACCGCCGAGACCGACGCCCGTCAAACCAAGGTTCAGCACCAGGCCAAAGGCCACTGCCACCGGTACTCTGAGAACGATCGCCGACAGCATATTATTCACCATTGAAAAAGCGGTATGCCCTGCGCCTGTAAACAGGCCGTTGATACAGAAGACAAACGGCATCAGCAGATAATCAAAGCTGAAGGTACGGATATACTGCACGCCGTATTTCAGCATTTCCGGTTCATCATTAAAAAGGCGTAAAATATGCTCGAAAGATGTCTGCGCCACAATAAAGATGCATCCACTGATACAGAATGCGATGACTGTACCGATTTTGCATGTTTTCACTGCTCGGTCCCACTTGCCGGCACCGATATTCTGTGCACACATCGTTGAGATGGAGGCCCCCATCGCCACAGCCGGCAGCACCGCAAAACTGTTGAACTTGGCCACAACACCAACGGCGGCTGATGCATTGACGCCACCGATGATATTGACAAGAGTTGTAATGATCATAAATGAAATGCTCGTCACACCATTCTGAATCGCAGTCGGTGTCCCTAATTTCAGAATCTTTATCGCTTTTTCTTTTTTGATAATAAAAGAAGATGGTTTGAAATCAAATACAAAGTCATTGCGGATCATCACGACGATACAGGTGATCATGCTGACGGCCTGTGAGAATACAGTTGCAATAGCTGCTCCCAGCGCTCCCATCTTCAATCCGGCCACCAGTACAAGGTCAAGAATCACGTTAGTAATGCAGGCAATCAGTACAAAGTACAAAGGTCGCTTACTGTCTCCCATGCCGCGCATAACCGCACTGAACACATTGTAACCAAATATAAAAATCAATCCCAGAACCGTCACTGTCAAATAACGATCAGCCTCTGCAAAGGATTCCGCCGGTGTCTGGATCAGATGAAGAATCGGTTTCTTGAGAATAAGCATTAAAACGGTAATGGCAACTGCCGCAATGGTTAATGTCGTAAGCAATGTTGCCGTCGTCTCCTGCATATCCTTCCGCCTCTTGGCTCCCAGATACTGTGCGATCAGTACAGTTCCGCCTGCACACAGACCGACAACGATATTCGTCAGAATCAGGGTTACCTGGCTTCCCAGATTCACACCGGACATGCTGGTTGTACCGCTGAAGCGTCCGACAATCAGCATATCCGCCACGCTGTAAAGAGACTGTATAATGTTGGATGCCAGAAAAGGCAGTGAAAACAAAACCAGCTGTTTCGCTACATTGCCCTCCGAAAGATTTTTCTCAAAACTGCTCATGATGATTACCTCTTTTAAATTCCTGTAAGTATTGGCAGAACTTTTGCCTGTCAGAAAAGCTTTTGTATGCTTCATGTTTTTGTATACTTAATTATACTTAATATAGTAGCGTAAAGCACCAATAATGACAATAGGTATTCTCAAGCGTACCATACCTGCCAACCCTGTTTTCCATACAAGAAGAACATTTCGAACCATTTTTCCATTTACATCTACCAAAAAAAATGATATCCTATAAGGTGTTTACTACTATTAAGTACATCATCAATACTGGGGAATTTAAAAAATGAAAAATAAAACTGCATTTACAATTTTGACGATTCTAGTCTTAAGTTTTCTACTTTATCTGTCAGGCGGGATTTTTGTACATCACGGCTCTGCGAAAAACAGCGAATCTATTGCAGCGGATATTGATCTGCTCACTCAAATGGAAGCCAAAACGCCGACAGATTTCTCATCCCGAAAAATCGAAAATTTTTCCGGCGATCTCACTGAGGAACAGGAGAAGATCATCGCAATGAAAGATGACTCCTTTGACAACAGTGAAATGACCAAATGGTTTGAGGACGTGATCATCCTGGGGGATTCTATCGTCGAAGGCGGATCTGCCTATGAATGGCTGACGCCATCCAACTTCTCCTCCAAGATCGGTATCTCCGTCTGCACAGCTGAAGAACAGATTGACGCTGCTATTAATGCTTCGCCATCTCTTCTTTTCATGTGTTTTGGTGTCAATGATATCGAGAATTATGGCTCACAGGTGGATGGATTTATCTCTGATTACAGGGAAGCAATTACCAAAATCCAAGGTGCAACACCGCATACTGTGATTTATGTCAATGCGATCTTTCCTCCGCAGGACGGTGTTCAGGATCGTCTGCCATTTTATGGGTATCTCGACGAATATAATACAGAACTTGAAGCTTTATGTCAGGAACTCGGCGTCACCTTTATCGACTCCGGTTTCATTTTAAGAGAACTGCCGGAATTATATGATGCGGATGGTATTCACCCGGTTTCCGCATTTTATCCATTATGGTTTAATTATCTGGCAGATATGGCGGGGTTAAAAGACAATGAATAGATTAAAGAAATTGACACATATCCAATACATCATCTGCGGCCTGCTTGTTATTTTCATTCTTGGCATTCTCCTGTCAGGTCATGCCAAAAATGTCAGTTTTGAAACAGTCCAACAGAATATTGTATCATGTGAAGGTATCAATACCCTCAAAAAAGGAACAGCCCGTGATATGCGAAAGAATCTTGATCTTGACGAAAGTCTCTTTGACTGGTCTATTTACTATTGCGGCAATGGTCTAATGGATGTATCGGAGCTTCTGATCGTGAAGTCCGATAACTCAGCCGCTCTGGAAACAGCTGAAAAAGCGGCTGCTTCCAGACTGGACGCACAAAAGACCAACTTTGACGGCTACGGCACTAACCAGATTGACCTTCTTGGTCATGCCATCACCAAAAAAGTCGGCCCTTATTATTTTTATGCTGTTTCTGAGCATGCATCAACGTGGGAGGAGGTTTTTATGGGTCTCGTCAAATAGACCCTGAAAGTACATTATGGTATTCAGTAGTTTAAATTTCCTGCTTATTTTTCTTCCAATCGTACTGCTCCTCCATTCAGTACTTCCTTTTAAGTACAAAAACATTGTACTGCTTGCGGCCAGCATTATTTTCTATGCCTGGGGAGAGCCTGTATATGTCATTCTTATGATCCTGAGCATCGGATTCAACTACATGTCCGGTCTCGTCCTTGGCGAGCTTGAAGATCCTCATTTGCGGAAGCGCCAGCTTATATTTGCAGTCGCTGTCAATCTTCTGCTGCTTGGATTTTTTAAATATGCCGGTTTCCTTGTCAGCATGATCAATGCCATTCTTCCTCTGAAGATTGAATTCAGATCACTGGCACTTCCTGTTGGTATTTCTTTCTACACATTCCAGGCATTATCCTATGTCATCGATGTGTACAGAAAGAAAGTCAAGCCTCAGGAAAACCTGCTGAACTTTGCTGTATATATCACGATGTTTCCTCAGCTCGTCGCCGGTCCTATCGTTAAATATTCAGATATCGAGCTTCAGCTTTCCAACCGCAAAATATCCCGTGCCAAATTCGGTCAGGGCATCGAGCGACTGCTCTTTGGTCTTTCCAAAAAAGTCCTGCTTGCCAACAATCTCGGTCTGCTTTACGAAACCATTCAGGCTTCGGGCAGCAGAAGCATCATGACTTCATGGCTTGGTATTTTTGCCTACACCCTTCAGATCTACTTTGACTTCTCCGGTTACAGTGATATGGCCATTGGTATGGGCAAGATGCTGGGATTTACATTCCCTGAAAACTTCAATTTTCCATATATTTCAGACAGTATCACAGAGTTCTGGCGCAGATGGCATATGACATTATCCGGTTGGTTCCGTGAATATGTCTATATTCCTCTGGGCGGCAACCGTGTTTCCATGCCCCGTCATATTCTGAACCTTCTGATTGTATGGGTGCTCACAGGTTTCTGGCACGGTGCGGCATGGAACTTTATCCTGTGGGGCCTCTATTACGGTATTCTTCTGATTCTTGAGAAATATATATTTGCTCCTCTGTTGAAGAAGCTGCCGAAAGCAGCCCGACACATCTATACCATGCTTCTTGTCATGTTCGGCTGGGTCTTATTCAGCAACACGGACTTTGGCAGTATGCGCACTTACGTCGGCACTTTATTTGGTATCGGCACCAAGGGCTTCCTTGATCTGGCGTTCTTTTATTATATAAGGAACAATCTCATCATTCTGATCATGGGCGTGCTCTGTGCAACACCGCTGATCAGGAATTATATTGTGCGATGCAGCAGAAAGAAACCTGAAGTGACTTCCGCAGTACTTCTGCTCCTTGGTATCCTCAGCATTGCATTCCTTGTATACGGTACTTACAACCCTTTCCTTTATTTCAGATTTTAGTGAGGACAGATTATGCAGAAACGAAAAGATAAAATCAATCGAAAAAAATATCATTCTATTCTGGTCATTGCCGCAATTGCTATTGTTGTCCTCCTGGATGCCGGCATGATCCTGATGCCGGATCATACATCCTCTGATATGGAAAACCGTACACTCCAGACATTTCCAAAGCTGACATTCTCAACGCTGGTATCCGGAAAGTTTGAATCCGAATTCGAGACCTATATTGCTGATCAGTTTCCTTTTCGAAACAAATGGATCACGCTTGAATCCACAGTTTCACGCATGATGGGAAAAACTGAATCCAACGACATTTTTCTTGCAAAGGACGGTTATCTGATCCAGAATTTCCATACGCCATCTGATGAGCAGTATGCCTCCCTCCTGGAAGGCTACAAGGGGATTGCCAAGCTTACAGAAGGAACAGATATCACCTTAAATGCTATGATCGTCCCTACGGCCGTCAACATCTACAGCAAAAAACTCCCTTTCGGAGCTGTAAAAGGGGATCAAAAAGCTTTCCTTACACAGCTTCAAAGTGACCTTGCTGCTTCCGGCATCAACTGGATCGATCTTTCTGAGCCTTTTGCCGCCTGCGACAAAGCAACTCAGCTTTACTACAGAACCGACCATCACTGGACAAGTGATGCGGCCTTACTCGCCTACCAGACCTATAACAAAACTCTGGGACTTAATGACAGCACCACTTATTCCAAAAAAATACTTTCCGATTCTTTCAAAGGTACTTTGTCCGCTTCCAGCGGCCTTCGTACATCAGAAACGGATGAAATTTATGCGTATCTTCCGGATCAGGCCACAGATTACACTGTCAGCCTGACGGCAGAAAATACCAAATCAGCTTCCGTATTTGACGTTCAAAGCCTGTCCACCAAAAGCCAGTACAATGTATTCTTTGGCGGCAATCATCCGGAAGTCGTTATCGATTCCGCTTCCGAATCCAAAAAGGTGCTGATGGTCTTCAAGGATTCCTACGCAAACTGTTTTGTTCCGTTCCTGATTCCTGACTATGCAAGAATCATCATGATCGACCCGAGATATTATACAGAAGATATTTCCGAAACCATTCAATCCAATGGCGTTACCGATATTCTGTTTCTGTATAATGCCAACACGGCGGCTGAAGACCACAGTCTTTATCAGCTGACCGCCCAATAAACTAAAATACACTAAAATACAGCATCATGACAATCCTATCAGAATCGTCACGATGTGAAGAAAGGCCCTGTACTTCGGCATTCACCGAAATACAGGGCCTTTTTGGGGAAAATGTTCACTTACCAGCCAACACAATCTGCGCCATTAGTCTTCAATATGTGTTGTGGTTGTTGTGAGGCCATTGGCATCAGCATCTACATTGATGCAGTCGCCCGGCTCCAATTCATTGCCAAGGATCATTTTAGCTACCATGGTCTCGACATTCTTCTGGATATACCGCTTCAACGGACGTGCACCATAAACCGGATCATAACCATGATCTGTGATGTAATCCTTTGCAGCCGGTGTCAGCTGAAGTGTCAGTTCCTTTGTCTCAAGACGCTTATTCAGACGACCGATCAGGATATCAATGATACCGCTGATGTTGTCCTTCGTTAACGGCTTGAACATAATGATCTCATCCAGACGGTTCAAGAATTCCGGTCTGAAATGTGCTTTCAGATCATTCATCGTGTTCTGTCTTGCTTCATCACTGATATTGCCTTCGCTGTCAATGCCCTCCAGCAGATAGGAAGAACCAATGTTGGACGTCATGATCAGAATCGTATTCTTAAAGTCTACCGTTCTGCCCTGGGAATCGGTCACACGACCATCATCCAGAATCTGCAGCAATACATTGAAAACATCCGGATGGGCCTTCTCAATCTCATCGAAAAGGATAACAGAGTAAGGTTTTCTTCTGACTGCTTCTGTCAGCTGTCCGCCTTCTTCATAACCAACATATCCCGGAGGCGCTCCGATCAGTCTGGACACGGAGAACTTCTCCATGTATTCACTCATATCGATACGCACCATATTGTTCTCATCATCAAACAGATTCTCTGCCAGTGCCTTGGCAAGTTCTGTCTTACCAACACCAGTAGGGCCAAGGAACAGGAACGAACCAATCGGTCTGTTCTCATCCTGGATACCTGCCTTGGAACGGATAATCGCTTCTGTAACCTTCGATACACCTTCTTCCTGACCGATGACACGTTTGTGAAGTTCATCGTCCAGGTGAAGGATCTTATTACGCTCGCTCTCTGTCAGCTTTGCAACCGGAATACCTGTCCATCTGGACACGATTCTGGCAATCTCTTCATCAGTGACACGTTCACGAAGAATAGAATTCTCTTCTCCATGGACACGCGCCTCTTCCTCTTCCAGCTGTTTCTTCAGCTGAGGCAGCTTGCCGTACTGAAGTTCAGCAGCCTTGTTCAGATCATAATTCCTCTGAGCCAGCTCAATCTGCTTGTTCAGGTCTTCAATCTGTTCACGCAGACTCTGCAGCTTCTCAACATCCTGCTTCTCATCGTCCCATTTAGCCTTCTGAACCTTGAAATCTTCTCTCAGTTCGGCAATCTCATGGGTAATGTTCTGCAACCGTTCCTGACTGAGCTTGTCGTCCTCTTTCTTCAGAGCGGCCTCCTCAATCTCCAACTGCATGATCTTACGTGAAATCTCATCCAGCTCTGTCGGCATAGAATCAAGTTCTGTCTTGATCATTGCACAGGCTTCATCCACAAGGTCAATCGCCTTATCCGGAAGGAAACGATCGGTAATGTATCTATGTGAAAGCGTTGCAGCTGCCACAAGGGCACCATCTGTAATCTTAACACCATGGAAAACTTCATATCTCTCTTTCAGGCCACGAAGAATGGCAATGGTATCCTCAACCGTCGGCTCATCCACCATAACCGGCTGGAAACGACGCTCAAGCGCCTTATCCTTCTCAATGTACTGTCTGTACTCGTCCAGTGTTGTCGCACCGATACAGTGGAGTTCACCCCTGGCCAGCATAGGCTTCAGCATATTGCTGGCATCCATGGCACCGTCCGTCTTGCCGGCACCAACGATCAGATGCAGCTCATCGATAAAAAGAATAATCTCGCCGTCGCTCTTCTTGACCTCAGCAAGAACAGCCTTCAGACGTTCCTCGAATTCACCTCTGTACTTGGCACCGGCTACCAGTGCACCCATATCCAGAGAATAAATCTTCTTGTCCTTCAAGCCATCCGGCACATCGCCCTTGACGATACGCTGTGCCAGACCCTCGATAACTGCGGTCTTACCTACACCAGGCTCACCGATCAGTACCGGGTTGTTCTTCGTCTTACGAGAAAGGATACGGATAATGTTACGGATCTCCGTATCACGGCCAATGACAGGATCCATCTTCTGTGCTCTTGCCTTGCCTACCAAATCTTCTGCATACTTACTCAGGCTGTCATAAGTTGCCTCAGGGTTATCACTTGTCACACGCTGATTGCCTCGGACAGTGGAAAGTGCCTGAAGGAAACCATCTCTTGTTACTTCAAAATTCCTGAATAATGTCTTGATATCACTGTCGGCTGTCTCAAACAATGCCAGGAAAAGGTGCTCAACAGAGATATATTCATCATCCATCTGCTTCGCTTCTTCCTCAGCCCGTACCAGTGTACGGTTCAGGTTATCACCTACATAAACCTGGCCGCCGGATACCTTGACAAGCTTCTCAACAAGCTTCGTCGCCTGTACCTTAAATCCTTCATGATTAATTCCCATCTTCGCCAGCAGTCTGTCGATCAGGCTGTCTTCCTGGGTCAGCAGGCTCAGAAGCAGATGTTCCTGTTCAATCTTCTGATTCCCGTACTGATAAGCCAGTTTCTGACAATCCTGCACTGCCTGCAGGGACTTCTGTGTAAATTTATTTAAATCCATATTCATGCCTCCTACTCGTTGTAAATCAATGCCATAAATACCAGGTCCTGATCGGAATTATTTTCCATCGAATGCCCCTGTCCAACTTCAATTACACAGACATCGCCAGGTCCTACTTCTGTCCGGGTCCCATCATTATCAATAAAAGTCCCATGACCTTCCAAAATATAGTACGGCTCTGTATTTCCAATGTGCTTGTGATATCCTACACTGCAGCCGGGCTTCAGGCGAATTTTTGCATACAGACTACCATGACCGTTTAGCTCATCCTTATCCAGAATGTGCTCAAACTCGACTTCTCCTCTTCCGCCCTGTACCTGTGACTTCGTTGCTTTTACTGTTTTTCTTACCATAATAATACCGCCCCTTTCTGCAGAACTGTTACATTTCATGCTCTCGCAATCCTACTGATGCCTACGAATTGCTCCGCTGCAAAGCAGCTCCCGCAATTCTGCATCATCATTTCATAGTGACATGCTCCCACCACTTAAATCCCAGATTTTGAAGTGGGGGCTTCTTGCTCA
>OLSI01002030.1_pt1 | contig 11760 bp, 8 predicted proteins | sample 1672661 | NCBI WGS metagenome assembly OLSI01 (sample SAMEA3136711, study PRJEB25190) | human gut metagenome | biome: human gut; feature: human-associated habitat; material: faeces | place: Austria | collected 2013 | reverse complement strand
AGCTTTCTGTGTCTTATTTTTTGCTTTCAGCCACAAATCCTGACTATAAAACAAGGCACAGCCGAAGCTGCGCCACCTTCCGTTCTATCTCTTATTTTCAGGTCCTCTTTTTAAAATCCCATTAAATTTGCTTAAAAATACAGTCGTCGTCACTGTTGCTGCCAGAATATCACTGACCGGTTCTGCAAGAAATACTGCAAACACTTTGTTTTCCATGAATACCGGCAGTAAAAAGATCAACGGAATCAGCAGGATTAATTTTCTCAGACAGGCAAGAAACAGACTGATCTTTGCCTGTCCCAATGCCACAAAGCTCTGCTGACAGCATAGCTGGAATCCCTGAGAAAATATCCCCGCCATATAGATCCGCAGAGCCCATGAGGTATACTGTACCAGGTCTGCATTTCCGGAAAACATGCGCGCAAAGACCTGCGGAACCAGCAAGATAATCATCCAGCAGACCACACTGAAGCTTGCACATACTTTGAACTGGGTAAAAAATGCTTCTTTTACCCGATTCTCATTATGTGCACCATAATTGTAGCTGATAATCGGCTGTCCACCCTGACAAATACCCTGAAGCGGCATACTGACAAGCTGACTGATACTGGTAATGATTGTCATTGCTCCCACCGCAATATCACCGCCATATCTTGACAGACTGGAGGTAAAACTAACCGAAAGGATACTTTCTGTGGAGAGCATCACAAATGTAGAAATTCCAAGAGCCAGACAAGGCATAATTACATCCTTTTCCAGCTGGAAATTTTCTTTTCTTAAATGCAGAATTGTCTTCTTACCTGACAGAAACCGAAGGATCCAGACTGCGCCTACTGCCTGACTGAGTACTGTTGCCAGAGCTGCTCCCTGCACACCCATCTTCAGCGCAAAAATGAAAATCGGATCTAAGATAATATTAATTACTGCTCCGATCACCGTCGTCATCATACTGATTTTGGCAAACCCCTGTGTGGTGATGAATGGATTCATTCCCATTACCAGAAGTACAAACACACTTCCCAATATGTAGATACGGGCATATGCAACCGCATAAGGAAGCGTCACATCACTGGCACCGAACATTCTGAGAAGCTGTGGTGCAAAAATGTATCCCGTTGTCGTCAAAACTACTGCCAGCAGCAACAACAGCGCAAAACAGTTCCCCATAATCTTCTCTGCACCTTTCTGATCCTGCTTCCCCATGGCAATGGCAGCCCGCGGTGCCCCACCAGATCCTGCCAACATGGCAAAGGCATTCAACAGCATCAAAATCGGTGTAAAAAGTCCCACTCCCGTCAGTGCAGAAGCCCCAATATCCGGTATATGGCCAATATAGATACGATCCACAATGTTATAGAGGAGATTTAAAATCTGGGCTACCAGCATTGGAAGAGCTGCCCCGAGAATATTCCCTGTCACAGTTCCGTTTTCAAAATCAATTCTCTTCATTTTCTACACATTCCTTTTCCTTTTTTCTTATTTTTCAGTATAGCATGGGCGATTCGATCTGTAAATTCAGTTCACATATGAAAGCCAGCTGTTCCACGCCTGTAAGCCTGGCTCTGAATAATCACCAAAAAAGTAACAAAAATAACAGAAAATCACATATTTGTGATAGGCATTTTCCGGCCGTCGCGATATAATTAGAACATCGGGCGGCAGTTTTGAGTTTCGCAGACAGCAGGGATAGGCCATGCCGGAAGCGGAGCTGCTGTTTTTTTACGCCGCCGCAAAGGATCTTGATCAGGAGGTTTGACATCATGAAAAAATTTGTTTGCAGAGAAGACTATCCTGTTGTTCAGACGGAAGCAGGCAAGCTTCGTGGATACGAATGGGATGGAAGTGTCATTTTTAAAGGAGTCAAATACGCAGATGCGAAGCGTTTTATGCGTCCGGAAAAGGTACAGCCCTGGGAAGGGATCAAGGACGCCAATTCCTATGGTATGGTCTGCCCGCTGATGACGCAGGACCGGCCCAACAGCGAACTCCTTGTTCCCCATATGTACTGGCCTATGGATGAAAACTGCCAGTCACTGAATATCTGGACGCCTTCTATCGACCCGGAGGCAAAACGTCCGGTCATGGTCTGGCTCCACGGAGGCGGTTTTTCTGCCGGTTCCTCTATTGAGCATATCACATATGAAGGTGCCAATATGGCAAAACACGGAGATGTGGTCGTGGTGTCTTTAAACCACCGGCTGAATGTGCTGGGCTATCTGGATCTCTCTCCCTTTGGAGAAAAGTATGAAGCCTCTGCCAATGCAGGAAATCTGGATATCATTGCGGCTCTTCAATGGGTACATGACAATATCCGCGGCTTTGGCGGAGATCCGGACAATGTGACTATTTTCGGTCAGTCCGGCGGCGGGGCAAAGGTCTGGACGCTCATGCAGATGCCTGAGGCAGACGGTCTTTTCCATAAAGGGATCATTGAGAGCGGCGTGTACTGGCTCCAGCGGGATGCGGAAGAACAGGATGGCAGAGAGATCGTGACGGCTATGCTGAAAGAACTTGGTCTTTCGGAAGACCAGGTGGAAGAACTGGAGACGATTCCATATGCAAAGCTTGCCGAAGCTTATCTTAAGACCTCTCCGGCTGTTGCGGCAGCAGGCGGTTATATAGGAAATATGCCTCATGTCGGAAAAGAATATCTGGGCGATCCGGTGCAGCATGGCTTTACGGAGCATGCGAAGACAATCCCGCTTCTGATCGGAACAGCACTGGGCGAGTTTGATTTCGATCCGGCTATTCCGGGAAAACACAGCATTCCAAGAGAAGAGGCTATGCAGATGCTGGAGAAAAAGTATGGAGAACACACGGAAGAACTGCTGGCTCTTTACGAAAAAGCGTATCCGGGAAAATCTCCGGTTGATCTCCTGTCTGTGGATACCATTTTCCGCCTGCCTACCATAGAATTTATCAAAGAACGTTGCAGAACACCGGAAAGTGTCACTTATTCCTATCAGCTGACGTATGAGTTTCCGCTTCTGGACGGTAAGATTGCATGGCATTGTTCGGAGATTCCGTTCGTTTTTCATAATACGGAGCTGGCGCCTCTCTTTAACAAAGAAGGAGAGACCGATAAACTGGAAGAAGCGATCTTCGGAGCCTGGATAAGCTTTGCAAAGACAGGAAAGCCGGTGATCGAAGGCGTTGACTGGCCGGCCTGCACAGAAGGAGACGAACCGGTAATGATCCTGGATGTCGATTGTGAGATCCGTCATAACGTGGATCATGAGCTGGTTCCGCTGGTAGAAAAATATGGAAAAATGATGTGGATGGATTCAGAAAATATCCAGCACTGAGAAAAATAAACAGGAGGATTTTTTTAAATGACACAGTTTTATGGAACACTGACTCCGGAAAAAACGGAGCGTGAAGAAAAAAATATGCAGCTGGTGAGAAAAGGAGCCGGCGAATGCATGGTACTTCTGGAAAATGACGGTGTTCTGCCTTTAAAAAAGATCGGAAAGATCGCTCTTTACGGAGCAGGAGCAAGACATACCATCAAGGGCGGCACCGGTTCCGGTGATGTCAACTCCCGTGAAGTGATCAATATTGAGCAGGGTCTTGTGGATGCCGGCTTTACGATCACCACAAACGCCTGGCTGGACGCTTATGCCAAGATGCTGAAAACGGCAAAAGCAACTCATCAGGCAGAGATCAACCGTCTGGCAGAAGAGAACCATCAGCCGCCTTTTATCATCGAGTTTGAGCGTCCTTTCAAAGAGCCGGATCTTCAGGCCATCACCGAGGAGGATGTGAAGGCTTCCGATACGGATACCGCGATTCTTGTAATCGCCAGAAACTCCGGAGAGGGCGCAGACCGCTGGAACAAAAAGGGTGATTACCTCTTAAATGACGGCGAAGTAAAAGCGCTGGAATTTCTGGGCGCCCATTATGAGAAAACCATCGTTCTTCTGAACATCGGCGGAGTCATCGATGCCACAGTCATCAAAGAGACGGCAGGCCTCAACGCCGTTCTTCTCACCGGTCAGCTGGGCAACTCCGGGGGCTTAAGCGTGGCAGATGTTCTCACCGGCAAACAGGTTCCCTCCGGAAAACTGACCGATACCTGGGCAAAGGCTTACTCCGATTATCCCTCCTCCGAGGGCTTCAGCCACAACAACGGAAACATCGACGATGAATATTATACGGATGGCATCTATGTGGGTTACCGTTATTTTGATACCTTCGGTATTGAGCCTCATTACTGCTTCGGCTACGGCAAAGGCTACACCGATTTTGCTATTGAAGAGGCAAAGGCAGCCATCGAAGGCTCCGGCGTAAAAGTAACTGCAAAAGTGACCAATACCGGAAAAGAGTATGCCGGAAAAGAAGTTGTTCAGGTATACGTTTCCGCACCGGAAGGCGCTCTGGAGAAACCCTATCAGGAGCTGAAAGCTTACAAAAAGACCGCTCTTCTTGCTCCGGGCGAGGCTGAAACCGTGGAGCTTACGTTTGCACTGAAAGATATGGCTTCCTATTCGGAAAAAGAAGCAGCCTGGATTCTGGAGCCCGGTGAGTATGTCATCCGCGTGGGCAACAGCTCCAGAACGACCCATATCGCAGCCGTTCTGACTGTAGATGCAGAGAAAAAGACCGAGCAGCTGAAAACTCTCTTCAATGGAGACAAAGAGCTGAAGGAGATCTCCGGCAAAGGCCAGAAAGCCTACACTTATGAGACTGAGGCGGAGGAACTGAAGAATGCAGAGCGTATCGCTGTTCCCGCAGACGCTGTTGAGACGCGCACCGTAGTATACCAGGAGGAACGTCCGATTCTGACCACCGACAAGACGGAGAAACTGACCATTCAGGATGTGATCGACGGAAAAGCAACCGTGGAAGACCTTGCTGCACAGCTCACTGTGGAAGAGCTCGCAGACCTTTGCGTCGGAACCCTTCGTGCCGGTATGGGCGGTGATGCTGACGGAAAAGACAATGTAGTCGGAAATGCATCTGCCACCGTTCCGGGAGCAGCAGGCGACACCTCATCCATCATCTGGGAGAGCCGCGGCGTGAAAAACCTGATCCTGGCAGACGGCCCCGCAGGCCTTCGTCTCCAGCCCCATTTCAAGACCACCAAAGAGGGAGAACTCCTTCCTGGCGGAGAAGGAATGGGAGATATCGTTGCCGCTTTCGACGAGAGCAAGATCCCGGCAGACGCTGTGGACCATTATCAGTATTGTACCGCCATCCCCATCGGAACCGAGCTGGCTCAGACCTGGAATCCGGAGCTCATCGAGGAGATCGGGTACATGGTAGGAAAAGAAATGCAGGAGTTCCATGTGGATCTCTGGCTGGCGCCGGCTCTGAACATTCACCGGAATCCGCTCTGCGGAAGAAACTTTGAGTATTATTCCGAGGATCCGCTGGTTGCCGGAAAATGCGCCGCTGCCATGACCATCGGCGTACAGAAAGACGGCAAGGGCGGCACCACGATCAAGCATTTCGCAGCCAATAACCTGGAAGACAACCGGATGTTCTCCAACAACCATATGAGTGAGAGAGCGCTCCGTGAGATCTACCTGAAAGGCTTTGAGATTGCTGTCAAAGAGGCCCAGCCGCTTTCCATCATGACCTCCTACAACCTGATCAATGGCCTGCACACCGCAAACAGCCATGACCTCATCCAGGCGACAGCCCGTGACGAGTGGGGCTTTGAGGGTGTTGTGATGACCGACTGGTTTACCTCCCAGGATATGCCCGTCATCTCCGGAACCGGCCATATCTATCCGATTTCTGCTTCCACCGGCTGCGTTTATGCAGGAAACGACCTGCAGATGCCGGGCTGCCAGAAGAACGTGGACGATATCGTCGAAGCTGTGAAGACCGGCAAAGAGCTGGACGGCTACCGTCTGACTCTGGGCGACGTACAGTTCTGCGTCACCAACCTCCTTCGCGTTGTTGCCAAAGTTATGAAATAAATATATATTTTTCCAGTTTACAGACAGCCAGATATAGTGATAAACTATAGCTGGCTGTAATTTTTTCGGATTAACACCTTTTTTTAAAAAGTGTTATAGTAAATTCCATCGAAGAAAGGAAAGAAAAGAAATGGCAGAGATTTTAATCGAGAACGTTTCAAAATCCTATGTTTCAAAAGACGGCTCGGTACAGGCTCTGAAAAATGTAAATCTGGCCATCGAGTCGGGAGATATTTTCGGAATCATCGGAATGTCCGGAGCAGGAAAAAGTACCCTGGTCCGTTGTATGAACTTCCTGGAGGTGCCCACGGAGGGTACGGTTTCCATCCGGGGAAAAGCGTTAAGTGACCTGTCGGAAAAGGAACTCCGTAAAGAACGGGAAAAGATCGGAATGATCTTTCAGCATTTCAATCTGCTGATGCAGAAATCCGTTCTGGAAAACGTTTGTTTTCCTTTATATATTCAGGGCAAACGAAAAGGCGAGGCCAGGAAACGAGCCCTGGAGCTTTTGAAAATCGTAGGTCTTGAGGATAAGGCAAAAGCCTATCCGGCCCAGCTTTCCGGAGGACAGAAACAGAGGGTAGCCATCGCGAGAGCCCTGGCATCTGATCCGAAGATTCTGCTCTGTGACGAGGCCACCAGCGCTCTGGACCCCCAGACAACTTCTTCTATTCTGAAGCTTCTGGAGGAGATCAACCGGAACCTTCAGATCACGATCGTTATCATCACGCATCAGATGTCCGTAGTCCGTGAGATCTGTACCAAGGTTGCCATCTTAAAAGACGGTGAGGTGGTAGAGGAAGGTTCTGTAGAAGATATCTTCAATCATCCCAAGTCCCAGGTGGCGAAGGAACTGATCCTCACAGACGGAAGTCAGCAGACAGACCTGAAACCTGTGATCCAGAGCGGAGACAGAGTCCGGATCGTATTTTCAGAGAACTCGGCATTTGAGCCGGTGATCGCAAACATGATCCTGAAATTCCATGAACCGGTAAATATTTTAAAAGCTGACACGAAAAACGTGGGCGGCGTTGCAAAGGGCGAAATGATCCTTGAATTCCCAGGTGACAGCGAAAAGGCGGAAGCTATGAAGCAGTACCTGAAGGAACGGGGACTTGCCATCGGGGAGGTGACGGACAGTGTGGACTAAAGAAGTAGTCGATATGATTCTGAAAGGAATCCAGGAAACGTTGTACATGACGCTTTTGTCCACGTTAATGGGTTACGTCATCGGACTTCCCATGGGCGTGCTTCTGGCCGTATCCGATAAGGATGGCCTGAAACCGAACCGGGTGCTCTACCGCATTCTGGACGTCATCGCCAACATCGTACGAAGCATTCCGTTTTTAATTTTACTGATCTTACTGATCCCCTTCACCCGTATGATTGTGGGAAAAAGCTACGGTTCTACAGCTACGGTAGTGCCGCTGGTTATCGCCGCCGGCCCCTTCATCGCCAGAATGGTGGAATCTTCCTTAAAGGAAGTCGATGAGGGTGTCATCGAGGCAGCACGTTCCATGGGAGCCAGCAACTTAAGAATCATTGTGAAGGTGCTTCTTGTGGAAGCGAGAACTTCCCTGATCAACGGAGCAACGATTGCAGTAGGAACCATCCTGGGCTACTCAGCCATGGCAGGAACCATCGGCGGAGGCGGACTGGGAGATATCGCGATCCGATATGGCTATCACAGGTATCAGGCAGATATCATGATCGTTACTGTTGTACTTCTGGTCATTCTGGTACAGATTTTCCAGATGGTCGGAACAACCCTGGCCAACCGGCTGGACAAGAGAAGATAAAAAATAAAGCATATATAAGAGGAGGAAACTATTATGAAAAAATTACTTGCAGCAGCATTAAGCGGTGTTCTGACCGCAGGCATTATCCTTGGCGGTACCGGTCTTTCCACAAAGGCAGCAGAGACTGAGACAGAGACCACAGGTGAACTCACTCCGATCAAAGTAGCAGCATCTGCAACCCCGCATGCAGAGATCCTGGAGCAGGCAAAACCGATCCTGGCAGAGGAAGGTTATGATCTTCAGGTAACCGTATTTGATGATTATATCATGCCCAATGAGGTAGTAGAGAGCGGTGATATGGACGCTAACTACTTCCAGCATCTTCCTTATCTGGAGCAGTACAACGAGGAGAAAGGCAGCCATCTGGTAAGTGTAGGCGGCATCCACTATGAGCCCTTTGGAATCTACCCGGGAACAAAATCCAGCCTGGACGATATCGCTGACGGCGATTCCGTTGCAGTTCCGAATGATACCACCAATGAGGCAAGAGCCCTTCTGCTTCTTCAGGATAACGGTCTCATCAAACTGAAAGACGGTGCAGGTCTTACCGCTACCGTAACCGATATTGAAGAGAATCCGTACAACCTGGACATCGTAGAGTTGGAGGCAGCACAGGTAGCCCGTGTGGTTGATGAGACCGCTTATGTGGTACTGAACGGAAACTACGCTCTGGCAGCAGGCTTCTCCGTAGCAAAAGATGCTCTGGCTTATGAGAAATCTGATTCTGAGGCAGCCAAGACCTATGTAAACATCATCGCCGTAAAAGAAGGCAATGAAGAGAACCCGGGCGTTCAGGCTCTGGTAGACGTTCTGAAATCTGATGAGATCAGAAATTACATCAACGAGACCTACGACGGAGCTGTTATCCCCTACGATGACAGCGACGCTGAGGCTGAGAGCGAGACTGAGACCGGTTCTGAGGCAGAGACCGAGACCGCAGCAGAAACTGAGACTGCAGCTGAGTAAGCAGGACATTGAAAAGAAAACATTCCATAAAAAACCCCGCACATACGAAAAATGTGCGGGGTTTTTTATCTGTCTTTTATCCGGAGTATCGGGGCTTTTAAGAGACCAAAGGGGTTAATCTGGTATTCATAAGACCATTCCTCGCCGGTGGTCCGCCAGTTGTCCGGTCCGCACCAGTTGTCGCTGAAGTTACAGTTATGAAGTGTGCCAAAGGTATTGATTCGGTTGCCAAATACTGTCAGTTCCAGCAAATGCTCTCCTGATGTAAGTTCGCCCAAAGAAATTTCGTAAGGCGAAAAAGCAAGAAGCCCTTTGGAAATTCCGTCAACGGAGGCACGAAGGACGGGAGAACGAAACAGAGAAGCAGACAAAAAGACTTCTCCGCCGGTACTCACAAAAGGAATCCGGTAGGTGAATGTTCCTCCGTAGAAGGGATGGGAAGAATTCCAGGGATCATTCCTACTGGCGACTGGGGCTTTGCATGGGGGAATGGACCTGCCTGGGATAAGGTATTGTTTGAACTGCCTTATATCATTTACAAGTATCGCGGTGATACAGAGCCCATAAAAGAAAATGCCCATGCAATGATGAGCTATCTGGAATATGTTTCCAGACAGAGAGATGAAAATGGCATTATTGCCATCGGACTGGGTGACTGGGTTCCTGTAGACCGGGCAGCGGATGATTATGTTTCGCCTCTGGGATTTACGGATACGGTGATGGTATACCTGATGTGCCGGGAAGCAGAGGTTATGTTTGACAAGACAGGACTGTCACTGAACCGTGATTATGCAGTACGGTTTGGACGGGAACTGCGTGAGGCGATCCGGAACCAGTACCTGGATTTGAACAGGATGCTGGTAAAGAGCAGTTGTCAGACAGCTCAGGCGCTGGCGATTTATTATGATATTTTTGATACGGGAGAAAAACCGGAGGCATTCCGGCGCTTAATGGAGATCATCCATCGGGATGGTGATAAGATGAACTGTGGTTTCCTAGGACTGCGGGTAATGTTTCATGTACTTTCTGATTACGGAGAAGCGGAACTGGCATATCGGATGATCACTGGACCTTCTTATCCGAGTTATGGCTATTTTGTAGAAGCAGGCGAGACCTCCATGCCGGAAACGATCCTGTCAGACATGAAATATAGAAATGCTTCTCTGAATCACCACTTCCTTTGTGATGTGGTTCAGTGGTACATGAAATACCCCGGAGGCATTCATGTGGAAAACAGCAAAAAAGTATTGATCCGGCCGACCTTCATTAGCAGCCTGACCTATGCAAAAGCCAGCCATCAGCTTCCGGACGGTGAAGTATCTGTCTACTGGAAGAGAGAGGGTGAACGGATTTATCTGGAAGTAAAATGCCCAGACACTGTAAGCTGTGAGCTTATGCTGGATCAGGATCTGATGATTGAGGACAGCAAGAAGCCTTATCTGGAAAAAGGACAGGGCTGCTGGTATCTGGCATCCTGCAGGTAATACATTCAAAACGATAGCAAAAAAAGAACAGTTGTGCCAGCTGTTCTTTTTTTGCGTGGGGAAAAAGGCAACGGATCAGGGAAGTAGTTTCAGCTGGTGTGAAAAAATTTCATTGGCGACAACGGCAATGGACCCAAGAAGCGGAGCCTCCCCATTGAAGCGAGAATGAAAAATTTCCAGCTTGGAACCTGGCATATTCAGAGAACTTTTTAACTTTTCATATAAGATTTTTTCCAGAATGTCGCTATTTTCCGGAGAGTCATATCCGATGATAATGGTTGAAAAGTCCAGAAGATTTAACGTATTTGCCAGAGCATAGCTGAGGTAAGTGCAGAATTCGTCCAGAGCGATAGAAGCAATGGGATCTCCATCTAATGAAAGCTTTAGGATATCGTTCCAGGAAGGTTCTGTAATTTTCTGGAACGGAGAATTTTTGAAAAAAGGAAGCAGCTCTGCGATCTTTTTCTGCATTTGCGGGATGCTGGCATATAATTCCAGGCAGCCTCTCTTTCCACAACTGCAAACAGGTCCATGGAAGTTTATGGAAGTATGGCCGATTTCTCCGCTCCTTCCGGAAAATCCACTGAAAAGTTTGCCATTTAAGATGAAACCGGCTCCAATCCCGTAGGCGATATGGATATAAATCAGGTTATCATAGGGAATCCCACGTCCGTAAAGTTTTTCTACCAGAGCACCGGAATCAGCGTCATGAATGAGAAATGTGGGGAGGTGGGTTACATTTTTGAGAATGGAAACAATTGGAACATTTGTAATGCCGTAAAAATTAGGAGGATTTAAAATATATCCGCTTTTGTTATCTACGGGGCCGACACAGGAAATTCCACATCCGATCAGAGGTCTTCTGGCACGGGAAAACAGTTTTTCATACTGAGCAATTGGAATCTGGATAAATTCATCCCTGGTCATATGGGGAGAAAAGCGAGTCTGGGTCATATCGATGATTTTTCCAGATACGTCGGCCAGAATGGACTGACAAAATTCTCGTTTGATCAGAATGCCTAAAATACAAGGGGAAGAAGAAGAAATCTGCAAAGGAATGGCTTTTCTTCCTGTAGAATGATCATAAACTATGTTTGTGGGCTGTTCGGAGATAATTCCCATCTGTATCAGATCATTGATATGATTGCTGATTGTCATCTTACTTAATCCCGTTTTTTCTGCAAGGTCTGTGCGCGTAATCGTTTTCTGACTGGTGGCAATCAGATAGATCAGTGTGTTGCTGATTTGACTTTCTTTGTTTTTTGTCTCTTTTGCCATAGGATCCCTCCTTATGAAGAATCAATACCTGATAGCATCATTGTATTCCTTTTTGAAATATTTGTAAATCTGATGTATTAAATATTTATCAATGGAAAGCAAAGGTTGACAGAATGACCTTCTGAAGAGATATGGAACAGACAAGATGCACAAAAAAATAAAGAAAAACAATAATAAATTGAACAAAAATAAAGTTCAAACTAAAATAAAGGAAAGAAAAAGAATTTTTAAAAAAAAATTCTAAGAGAAAGAACCGGGATTTGTATAGCAGATTATAAAATGCAGGAGGAGGGAATATTATTTGAT
>OLSI01002023.1_pt1 | contig 11795 bp, 8 predicted proteins | sample 1672661 | NCBI WGS metagenome assembly OLSI01 (sample SAMEA3136711, study PRJEB25190) | human gut metagenome | biome: human gut; feature: human-associated habitat; material: faeces | place: Austria | collected 2013 | reverse complement strand
CTGACCATCAGCGAGGAGGGCAAGGGCCGCCGCAGCCGCATCTGCCGGACGGAAAGCGGCTTTAAGAAAAAACGCACCATAAAAAACAGACCCCTCTTCTGGAAATGATAACCAGAGGATGGGTCTGTTGCAGCGGGATTATACAAAAAAATAAACCCTCTCAGTCATTGCTGCGCAATGACTGAGAGGGTTCGTATCAGTTCTTCAAAGACTGCATGGGAGCGGGCAGGCGGCCACCGCGGTTGATGAACACCGAAGGATCATGGCTGTTCACCGGCATAATGGGGCCGTAGCCAAGCAGGCCGCCGAAGTCCAGCACCTCACCAGCCTTGCGGCCGATGGCGGGGATCACACGCACGGCGGTGGTCTTGCTGTTCACCATACCAATGGCGGCTTCGTCCGCGATCAGGGCGCTGATGACGGCAGGGGTGGTGTCGCCGGGGATGATGACCATGTCGATGCCCACGGAGCAGACGGCGGTCATGGCCTCCAGCTTTTCAATGGTCAGACAGCCGATCTCGGCAGCGTGGATCATACCGGCATCCTCGCTGACCGGGATAAAGGCACCGGACAGGCCGCCAACGTGGTTGGAGGCCATCACGCCGCCCTTCTTCACGGCATCGTTCAGCAGGGCAAGGCAGGCGGTGGTGCCGCAGCAGCCGCAGGTCTCCAGACCCATCTCTTCCAGAATATTGGCCACACTGTCGCCGATGGCCGGGGTGGGAGCCAGCGAAAGGTCGATGATACCGGCGGGCACGCCCAGTGCCTTGGAGGCAAGGTTTGCCACCAGCTGGCCCACGCGGGTGATCTTGAAGGCGGTGCGCTTTACCAGCTCTGCCACCTCGTTAATGGGGGCGTCCTTGGGCAGACGTGCCAGCGCGGCGCGCACAGCGCCCGGGCCGGAAACGCCCACATGGATCTCGCAGTCCGGCTCGCCGGGGCCGTGGAAGGCACCGGCCATGAAGGGGTTATCCTCCGGGGCATTGCAGAACACCACCAGCTTACCTGCGCCAATGCATTGGCGGTCCGCCGTAAGCTCAGCAGACTTCTTGATGATGCCCGCCATCTTGAGCACGGCATCCATGTTGATGCCAGCGCGGGTCGAACCCACGTTCACCGAAGAGCATACGCGCTCGGTGGTGGCGAGCGCCTCAGGGATGGAATCCATCAGCTTGTGATCAGCTGCCGAAGCGCCTTTGTGCACGAGCGCCGAGAAGCCACCGATGAAATCAACGCCAACTTCAAGCGCGGCCTTATCCATGGCGCGCGCGATGGGGGAAAGATCGCTCGTGGTGGTAGCCGCACAGATCTCTGCGATGGGTGTGACCGAGATGCGCTTGTTCACGATGGGCACACCGTATTCACGTTCGAGCTGGTCAGCTGTGGGAACGAGTTTCTCAGCTGCGGTGGTGAGGCGGTCGTAGACCTTACGCGCGATCACGTCGACCTCTTCATGGGTGCAACCGCGCAGATTGAGCCCGAGCGTGATAGTGCGAATGTCGAGGTGTTGTTTGCCGACCATGGCAAGTGTTTCGGCGATCTCTTCAGGCGTGATCTGCATGGAAGCTCCTTGTTTTGTGCGTGATGCGCTCGTGGCATCCCGCTTTGGTTTCATATCTGCTTAGTCTAGCAAATTCCATCCTCTGGCGTGCCGCGCTTCCTTTAGGTGGCAGTGGCTCTAAGACGCAGGGTGAACGCTTCGCTTCCACGCGCAGCGTGGGGGCTCGGACGGCGTTCTTCTCTGCGAGAGACGAAGACTTTTTGAAGAAGCGGGACTTGCACGCTGTCTACCTTGCTCTGTGTCCTTGCAGCAGGTACAATGAACGAAAATGAACACGATGTTCATTAATGCTCATCTTGTTGAAATGAGGAATCTTGGGCAGTGCTGCAGTTTGCGAAGCGCCAGTAACGCGTTCGGCTTCTGCTTGTGAAGACCGTCGCATCACGCGTTCGAAGCGTGCTTTGCGCCAGGCGCTCATCGCTCTTCTTGAGGAGCGGGGCTTCGATTCGATAACCGTGAACGATCTCTGCGATCGCGCGGATCTGAATCGGGGTACGTTCTATAACCATTTCCGCGACAAAGAAAACCTCCTTGCCGTGCTCGAAGACGAGGTCATGGCAGATATCGCAGCGCTTCAAGAGCGCATGCAGCGTATTTCGCTTGCCGATATGCTGGCCTATCGTGTGGCGGGCACGCCGCTGCCGTTGCTCGTCGATCTCTTCGACTATCTGCGCGAGCAGAGCGATTTCCTTCACGCGGTGTTGGGACCAGGAGGGGATGCACGTTTTGCGCCACGTTTGCGCGAAGCGGTGTGCGAGAACCTGGTGCAGAACATCTTGCACGAAAAATACCGCACGAATCCTACAGCGTTCGTCGACTACTATGTGGCCTTCTACGCGTCGGCCTATTTGGGCATCATCACGCGCTGGATCGAGCGCGGAACTCTTGAAACATCCGAAGATATGGCGCGCATTGCCATGCGACTTTTCTTCATCAAACCAGGCGAATCCATCGAATTGTAATGGACGGTGAACTACTTCTATGACTGAAACGAAACAACCAGAAACTAACATCCTTCATATCGGCATCGATGTTGGCTCCACCACGGTGAAGCTTGCGGTGCTCAACGATGCGAACGAGATCCTGTGGGCCGTGTATCGCCGTCATCATGCCGATGTGCGCGCAACGGTGCTCGAGGTGCTGAAGGAAGCGGCTGCACAATATCCTACGCAGGACTTCACGGTGGCGATCACCGGTTCTGGCGGGTTGCTGCTTTCCCAGTGGCTCGGCATCGAGTTCGTGCAGGAGGTCATCGCTTCGAAGACGGCGGTCGAGACGTTCATCCCCCAAACTGATGTTGCGATCGAACTGGGCGGCGAAGACGCGAAGATCATCTACTTCGACAACGGCATCGAGCAGCGCATGAACGGAACCTGCGCGGGTGGCACGGGCGCGTTCATCGATCAGATGGCGGCGCTTCTCGACACCGATGCCTCGGGTCTGAACGAGCTGGCCGAAAGCCATACGATCCTTTATCCGATCGCCTCGCGTTGCGGCGTGTTCGCCAAGACCGACGTTCAGCCGCTGCTCAACGAAGGTGCGAAGAAGGAAGATATCGCAGCTTCGATCTTCCAGTCGGTGGTCACGCAGACCATCTCTGGGCTTGCGTGCGGACGCCCGATCCGTGGCAATGTTGCGTTTTTGGGCGGTCCGTTGCAGTACTTGCCTCAGTTACGAGAGCGCTTCTACGACACGCTCGAACTGGACGAAGATCACATTATCGTGCCTGATAACGCGCATCTTTTCGTTGCGAGTGGCTGCGCTATCGCAGGTGCTCGTGCGGAGAGCGCGAACGTCGAGCAGCTTTCTGCCATCATCACGCGCCTAGAGAACCTGGGCGATGTGCAAGGCTCTGAAGTAGTGCGCCTGGCCCCGCTTTTCGGAAACGACGAGGAACTGCAAGAGTTCTACGAACGCCACGATAAAGAGGTCGTTCGCCGCTCCTCGCTCGAAGATTATCGTGGCACGGCTTTCTTGGGTATCGATGCTGGTTCGACCACGTTCAAGGCGGCGCTCATCGCAGAAGATGGCAGTCTGCTCTGGTCGAGCTACGCGAACAACAAGGGCGATGTGCTCGGTTGCGCGAAGGCGCGTATGGCCGAGCTCTATGCAGCGCTCCCGCGCGATCCGCAGACGAACGCACCGCTCGTGACCATCGGCCATTCAACGGTCACCGGCTATGGCGAAGGCTTGTTGCTCGAGGCGTTGCGCGTGGATTCGGGCGAGATCGAGACGGTCGCTCACTTGCGCGGCGCGCAGGAGATGCTTCCTGGTGTCGAGTTCATCTTGGACATCGGCGGGCAGGATATGAAGTGCTTGCGCGTGAAGGATGGCGTGATCGACCATATCATGCTCAACGAAGCGTGCTCTTCGGGCTGCGGAAGCTTCATCGAGAGCTTCGCTAGCGGCCTTAACCTGGATGTTTCAGAATTCGCCCAGAGTGCGATCTCTGCGAAGAATCCGGTCGATCTAGGAAGCCGTTGTACGGTGTTCATGAATTCGCGTGTGAAGCAGGCGCAGAAGGAAGGCGCAACGGTGGGCGATATCGCTGCCGGGTTGGCTATTTCGGTCATCAAGAATGCGCTCTTCAAGGTTATCAAGATCCGCGATCCGCATGAGGTGGGCACGAAGGTCATCGTGCAGGGCGGAACGTTCTTGAACAATGCGGTACTGCGCGCGTTCGAGCAACTTGCGGAAGTTGATGCAGTCCGTCCGGATATCGCGGGGAATATGGGTGCGTATGGCGCGGCATTATTGGCGCGCGATCGCTATGCGGAGATCGAACAGGCGCTCGACGATCAGCCGCTGTCGCCTGATGTGGGTCCGAAAGTGCCGCAAACGAGCATGCTTTCGCTCGAAGAGATCGAAGCGCTTGCGCCGACCCATCGTACCGTGCGTTGCAAGGCCTGTTCGAATGCATGCTTGCTCACGGTGAATGATTTCGGTATCGATGAAGCAACCGGCCGCCATCGCCGCTTCATCACGGGCAATCGCTGCGAGAAGGGCGCGAGCACCCAAGCTATCAAGACCGAGGTGCCGAACCTCTTCGAGTACAAGACCGCACGTCTCTTCGATCACTACGAACCGCTTTCCGCCGAAGCGGCAACGCGTGGCACGGTGGGCATACCGCGTGCGCTCAACATGTATGAAAACTATCCGTTCTGGTTCACGTTCTTCAATGAGCTCGGGTTCCGCGTTCAGATTTCGGACGCTTCGACGAAGAAGACCTACGAAGCGGGCATCGAGTCCATGCCTTCCGAGAGCGTGTGCTATCCGGCGAAGCTCTCGCATGGTCATGTGATGAACCTGCTCGATAAGGATATCGATTTTATCTGGATGCCCTGTTCGAAATGGGAGCGTCAGGAAGACGAAGGTGCAGGCAATCACTTCAACTGCCCGATCGTCATGAGCTATTCCGAGGCCCTGCGCTTGAATATCGACGAGCTCAACGAAACGGATGTTGAGTTCTTGAACCCCTTCGTTCCGTATGACCAGAAAGACCATCTGAAGAAGCGTCTCTACGTGGAGCTGGTCGAGAAGCATCCGGAGCTCATGAAGGATGTAAAGGGCAAGTTGCCGAGCAAGAAGGACATCGAAGCGGCGGTCGAAGCTGCTTGGGCTGAAGATGTGGCCTTCAAGGAGGATATCCGCCACAAGGGCGAAGAGACGCTCAAATGGATGGAGGACACGGGCACGCATGGCATCGTGCTGGCGGGCAGGCCGTATCACCTCGATCCCGAGATCAACCATGCTATTCCCGAGTTGCTCCAAAGCTTCGGCCTGGCAGTGCTCACGGAAGATTCGGTCGCGCACATGGCGCGTCTTGAGCGTCCGATCCGCGTGGTGGATCAGTGGATGTATCACACGCGCCTCTACAATTCTGCGAAACTCGTGACCACGCGCGACGATCTTGACCTGGTTCAGCTGAACAGCTTCGGTTGCGGTCTTGATGCGCTTACGACCGACCAAGTGCAGGAGATCTTGGAAGGTGCGGGCAAGATCTATACCGTGCTGAAGATCGACGAGGTGTCGAACTTAGGTGCGGCGCGTATCCGCATCCGTTCGCTGCTCGCTGCGCTCAAGGATCAGGCTGATGAGCTGGCCGAACAGAACGCGCATGCTTCTACCTGTCCTGTGGCATCGCTCGATATCGATGCGATCCAGGCTGATATCGATGCGCGCTTGGCGGAAAAGACGGGCAAGACCGAAGGGGAGGCTGCTCGTGCGCTCGCTCAGGCAACGCTCGATGAAGCCGAGGCGACCCAAGAGGCGGATGCGCTTGCAACTACCGAAGCAGCCGAGAGCGCTTCGACGGAATTCCCTCGCGCCGAGTTCACGAAGGAGATGTTCGATGAGGGCTATACGATCCTCTGTCCGCAGATGGCGCCGATCCATTTCGACCTGCTCGTGAAGGTCTTCCACAAGGCAGGCTACAACCTCGAGCTCTTGCCTTCGGTCGACCATGGCGCGGTCGATGCGGGCCTCAAGTATGTGAACAATGACATCTGCTACCCGTCCATCCTGGTCACCGGCCAGATCATGGAAGCGGTCATGTCAGGCAAGTACGACACCGACAAACTTGCGGTCATCATCACGCAAACGGGTGGCGGTTGCCGCGCGACCAACTATATCGCGCTCATCCGAAAAGCGCTGAAATCGGTTGGTCTCGAGCATATTCCGGTCATCTCGCTGGCGTTCAAGAAGCTCGATGAGGAGAATTCGGGCTTCAACGTCTCCGCGACGATGCTCTATAACGCCATCTATGCCATCTTCTACGGCGATCTGCTCATGCAGTGCCTCTATCGCACGCGTCCCTATGAATGCGAACCGGGTGCGGCGAACCGCCTGTTCGATCATTGGATGGCACGTTGCCAAGCGCAGATCTACGAAGGTGAGAAGGCTGGTCGCTTCAAGAAGACCGTACAGGAGATCGTTGACGATTTCGATAACCTGCCCCTCCAGGGTGAAGGCACGAAGCCGCGTGTAGGCGTGGTCGGTGAGATCTTGGTGAAGTTCCATCCCACGGCGAACAACCAGGTGGTCGACGTGATCGAGGCTGAAGGCTGCGAAGCGGTGGTTCCAGGGCTTGCTGAATTCTTCATGTTCGGCATTGCGGGCTCGATCTTCCAGAAAGACCCGCTCGGACGCAGCAAGAAGGGCGCGATCGGTGCGCGCGCAGGGTTGAAGATGCTCTATCACTTGCGCAAGCCGATGGATGACGCGCTGCGTAAGTCGAGTCGCTTCGAGCCCTCCACGAACATCTACGAATTGGCCGAATACGCCGAAGAGATCTTGAGCCTGTGCAATTCGATGGGTGAGGGATGGTTGCTCACAGCAGAAATGGTGGAGCTCATCTTGAATGGTGCTCCGAACATTGTGTGTGCTCAGCCCTTCGCCTGCTTGCCGAATCACGTGGTGGGTAAGTCGGTCATCAAGGAGCTTCGCCGTCGTTATGCAGGCACGAACATCGTAGCGGTCGACTACGACCCGGGTGCTTCAGAGGTCAACCAGCTCAACCGTATCAAGCTCATGATCTCGGTCGCAAAGGCGAATCTAGCAGAACAGCAGCTTGCTGAGCGCCCCGAGCGCAAGGCTCCTTCGCAGGTGCTCTTCTCGGACACGCTCGCCCTGCAGAGTGAACCTGATAAAGTAGAAGACTACGAAGTGACCGAGCTTACCAGTAGCGCGAAGGAGTAATTCATGCGTTGTCCCCATTGTGGTGCCCCTCATCAAGAGGATGGTTTTCGTTGCGAACACTGCAACAAGATGATCGATCTGGTTCAGCCGAAAACGACCTGGCGTTCGATCGTCATTGGCGGGATCGTGCTCATCATCCTTGGGATCATCGGTTTTGCGTTCATCTATATGGATAGCAACAAGGTAGGCGTTTTCGAGCAGGATGAGCCGCAGTCGTTCAACGACTATTCCTGGGAGCAGATCGCCGAGATCTCGAGCAATATGACCATGGCGGGTAACGTCGATGGCGCGCTTCGAGAGGCGAAGAAACACGACTTCGTGAATGAGGAAGGAACGCTTCGCAGCGATCTGGTGAAGGATTTCACCCTGGCGGATGGTACAAAAGCCCAGGCGCACTTGGTGGGGGTCTATCACGATCCTCGCACGAATAACTCTGGCAACGCTGGCATGAGCTTCATCGTTACCGTGCCTGTTGAAGAAGCGCCGATGTGTGATGCGGCAACGAACCAGGGCGGCTGGGAAGCGTCTGCGCTGCGCGCGCAGCTCAATGGCGAATTCTTCGACTCGCTTCCTGCGGATTTGCAGGAATACATCGTTGAAGTGAAGAAAGAAACCAACAATGCGGGCAATACTGAATCGCCCGATGTGGTTAGCGTCACAGGCGATAAAGTTTGGGCGCTCTCAGCGGTCGAGTTTGCGGGCGAATCGTTCGGCACAGTGGGCTATGCGAATGTGCTCAATGCAGAAGGCGAACAGTATATGCTCTTGAAGGATGATGCTGTGAAGCAGGATCTGTTGTCGAAGCTTGCGGGGTCTAGCGATCTGAACTGGTGGTTCAGAAGCCCGAACCCTGAAACGGCAACGCAGTTCTTCAGCCAGGGCAAAGGCTATGATACCGAGCAGAATGCCTCTGAATCGCTGGATGCGAACAGCAAGCTCTCTGTCGTGATCGGCTTCTGTATCTAAGCTACAGGTGCGCTTGGATGAGCTGAGGGGAGTAGCCAGCTTCTTGAAGGGCGTGCACGATGCGCCCTTTGTGGTCCGTGCCGAACGCTTCGATGGTCACGCGCAACTCGACCGCAGCGCTGCGGTTCGCGGTAACGAACTGGTTGTGGTCGAGGCGGATCACGTTGCCGTTCTGTTCGGCAATGATCTGCGCCACGTTCACGAGCTCTCCGGGGCGATCGGGTAAGAGCACTGACACAGTGAAGATGCGATCGCGCTGGATAAGGCCGTGCTGCACCACGGTTGCCATGGTGATCACGTCCATGTTTCCGCCCGAAAGGATGGAGACAACCTTCTTGTCGAGCATGCTCAAGTGTTTGAGTGCGGCAATAGTGAGTAAGCCTGAGTTCTCGACGACCATCTTGTGGTTCTCGACCATATCGAGGAAGGCAACGATCAGTTCGTCGTCGTCGACTGTGATGATCTCGTCGATGTTCTCCTGGATGTAGGGAAACACCTTGTCACCCGGTTCGAGCACGGCGGTGCCATCGGCGATGGTGCTCACGGAAGGCAGCTTCACCACCTGCCCTGCTTCGAGTGATGCTTTCATGCAAGCCGCACCTGCAGGCTCAACGCCGATCACCTTGATGCGAGGGTTGAGCATCTTGGCGAGCGTGGAAACGCCCGATGCCAGCCCGCCGCCACCGATGGGCACGAGGATGGCGTCAACGAGCGGCAGCTCCTGGACGATCTCCATGGCAATAGAGCCTTGACCAGCAGCAACCTGAAGGTCGTTGAACGGATGGATGAACGTGAGCCCCTGCTCTTCAGCAAGCTTGAGGGCATGTTCGTAGGATTCGTCGTAGACTTCGCCGGCCAGCACCACTTCAGCACCATGCGATTTCGTGCGCTCGACCTTGATGTAGGGCGTGGTGGTGGGCATGACGATGGTGGCGGGCACGCCGAACTTCTTGGCAGCATAGGCAACGCCTTGGGCGTGGTTGCCTGCAGAAGCCGTGATCAGCCCGCGTTTGCGCTCCTCATCGGAAAGCGTTGAGATCTTATAGTAGGCACCGCGCACCTTGTAGGCGCCCGTGCGCTGCATGTTCTCTGGTTTCAAATAGACATCGTTGCCCGTCTCCTTGCTGAAGTGCGGGCTGTAGATGAGTTTCGTTTCTTGGGTGACTTCCTTGACGCGTTTGGAAGCGTCTTCGAAGGTGTCTAGGGTCAGTTGGGGAGTGGTATCGGCACTAGGCATGGAACAATTCCTTTGGTTCTTTTTTGGAGCAGGTATTTGACGAAGAACCGCTGCGGCCGCTCAAGGTGGTCTAATCTGGCTTTCGCCGTATCTGCGCTTAGTTTTCGTGGAATAATGAAAACGTCATCTCTATTGTAAATAAGTAATGAGCAAATAAAAGAACGAGTTGGGCAAACGTGAGAGGATGCGCTTGGATGTTGAGTCGACTTGCGGGAGCTTAGCGTAAGAGAAGCAGGAGAACACATGAAAGTAGTACGCACGGATAACGCACCAGCGGCCATCGGTCCCTATTCGCAAGGCATCGTGGTGAACGGGATGCTGTTCGCTTCCGGTCAGATCGCGCTCGATCCGGCCAGCGGAGAGATGGTCGGCACTACGATCCAGGAGCAGACCGAGCAGGTGATGAAGAATGTGACCGGCCTTTTGGAAGCTGCCGGAACCGATCTGAGTCACGTGGTGAAAACGACCTGCTTCTTGGACGATATCAACGATTTCGTGGCGTTCAATGAGGTGTATGCGCGCTATTTCGACGAGAATCTGCCGGCACGCAGTGCGGTAGGGGTTGAAGCGCTGCCGAAAGGTGCGCTCGTCGAGGTTGAAGTGATCGCTTATGTTGGCTCTGAACCTTCTACGCGCTTCAACATCGCGGAATCGTTCTAGTTCAGCACTCTAGTCAGGCGCGTTCGTAAGGAATCCCACGGTCGTGATAAGAGCAACAGTACAAGAGCATTCGGCAGGAAAGCTCATCATCTGCCCCACGCCGCTGGGGAATTTGGGCGATATGCCACCACGTGCGCGCACGGCGCTCGAGACGTGTGATGTGGTGTGCTGTGAAGACACGCGCGTCACTGGCAAGCTGCTCGCGGCGCTCGGTATCCAGAAGCGTCTTGAGCGCTTGGATGAAGCGTCCCTCGCGCAAAAGGCCGATAGCGCGCTCGACCGCGTGGAAGCAGGGGAGTGCGTTTGCTATTGCTCGGATGCAGGTATGCCCGGTGTCTCCGACCCAGGCCAGCGCTTGATCGAGCGTGCGTACGAGCGCGGGCTTGCTGTTGAGGTTTTGCCAGGCGGGACAGCAGTTGCCACGGCCTATGTGGCCAGTGGTTTTACCGCACCGTGCTTCTATTTCGGGGGCTTCTTCCCGCGCAAAGCAGGGGAGCGTGCGGCGGTGCTCGAATCGCTCCGTGCGCTCGATGCGGTGCTCGTATTCTATGAAAGCCCGAATCGTATCGTTTCAGCGCTCGAGGCAGTGGCTGAAGCATTCTCGCTGCGCAATGTTGCGGTATGCAGGGAGCTCACGAAGATCCACGAAGAAGTCGTGCGCGGGCTGAGTGGCGAAGTCGCTCAAGAGTTTGCCAAACGTGCAGCCGAAGGCCAGGTCAAAGGTGAGATCGTGCTTGTGATCGATGCGCCGAGCACGGCCGAAGTCGATGCGCAGGCGAGCGCTTCGGCGCATGATGCACGCGAAGAAGCTGCGGCGTTGTTGGCTGCAGGTGAGCTCTCCAAAAAGGAGATCGTTGCGCATCTTCGGAAAGCACACGGGCTTTCGCGCAACGATGCCTACGAGATCGTTCACGGTGCTTGATATCGGCGCACCCCGCAACGGATTCATGAAAGGTTCACGATGACTGCGATCCTCTTTCTTTGTCATGGAAACATCTGTCGTTCTCCCATGGCGGAGTTCGTCATGAAGGATAAGCTTGCGCGTGCGGGACTTGCCGATAAGGTGCAGGTTGAATCAGCCGCGCTCCATACTGATGAGATCGGTTCGGATATTCACCGAGGAACGCGAGCGATCCTTGAAGAGTACGGCATCCCGTTCGCTCCGCGGCAAGCGCATCTCGCCAAGCGGAGCGATTACGATCGCTTCGACTATATCGTTGGCATGGATCGCTACAACATGCGTGATATGCTGCGCCTGTTCAAGAACGATCCACAAGAAAAATGCAGCCTCTTGCTCGATTGGCCCGGCTGGTCGCGCGATGTGGCCGACCCTTGGTATACGGGCGATTTCGAAACGACCTTCGAAGATGTTGATGCAGGTTGCACGGTGCTGCTCGAAGAGGTCAAGCGCCGTTTGAGATAGGCGTTCAGGTTTTCTTTCTTGAAAAACGTCTCAAGCGTGATTATCATAGTCATACACCGTTGACGAGGAAGACGGCAGTCACGTACTTCTAGAGAGCCAGGGGCGGTGGAAGCCTGGCAGTAAACGAGCTGACCAATGGGCCTTGGAGGGTCTTTGCGAACGGATGGAATCCCAGTAGTGAAGAACGGGAGCTCCCGTAACAGAGCAGAGATGTTCGCGTTTTCGGTCGCGTGCATTTCATGAGAGGATGC
>OLSI01002019.1_pt1 | contig 11863 bp, 11 predicted proteins | sample 1672661 | NCBI WGS metagenome assembly OLSI01 (sample SAMEA3136711, study PRJEB25190) | human gut metagenome | biome: human gut; feature: human-associated habitat; material: faeces | place: Austria | collected 2013 | reverse complement strand
GCAGATTCCTGAAGCACATAAAGTTCCGTTTTCCGGTGTATTTTGGAGACAGGGAAACACAGGAACTTTGTTGGGACAACGAAAGTACCGTTGAGACTGTGTGCCTTTTGGGCAAACGAAAACCAGATGCCAAGGTAAAAATAGGCATTGATATGGATGATTATTACCGTATCAGGGAGAATGCTGAAAGCAAATAAACCTTTGCAAAACCGAATAATACACTGAAACAAAGCAAGACAGAAGCTGTTGATGCGTTAGAAGATAACGTGTCAGCGGCTTTTTCTTTTTATATAATAGGAAAGTTCGACATTCGTCGAACTCTTGATAAAAAGAGCCCGCACAAAAGCGGGCATAGAAAACAGACGATAGATTAAAAGAAGTCGATGTAAAAACCTTCTTCAAATTCATCGTCATCGAGGTCATCATCCTCGGTAAGAAAATAGTGCATATCCAAAAGGTCAGAGTCTGTCATGTTTTTGATCAGATTGGATGTCATTCCCTCTGGAGGATTCTTGCTGTATTTTTGTCTGAGTTCCTCTATAAGCTTTGCATCCATGGTTTAAATTCCTCCCTGTCTGTTAATAAGTTCAGTATGATACAGACAGGCAGAAAAATCAAGCAGAGCGGCATTTAGCTTTTGCCATGGCCCTTTCGTAAAGTTCTTGAAGAGGAACTCGTTTATGATTGTGATAGATTTCTACTAAAAGCAATGCTGCGTGGACTTCGGAAGTAGAAGAACAGTTCGAGTATATGTATCGGCTGTTCTTTTTTTATTTTTTGGCGTTAAAACGGTAATGTTTTTCTTGTGTACAGTAGAGTGCTATAGTATAATAAAATCAGTTTTTTGCATAAGTATTAAAGCTATAATATGGAAATTGGCAAACCAGATGAAAGTCTGGGACGCAAAGCTACAGGGCCTGTAAAATGGCAGCCAGTTGCATGAAATGAGGTGCACTGTCTGTTTGGCAGTGCTTTTTTACGGTGTTATTTCATAGACGTGACTATAACAATTCTATTAGGAGAACTTGTAATGAAAAAGAAAAAATGGAGCAAGGTTTTGTCTGTATTTTTAGTGATGGTGACAGCCGTATCGCTTCTGTCAGGCTGTGGCGGGAAGAGTGCGGAAAAAGAAGATGCAGAAACAATCACAGTATATTTATGGAGCACAAACCTGTATGAAAAATATGCACCATATATCCAGGAACAGCTTCCGGATATCAATGTCGAGTTTGTTGTAGGGAATAATGATTTGGATTTCTACAAGTTCCTTGATGAAAACGGTGGATTGCCGGATATTATAACCTGCTGCAGATTTTCCCTGCATGATGCAAGTCCCCTGAAAGACAGTCTGATGGATCTTTCCACAACCAATGCGGCAGGTGCTGTCTATGATACCTACCTCAGCAATTTCAGGAACGAGGATGGAAGCGTAAACTGGCTTCCTGTGTGTGCAGATGCCCATGGTTTTGTAGTGAACAAAGACCTTTTTGAAAAATATGATATCCCGTTGCCAACAGATTACGAGAGTTTTGTTTCCGCCTGCCAGGCATTTGACAAAGTGGGTGTTCGTGGATTTACGGCAGACTATTCTTATGATTATACCTGTATGGAAACACTGCAGGGTCTGTCTATATCAGAGTTGTCTTCTGTGGAAGGACGCAAGTGGCGGACGGTCTACAGTGACTCGGAAAATACAAAGAGAGAAGGTCTGGACGATACCGTCTGGCCAGAGGCTTTTGAACGTATGGAACAGTTTATTCAGGATACAGGGCTTAGTCAGGAAGATTTGAATATGAATTATGATGATGTTGTTGAGATGTACAAAAGTGGCAAGCTTGCCATGTACTTTGGCAGTTCTTTCGGTGTAAAAATGTTCCAGGATCAGGGCATTAACACAACATTTCTTCCATTCTTTCAGGAGAACGGTGAAAAGTGGATTATGACTACGCCATATTTCCAGGTGGCCTTAAACCATGATCTGACAAAGGATGAAACACGCAGAAAGAAAGCAATGGAGGTACTGGATACAATGTTTTCAGAGGATGCGCAGAACAGGATCATTAGTGATGGACAGGATCTGTTAAGCTACAGTCAGGAGGTGGATATGCAGCTTACGGAATATCTGAAAGATATAAAACCTGTGATCGAAGAAAACCATATGTATATCCGTATTGCGTCAAGTGACTTTTTCTCTGTTTCCAAGGATGTGGTTTCCAAAATGATCTCAGGAGAATACGATGCAGGGCAGGCATACCAGTCATTTAATTCTCAGCTTCTTGAGGAAGAAACTGCTTCTGAGGATATCGTGCTGGATTCACAGAAGTCGTATTCCAACCGTTTCCACAGCAGTGGAGGAAATGCAGCATATTCTGTTATGGCAAACACGCTACGTGGCATCTATGGGTCAGATGTGCTGATCGCAACCGGAAACAGCTTTACGGGAAATGTGCTGAAAGCCGGTTACACAGAAAAAATGGCAGGTGACATGATCATGCCAAATGGTCTGGCGGCTTACAGCAGCAAGATGAGTGGGGCCGAGCTGAAAGAAATAATCAAAAACTTTGTAGAAGGCTATGAGGGCGGATTTATTCCGTTTAACCGTGGCTCTTTGCCAGTGGTTAGTGGTATTTCTGTGGAAATTAATGAAACGGAAGATGGCTATACATTAAGTAAAGTTACAAAGGATGGAAAGGCAGTTCGGGATGAGGATACTTTCACGGTGACCTGTCTTGCCACACCGCAGCATATGGAAACTTATCCTGTAGATGAAAATATGATATTTGATGGAGGAGCTACATCTGTGAAAGATACCTGGACAGCATATGTTTCAGGTGGTAATGCCGTTCTTGCAGAACCTGAAGATTACATAACCCTGAGGTGAGAAAAATGGATGTTAAGAATTATAATAGAAATAGAAAGAAACCTGTCAGGAAAAAAGGATTAAGAATAGTTGCTTTTCTTCTTCTCTTTATAGGAGTTGTTCTGGCTGTTTTCCGATATTATAAGTTTATGTCGAAATCTATTTACGAGGAAAGTGTTTCTCATCTGACGGAAGTTCTTCATCAGTCTGATCAGATGCTGAGAGAACTGACAAATAAGAACCTGACTTACCTCCATATTTGGGGCGAGAATCTGCAGAATATTTCCGGTGAAGACGAGATCCGTGATTATATAAAGAAAGCGCAGGATGATCCGGTTTCTTACTCCGAGGATGAAGTATACAAGATGTTCGGAGTAGAGAAATGAGGGTAATCTATAAAAGAACCGCCGTTAAGGATATGGAAGCAACCCGTGACTACATCGCCGGGCGGCTGAAGAACCCGAAAGCTGCCAAAAAGCTGATGACCGCGCTGCTGAAAGCTATATCTTTGCTGGTAGATAACCCGTATATGGGTGCAGCACTGGCAGAAAAGTTTGAAATCACCACGGATGTGCGCTACTTTGTGGTGTCAAAGCAGTTGATTTTCTACCATGTGGACGAGGAACACAGCACAATAGAGATACTTCGGGTATTGGACGGCCGGACAGATTATTTGTCAGTACTGTTCGGATAAATAAAAAATAGGAGGGCCGCTCCTGCGTATGGCAGAAGCAGCCCTCTTTGTTTTAGTGCAGATACCCTTTTGGGTTGACGTAGACCCCGTCGATAATGACGCAGATATGCAGATGATTTCCGGTCACATCGCCGGTAGCACCGACTTTGGCAATGGTGTCGTATTTGTTCACCGTATCGCCAACCTGAGCCAAAAGCTGGCTGCAATGGGCATAAAGGGTGCAGTACCCGCCGCCGTGGTTGATGACCAGATAATTTCCATAACTGACGTGATACCCTGATTTAATGACCGTGCCGCCCTCCACTGCCAGAATTGGTGTGCCATAGGGATAGGCAATGTCCAAGCCATTGTGGTTGGTGGTATCCTTGCCGGGAATGCCGACATCCTCGCGTTTGCCGAAGAAAGAAGTAATGTGCTGTTCCCAGTTCGGGTCATTGAATGGATTGCCGAACCCGCCGCTCGGAGCAGGGGAGGTATCATCAATAAGTGCATCGTTGATTTGCCCCAAAATCGTAATACCCTCATGTTCTTCTATTTCGTGGAGATAGACAGTCAGGTTATGCGCATAGGCATCGGCACAGCTTTTCTGCTTGTCGTCAAGCTGCCAGACCGTGTCGGCAAAGTAGTCATCGCCCACATAGGAGAGTGTGAAAACGGTGTAAGTGTGATCCTCTTGAACGGTTATGGTTTGCCCACGCACCTCTTTCTGCACAGGTTCGGTGCGAACTTCCTCGGAAGTAGTGTAGGTATAATATTCTGTCCGGTGCGCTTGTACCTGTGCGGAAAGGTCAGCCAGGCTGATTTTGGTATAGTCGTCCTCTCCTTGGTAAGCGGAGTACATAGAAATGAGTTGAAAGGCATTGTAAGAAACATGACCGCCCACGGAATCATCAATGTCGCTGTAGGTGAGGCTTGCACGCTCGGATTCTATTTCGGCAAGGGTATCCTCGTATGCAACCTGCAAAATATCCGATACGGCATTGCGAAGCTGCATCACGTTGGCAGCAACTTCCAAATCATCATTGACCGCAGTGCTGGGCTGTGTCAGCGTACCGAAAATCGCACCGGGCAGCATGAGCAGAACCAGAACCGGCAGCAGCAAGACTGCAATGGCAACGACCAGTATTTCCTTGCAATACTGCACCGCAGCTTCAGTAGCAGCCCCGGCGGGACCGCCCTGCACTCCCGCTTGCGCGATTTTGGCAAGTTTGGGCGCATTGTGAAGTGCCGTTGAGGCGGCCTGCTGAGAATTTTGGGTATCGTTTTCCATCATTTAGTGTCTCCGTGCGGGGGCTTTTGGCATGGCGGCCACTTTACGCTCATCATACTGCATACGCCCGCGTTCGTCCTGAACGGTAGGCGTTTTTTCTACGCGGGTTGTGGCGTAGACCTTATACCACTTTTCGCCGTCGCGGGAAGTCTGTTCTGTGAAGTGGCCCTCCGGCTTCTCATACTGACGGGCGTTGTACATGGCAAACTGAATCTGTCCGCGGCCGGGGACGATCTCGCGCCCCTGAATCTTGCCGCCGCCAATTTCCACATCTGTGACGCTGTTGCCCATCTGTCCCAGCAGCACGCGGTTCATAGCTGCCTGTTGGATAGAGGACGAAGTGGGAATGGAGGTCTGTTCTGTAACAGCAGGACTGCCACCGGCGCGCATGGCAATTTCACTGTCCCTTGTAGGGGAAACGTCAACCGTGCTATCGCCCTCCAGCGCCAGCGGTGTGGCGGGGATAGGTGCATCCAGCACGGCATCGTTTTCTGCCGTTGCCATTGCGGTGGGGATATTTTCGCCAGTGGCAGGAACGGGCATAGCCTCAGCATCGCTGGTACCGGCAAAATAGCCATTGAGTGCTTCCACGGCGCTGTCGCCTGTGATGCTGCCGCTGGTCTGACCGGTGGCAATAGACCCGATGACCTTGCTGGCGAAGCCGCCGTCTTTACCGAGGCTGTTGTGGTACATGGCACCGCCCAAGGACACACCGATACCGCCGGACTGCCCACTGATGGAGCTTGCCGTACTTTGCTGCACATGGCGGCTCACCATGCCGGAAAGCCCGCCTGCAAAGGTATTGCCGGGTGTGACTTTTGTGGTGGCTGTTGAAGCGGCGGCTTTGGCAGCGCCCAGCCCCATAAAGGCTTTGCCGATTTCAAAACCGCGAAAAGCCAGTAGCGCCTCAGACAACATCGAGCCGGGCGAGCGTGAAACGCCGATGCCCAATGAGTGCAGAATACCGTCCAGCTTGGTGCTGACTTTCAGAAAAGCGATAGCACACAGCAACCACAGGAACAGATTGCCGGAGACGGCATCCTTGCCATGCGCGTCTACGGCCGCAGCAGCTTCATCCTCGGTCAAAGCAAAAGCGGCCGGACAGTACAGAAGCGCAAGGTTGATGGCGGTGAATAGGGTAAACAGAGTTTTTTTCATGTAAAAAATCTCCTATAAGGACAGCGGATTGGCGAGAAACTCACCGACCATATTGACGAACAGTTTTAAGCACCATGCGTTCATAATCAGCAGCAGAAGCTGCCCACTGAACATTCGGCACCAGCTTTTGAAAATGTTGTTTGTGCCGCGCGCCGCGCCCATAGCAAAGGCAAGGGGTGCGGTGAAAACCAGAATTCCCAGTACAACGTATCGCTCGGCGGCTTCCAAAAGCAGCTTTAAGTAGTTCCAAGCCAGAATCACAACGAGAATCAGTGCAATCAAGGCCACAGAACCGTTGGCAATCACGCCAATGATGATGAGTAGCACGGAATTGAAGTCTCCAAACTGCACGCCGGGCAGGCTGCTGTCCAGAATCCAGGTGTAGGGCGTGCCGCCGATCTGCAAGGCAAGGTTGACGATGTCATCGCAATACCAAATCAGAAGCAGGAAAATTACAGAGCGCACCACCAGATTGATGGGATTCTCGGTGTCAATGTCAAACCCTGCGCCATAGCAGCGGTAAAGCTGCCACACAAGGTTTAGCAGCACCAGCCCAATGGCTGTCCAGATAAAAATCTCGTACATGGACGATGCGGCAGGAAAGTACCGCTTGAACGTATCCATATTGCAGCCCAGCGCGCCAAGTACTGATGTTGATGCCAAATCCAGCAAATTCATCACCTGCGTTGCCAGCCAATCCACAATGCCATCTAAAATGCCCAAAGGCGTTCACCTCCTTGCTGCAATTCCGCGCAGGTTTACGGATTCCAAGTGCCGCCCTGGAAGAACGGCGTAACGTAGGCCATGATGAAGCCGAGACCGTTCAGAATCGCCCAGGTGATGGCAATGCGCTTAAGCCATGCGCGGGAATCATCCACGGTCTTGCCGTTCTTGGAAAAGTTCATCAGCAGCAGGGCAACGGCGGCGCAGACTACAGCTGTGACGGTGGAGATAGAGATGATTTGCGAGTAGACATCCTGCATGATCTCGCTGGCTTTCGTCCAGACGGTTGTGCTGGCTGCGGCGGTGGGAGAATTATCCTCGCCGGTTGCAAAAGCGGGCATTGCGGTCAGTACACTGCATAGGACAGCGCAAAGGGCTGTCCTTATGCGCTTGTGGTAAAAAGAATGCGTGTTTTTCTTGATCATTGAAACCTCCTGTGTGTAAAAATGCTTTATGAGTTGCCAAAAGTAGACCATTACCATAATAACAAATTGGCTGTGCAGGAAAAAAGGCTTTCGCTCTGCGGATGTATTGCGGATGTTGTGCAGGTTCAATCAGGGGTAAGGAGATTGGTGATTTTCTCGCAATTTTGTAGCATAGGACAGTGATGCCAGCAACAAAAGATATTCAAACGTAGAAATGAAAATAGAGCTGTCATGAGACGGCAGCCCTATTTTTATCACAAAACCAGTTCCTGTACAAAATTCCTTGTGCGGTTGATACTTGGAGAGGCAAGACAGTAATATAGATATTCCCATATAACGCAAAGCGCCGTTACCGCAGGTGAAGCGGTAACGGCGGGGAAGTGATTGACTATATTGGCAGCGCAGATAACATTGGACACCATCATTTCCGGTTTCAACTGATACAAAATGGTATTGGCGCAGACCCGATGGCAGTCTTTTGTGAAATTTCGGCCATAAAGGGAAAACCTATTAAACGAAAACAAATGTTAAAATTTCACCTGGTTTGCTTTCCGGTACTCTGTTGGCGAGGTTCCTTCTGCATTGCGGAAAGTTTGGGAGAAGTAGCTGGAAGAAGAAAAGCCCAGAATAGCTGCGATCTGAGAGAGAGAAAGGTCCGTCTCGGCCAGGAGACGCTTTCCTTCTTTTATGCGGCAGTTGATGATATAATTGATGGGCGAAACACCGTATTCGCGCTTAAAGGCGTGTACCATATAATATTTGGTGATGCTGACCTTTTCTGCCAGCTGGTCCAGCGTGATATTTTCCTTATAATGGTGGTCAATGTAGCGCTTTACCGTTGCACACTGGCGGTTGGCAGGCAGGCGGGAGTGGATCGGCACAGCCGAAACACTGGCGTTGCGCATCAGCTGTACAACGATAATATCCATGTAGGCCTGGCAAAGTATCTGGAAACTCGACTCTCGGTTCTGCATTTCCCGCAGGATCTTGCGCATACAGACCAGCACATCGTTATCCTCTTTAAAGGTATAAATGCAAAAGCTGCCCTCGGCGGCATCGGAAATCGTAAATTCCAGCCCTTCGATGCCAAGCACAATATATTCCAACGGGTGTGATTCAAAGCTGGACATCTTTGAGGATGACTACAACCGTATCGGTCACGCTTACGCCCCCTACACCTACGACCTGACAGAGATGGCAAACGCTGTCGGTTATGATGACTTCAGCTATGCTTGCTTCAATGATCAGTCCAAAGAGTGGGCCGGCTATCTGAACTCCATCGTAGAGCAGCCCCAGATCGGCGGTATCTTCTACAACAAGGATGTTTTCGATGCCTGCGGCATCACCGAGACCCCTAAGACTTGGGACGAGTTCCTGACCGTCTGCCAGACCATTAAGGACAACGGCTATGAGCCGCTGGCGCTGGACGGTGCTTACGCAAACTTCAACTTCTACAATCATCTGGTTCGTCATCTGGGCGAGGACGCTATTGCCGAGCTGGGCAAGAACGGCGGCTGGGCTGACAACGAGGCTGCTGTGACGGCTGCACAGGAAATCATTGATTTCGTGAATGCCGGTTATCTGGCCGAGGGCGCACCCGATGCCTACCCCGCCAGCCAGACCAAGGTCGGTCTTGGCACGGCTGCTATGGTCGTCTGCGCAAACTACGTTACCTCTGAGGTTGACGCTGCTGTTGGCGAGCCTGTGAACTGGGGCTTCTTCAACTACCTCGAAGTCGAGGGCAATGTGGATGCTTCTGCTTATGCCGGTGCTAACTCTCTGGCTATCTCCTCTAACTGCGAGAACCCGCAGGCCGCATTTGACTTCATTATGACCATCGTTACCGGCACCTGCGGGCAGGAGCTGGTTGACAAGGGCGGTCAGATCCCTGCTGACACCCGCCTGAAAGAGTCTGTCCTGGCCGGCTCTGTTGAGACGCTGAAGAACACCACCACCCCGATGAGCTGGTGCGGTTCTCTGAACACGCTGGACGGCTGGTCCTCCATCAAGAGCTCCATGATCGAGCTGTTCGAAGGCAAGTACGCAACCGGCGCCGACTACTGCGCTTACTTGGATACCCTGTGCGGCTAATCCTATAATAAATCACGGTACGCCGTCAAGCGGTGCGGCTGTAATGGATTTATTCAGGATTCCCTCAATCTGAACGGAGGCGGCACCTGAATGGGTGCCGCCTTTGCTTATGACATTTCATTTTTGAGGTATTACCAGTATGAAAAAGAACAAGACAATGATTTTCCTATTCATTCTGCCCACCGTTCTTTGCCTGTTGTTCATGTATGTCTATCCGATTGTTCGGACAGTTATCATGAGTTTCTTTAAGGTAGAGAGCCTTACGGCATCTACAAGCACATGGAGCTTCTATGGGCTGCAAAACTATTTCAAAATCCTGCGCAATGCCGGTTTTATCAGTTCCATGAAAAACATGGTGATGATTTGGCTGGTAGGCGGCATCATTACCATGTGCCTGTCCATGTTGATGGCCGTGATTTTGACCAGCGGCATCCGCGGCGCAAAATTTTTCAAGGCCGCCATTTATATGCCTAATATCATCAGCGCCGTGGCACTGGCTACCATGTGGATTCAGTATGTGTTCAACTATGATTATGGTCTGCTGAACCAGATCGTCAAAGCATTCGGCGGCGAGAATGTCCGCTGGCTGGGTACAGACCTGATTTTCTGGGCTATGATGATTGCTTTCATCTTTGGCAGTGTTGGTTACTATATGCTGATTTTTATCAGCGGCATCGAAGGTATCCCGCAGGATTTGTACGAAGCTGCCACTATCGACGGCGCGAATATCTTTGACCGCTTCTTCCAGATTACGCTGCCCCTGCTGAAAGGCGTCATCCGCACCTGTGTTACTTTCTGGAGCATCAATGCTACCACATTCTTCCTGTGGACGAAGATGTTCTCCCCCATCAACACGGAAACGGCCACCATTGTGCCCGTTGTGTACCTGTACGATACGGTGTTTGGCGGCAAGGGCGTTGTAGAGCGCGATGCTGGTGCAGGCGCAGCGGTTGGCGTTGTGCTGACTTTGATTATCATTGCTGTGTACGTTATCACCAACCTGATCTTGAAAGACTCGGATCTGGAGTATTAAGGTAGGAGAGCAGTTATGGGAAAATATCACGATAGAATCAACTGGAAGAAAGAACTTCGGCTTCTGCCCGGTTATATCATTGTTTGCGCGTGGGTCGCGCTTACGGCTGCCATCCTGTTCTGGATCGTCTGCGCCAGCCTTTCCTCAACAAAGGAAATTCTGACGGGCCGTGTTGTGGACTTTTCCAATGGCCTGAAGTGGGATAACTACGTCACAGCTTGGAACACCCAAAATGTATCGCTGTATTTCTTCAACAGCTTGGTTTATGCCATTGTTTCCTGTGTGGGCGTATTGCTTATTTCCGCGCCCGGTGCTTATGTGCTTTCTCGCTGGAAGTTTGTCGGCGGTAAGGCCATCCGTATCGGCTTGGTCATTGCCATGAGTGTTCCCACCATTATGATCATCATGCCTCTCTACTCTTTGGCTGTGCAGTGGGGCATCAAGGGTCGCGTGCTGTTGGTTGTGCTGTACATTATGCTGCGCGTACCGTATACCGCGATTTACCTACTGGATTTCTTCTCCTCACTGTCCCGGTCTTATGAGGAGGCGGCCTACATTGACGGATGCAGTCATTCTCGGACGTTCTGGCAGATTATGCTGCCGCTGGTTCAGCCCGCCATTATTACGGTTACGATTTTCAACTTTATGTCTGTGTGGAACGAGTTCTTCATGGCGTTGATTTTCACTACCAGCGATTCTATGACCCCTGTTGGTGTCGGTTTGTTGCAGATTGTCAACGCAATGAAATATTCCGGCCAGTACGGTGCTATGTTTGCCGCAGTCATCATTGTGTTCCTGCCTACTTTCCTGCTGTATCTTTTCCTGTCTGAAAAGATTATTGTCGGTGCTACCAGTGGCGGCGTCAAGGGCTGATTTGACTTTCCTCCATTCAAAATATTACGTTTCAAGGAGAATCCTTATATGAATGATGTAAGAAAAATGGGCCGCGTGACGATTCCCACTGATACGGACGCAGTGTCTGAAACCCTCAACCTGTTGAAGCGCTGGGGCGCGGATGCCATCCGCGACTGCGACGGCACCGAGTTTCCGCAGGAGCTGAAGGACACCGGCGCAAAGATTTACGCCACCTATTACACTACCCGTAAGGACAACGCATGGGCAAAGGCCAACCCCGACGAAACCCAGCAGTGCTACATTATGACGCCGTTCTACACCGCTGAAGGCGGTGCGCTGACCATCCCCCTGATGACGGGCATCAGCCGCGAGCTGATGAAGGTCAACGACCATGACGATATTGCCCGCTGGTGGGAGGTCATGGACCGCACGACGGGCGAGCCTGTCCCCACCGCCGACTGGCACTATGATGCCGCCAGCGAAAGCGTTGTCATCGACACCCCCGCCGCCTACCACGAGTACACGGTCAGCTTTTTGGCGTACCTGATCTGGGACCCCGTCCACATGTACAACTCGGTCATCAATGACTGGAAGGATGTCGAACACCAGATCCCGTTCGATGTGCGCCAGCCCAAGACCCACGCCTACACCCTGCGCCGTCTGCGCGAGTATCTGGAAAGCCACCCCTATGTCAACGTTGTGCGCTTTACGACCTTCTTCCACCTGTTCACGCTGGTGTTTGACGAGCTGCGCC
>OLSI01001988.1_pt1 | contig 12023 bp, 7 predicted proteins | sample 1672661 | NCBI WGS metagenome assembly OLSI01 (sample SAMEA3136711, study PRJEB25190) | human gut metagenome | biome: human gut; feature: human-associated habitat; material: faeces | place: Austria | collected 2013 | reverse complement strand
GCGCAGGTCGGACGGTGGCGCGAGGCGCAAGTCGGACGGCAGTTCGAGGCGCAAGCTGGACGGCGGCAGCGAAACAACGGGCGACGCGAGAGTCGGCGGCGGGGTGACGGACGGCACAGGGGTCGGCGGCGCTTTGAGCAACGGCCGTGTGAAGCGCGAGTCAGACGGCAACACCTCAGGCGATTTCGTCCACAGCAACGCATCGCACGAGCAGCTGCGCCCCACCCCGTTCGCCTGCCTGACCGAGCGCGAATACGAAGTCGCGCGCCTTGTGGCCGAGGGACTCGACAATCGAGAAATCGCCGCGACCGCCTATTTGAGCGAAGGCACTGTACGCAACAACATAAGCAGCATTCTCTCGAAAATGAGCTTGAAGAATCGCACGCAAATCGCCGTTGCGTACTACAAGAGCAAAGGCTCGACCCGATAAAACCGCAAACCGTTTCGGCTGGCACGAAACCCACTTCAATTTTGTTCAAAACGAGCCTCGAATGTGGTCAAAATTACGGGCGACTTTTTCATGTTGAAATAGCGCAACGTCTTGACCAGGCATTTCTTGCGAGAAAGAACTTCCTTTGGTCGTTTTCCGTACACATTAGGCCTAACAATGCCACATTCGCGGCCCGTTTTGAACAAACGAAGACGCCGGCGTGCGAAACGCAGGCACCGAAGCGAACGCATGCAAATTGCAAGTACGCAGCGCACAAGCACACGAAACGAAAACGCACGGAACGCAGGCACGCAAAGCGCCGGCGAGCAAAACGCTAGCATGCGAAACGCAAACACACAGAGCGCAAGCATGCAAGGCAGCCCGAAGACGATAATCGCAATCATCCCTTAGCGTCGCCCGCTCGCTTTCCTCCGTTTCGGCAGGAATACCGCGCCGAAAACAAACCCCGCAATAGTCAACGCCGCAAGAATACTGAACGCCACGCCGAAGCCGTGCGCATCGATGCCCAAATCGCCGCTCGAAGCGAGCGCCATGATCCCGATGAGCACCGAAGAAAGCAGCGCGCTTGAGATTTGGCGAATCGACGTGATGATCGCCGTGCCCTGCGCGACGTCATCACCCGATAACTGCTTGCTCGCGTAGGCCGTCATGGGCATTTGCAAGCACGCGACGCCGCAGATGCGCACGCCATAGAGCACCGTTACTACCCAAAGCGGCGTTTCCGCATCGCACGCGACGAACGCGAGCGTTCCGCCCAGCAGCAACGCGCAACCCGCGACAAGCAGCGGCCACGGCCCGTGCGAATCGAGCAAGCGACCCGTTATAGGGTTCAAAAAGCCTAGCAGCACCGCGCCGGGCAGAATGGCCAAGCCAGAAACCGCCGCCGAGGCGCCTTGCACATCTTGCACGAACAGCGGAACCATGATGGAAGCCGCCATAAACGACAGATTGCCAAGCAGCACGAGCGCAAGCCCGACCGTGAATTGGCGATTCGCAAAGCATGAAAGTTTAAGAAGCGGGTTCGGAATTCTCAGCTGCCGACGGGCGAACGTGAACAGGAGTACAGCGCCCAACGCGATGCTTGCCGCAGCCACCACGCCCTGCCCCGACTGTTCAATGCACGCCGTCGCAACAAGCAGGCATATCGCGCCGAATGAGAACAGCACCGCAGAAAGCGCATCGAAGCGCTGATGCGTTGCGGGCTTGCGCATCACATTCGGCAAAAACGGAATCGCAAGCAGCGTCACCACAGCGGAGACCGTGCCAAGCGCGACGAATACCGCTCGCCACCCCCACGCATCGACGATGAAACCCGAGATTGCCGGGCCGATTGCAGGCGCGAACCCGATAATGATCCCCACAATGCCCATGGCTTTGCCGTATTGGCTTTTGGGATATACCGAAAGCGCCACCACTTGAATAAGCGGGAGCAAAATGCCCGCGCCAATCGCCTGCACCAGGCGAGATGCGAGCAGCACCGGATAATTCGTCGCGAAAAGCGAAGCACAGCATCCCACGATAAAACCGACCATGGCGATAAAGAACAGGCGTCGCGCATCGAGCTTGCTCACGAGATAGGCGCTCATGGCGGAAAACAACCCGAGCGTGAAAATGTAGGCCGTGGTAATGAGCTGGGCCAAACCAGCCCCGACCAAAAACTCCTGCATGATGGTAGGCAGCGCAGCAATCATCATCGACTGGGAAATACACGCCGCCGTAGTGCCCGCCATCATAATGCCGAGCACCATATGGCGCTGTCGAGGCGGCAGGCCGCCGTCTTCCGTCCGATTCGCTTGGATGTTCTCGCTCTTATTCATGCGCGCAATACTACCGCGTTGCGCGCCACGTACAACGCGAGCCACACAAAAGACAACGAGAGGGGCCGCAGCCCCTCTCGATTCCTATACGACTTTCGACTTTTCGACTTGCTCCACGAACCAGTTAACAAATTTCATGGTGGGATTACGTAATACCAAACCAAGCAACGCGAACGGCACCACATAGAGCAGCACGCACCCGATTTCTACCCAGAAATCGCCCTGGTACACGCCAAACATCGCCGCGCGCATGGCATTAATCACATGCGTGGCCGGCAGCCATACGCTCGCATCTTGGAAGAATTGCGGCAGAATGGCCAATGGGTACGCGCCACCGCCGCCCGCAACCTGCACGATAAGAAGAATAACCGAGATGGCCTTGCCCAGATTCGCGAACGACACCACGAGCGTGTAGATGATGAACGCGAAAACTTGGCCGCCAATCCAATATACAAGCAAGTACAGCAGCGGGTTTTCAACCTGCACGCCCAAGAAGAGCATATTGCCAATCGCGAGCACGGTGCTCTGCGCAAACGAGAGAAGCGACACAATGCCGAAACGCCCCAAGAATTGCTGCGGAAGCGAAATGCCCCCAAGTTCTTCTTCAATGCGGCGCGAGGGAGTGGGTCGGATAGTGACCATGATAAGCAGCGCGCCAATCCACAAAGCAAGCGTTGTGTAAAGCGGAGACATGGCCGAGCCGAAATTCTCGACATGGAACAACGCATGGCGATCGAGCTCGACGGGCGCCGATATCGCCGTAGCGAGCTCGCTTGCATCGCTGCCGAGCACTTCGCGGAGCAACTCGGTATCGCCATTTGCAAGCGCATCCTTCATATTCGTCGACAAGTCATCGAGCTTCTTGGCCGATTCGTCGAGTTCGTCAGCGGAGCTGTCGAGTTTCGACTTCGCATCGCCAAGCTTTTCGGAAACCGCGCCGGCCGAACCCGTAAGCGCGCCCGCCGCATCGTCGAGCTTGGAAGCACTCGACGAAAGCAGCGACGTCGCGTCGGTCACCGAGCTCACGAGGTTGTCGAGATGCGGCTTCACGTCGTTGTTGTACTGGTTTTTAGCGTCTTGCACCTGCTGTTTTGCCTCGGCGATTTGTGCATCGATGTCGTTGCGCGCAACCTCGGCGCCAGAAATGCCATATTCCAAATCGCCCGCCGTGGTGCCGAGCTGGCGAGAGAGGCGCTCCATGGTTGTGCTCACGGCACGCAGAGTGCTTGCCATTTGAGTAAGCTCAACAGAGCTGCCATCGGGCATGCCTTTGGCGAGCGCGTCGAGGGAATCGGCCAGCTGGGCGTAGTTCGCCGCCTGATCGGCCAGGCCATCGGCGTTCGTGATGAGCGACTGCGAGACGGTTTCGCGGCCATCGTGCGCCGTCGCGAACGCGTCGTCTACCGCAGCCGACACGCCGTCGAAGCTCGCTACGCTCGCATCAATCGCGCTGGCGAGCGAATCGGTCGAGGCATCCATGGCATCGGCGATCGTCGTGGCCGACGCCTTCGCATCGCCCACCTGGCCGGCAACTTCTTCTGCTGAACCCTTCGCCGAAGACAGAAGGCTCGCAGAACTCGTAATGAGGTCTTGCGAGGACGTAAGCACCGTGGAATACGTGCGCAGCACCGAAGAAGCCTTGGTCATCTGGGTCGAAAGCGACCCCACATGGTTGGCCAGCTCGCCGATATGACCATCGACGTCGGCATTGTCGGCGTAGGTCACAAGCCCCTGCGCCAAGCTCAGAGCTGTGTCGGAAAGCGTTTTTGCGAACGCCTGGTTCACCTGCACCGAAATGGCATCGGCGCCTTGGTCGGTCACCTTTGGCGAAATGGCGTTCTTCTTCTCGTTGGAGTAATAGATGATTTTCGCGTGCTTGGCATCGTCGGAATAAAACGTCATCATGTCGCGGCTGAATCTTTCGGGGATCACCACCGCCGCATAATACTTGCCCGACTTGGCGCCATCGATGGCGTCTTCTTTATCGGTGAATACCCACTTGATTTGATTATTTGCCCGAAGCGCCGAAATCACTTGCTCGCCAACGTTGATTTTCACAGGGACGAGATCGCTTTCATAGCCCTCGTCAACACTCGCCACGGCGATTTTCAGGTTGCCCGTATTGCCGAAAACGTCCCACGCGGCAATCATGTTGTACCACGAGAAAATCGACGGCAAAGCAATGAGGCCCAGCACGATGATGCCCGTAACCACGTTCGAGCGCAGGCGCTTCAAATCGCCCACAAACAGCTGCCAAATCTTCTTCATCGTGCATCGCCCCCTTTCACGCCGCGCGTGCCTTCGGGCGCATCGTCACCCATATCGAAATCGTCGGCCGGCTCATTGAAGCCGTCAACGGGTTCGTCGTATTCGCTTTCCGCGGCACCAAAGGCGCTCGCAAATGTGTTCGAGGAATCCGCAATCGGCGCTTGCCCGTCTTCCGCACCGCGATTGCCTTCAGCAGACACAGGCGCATGCTTGACGGGTTCTTCCCCCACATATTCAGGCGCAACCTCGATCGAAGAGAAATCGTCGCACGCAAGCGAGCGAGTCGACGAAGCCGCATCCATCGACGCGTCCGAAGAGCCGCTTTCACCATCCGCATTAAGAATAGGCTCCGGCACCGGCTCTGCGGCGGGCACGACAGGTACGCGCACATGCGCGCTTTCAGGGCCCACGGCAACCGATGAAGCATAGCCGACGGCAGGCTCGCCGCCCTGAATGCAAGGATCGTGTTCGAGGCTGTTGCGCGCGGCGAACAGCGTGCGCAGCTCTTCATCGCTCATTGCGTTCAGCGCGATCTGGCGCTCGAGGCTATCTTTCATGTGCTCAACAATAATGAGGAACGCGACGACGGCAATAAGCCACAACAGCCACACCGTGAGCACCACGACCTTCTTGCCCGGGCTCCACAAAGCCATCGAGGCCGTGAACAAAACAGGAACGACCACGCCCAGCGCATATGCGCCATGCTTCAATTTCGGATAGAGCCTCATGAATCGCGTGGAATGCTCCAGCAGGTAGGCGCGGAATTCTTCGTGGTTGCTCATGGCGCGCACAATTTGAGCCGTCCTATAACGACGTTCGGGCAATTGCACTTCTTCGCAGTTCACGATATCGCTTTCTGCGAGTTGCTTGGCGAACATGCGATTGAGGTTCGTGAGGAAGGGGCGCGCAAATGTGCCGATGAACAGGAAAACTGCGAAGAACAACGCAAGCACGCCCATGAAGCCAAGCCACATATTTCCGTAGAAACCGCAGATGCATTCGCGCATGGCGTTGATGCCATACGTGAACGGGAAGATCGGATACACCGTCTGGAAGAAGCTCGTAGTAAGCTCGACCGGATACAAACCCGTCGCACCCGGGATTTGCACAAACACCAAAATGACGCACAGGCCCTTGCCCACATGCTGCAGCGTGGTGGAAAGCGTGTATTGAATCGCCAGGTACGTAAGCGAGCATGCGACCGCTGTCATATAGAGCGCGGCGACGGTTTCGGCTTGCACGCCAAGAAGCAGGCAACCCGTCACGCACACGATGGCCTGCAGCGAAACCATGATGGCGAACAGAATGCCGCGACCCAAGAAACGCTGCGCGATGGTGAGGTTGCGAATCTCTTCATCGTCAACCTCAATATGCATAATGACCATGAGCATAAACACGCCGATCCACAGCGTGAGGTTGATGAACAGCGGCGACATGGCTGAGCCATAGGCGTTGAGCGGATAGAGCTGTTCGGTTTCGAGCTGCGTGGGCGACTGCATGAAGTCGGCGATTTTGTTCACGTCGAGCGTGCCATCTTCGCCGAACAGCTTCGCGAGAGCGCCCGACGTGCCCAGCGCCACCACGTCGGTCCGCACGGTGTCGATATCGCCCTGCACGTCGGCAAGCAGCGCGTCGGTTTGGCCCAGAGCATCAACCGTTGTGTTAAGCGTTGAGATGAGCTGGTCGAGCACGAGCGACGTTTGATCGATGAGCGACGTCTGACGGGCGACGGTGCCCGAAAGCGAACCCGCGGTGCTCGCAAGGCCCGAGAGGCCCTGGCTTACAGCGGGGATGGTGTTTTTCGACAGGTCGTCGTTGTATGCGCGACCGTTGTCGACCGACTTCTGCACCGCATCATTCACGGTGCTCGACGCATTGGCAATGGAGCCGGCCGCGCTCGAGGCGCTCGCCGCGAGGGCATTCATCGATTTGAGGTTCGCTTCGGCATTGGCGTTGCTCTGCGACAGCGTAGCGATGGCCGCGTTAACGGCATTGCTCTGGTCTTGAGTAAGATGGGCGTCATCGGCCATGGCTTGCAAATAGGAAATGATTTCCTTGTTGCCATCGATAACGTTCTGGGCAACGCTCGTCGCGTATTCCACATCGCCCTGCGCCGCCTGAATTCCCGTTGCGGCATCGCCCACCGCGGCATTCGCCCTCGTGGAAGCCGCAGAAACGGTCGAAAGGCCGCCGCTTATGGCGGTCGACATATTGCCCGAGAAGCTCACGATTTCGGTATTCAGTGTTGCGGCAAGAACCGAAGCCTCGGAAAGCGCCAGCGCCATATCGCCGATTTCACGGCGGGCGTCGGAAAGCGATGCTTTCGCGCTGTTCGCCTGGGCAATGGCGTCGCTTGAGGCAGTCGAAAGACCGCTCACGCTCTCACGCGCATCGGATAGGTTTGCGTCAACCTTGTCGATTTGGGTCGAGACTTTCGCCTTCGACGCGTCGAACGACTCCTGCGATTCGGCGATTTTGTCGTTGAGCGTTTCGGCGACAACCGACGATACAGTGGAAACGAACGTATCATTGATCGTGTTGTCGAGGGTCGAAGCGCCCGTGTCGGTGATTTTCGGCGCCACGGGGTTGAGCTTTTCGTTCACATAGTATTCCAGCTGAGGCCGCTGGAACTCGCCCGTAAGCAGCGTGGTCATGTCTTCGCTGAAATCACTGGGAATAACGAACGCCGCATATGCCTCGCCCGACGAGATTTTCGCCATGGCGTCGTCATAATCGGTGAATTCCCAATTCAGCTGCGTATTTTCGTGCAGCTGATCCATGATTTGGTCGCCCAGCTGCAAATCGCCAAGCAAGTCGTTGTGCGCGCCCTCATCTTCATTCACGACGCACACCTTCAACGCGCCGGTGTTGTTGTACGGATTCCAGAAACCCACCACGTTGAACCAGGTGTACAACGACGGCAAAGTAATGAGCACGAGAATAACGACCCAGCTTGCCGGGGCTTTCGCGATTCGTTTCAAATCGCGCATAAGCACGCGGAATACGTTGTGCACGCGCATCTCCTTTAAATCATTCAGTCGGTCTATGGCAATCGCGCGGCGCCTTTGCCTGCGACGCTCGCCCACGTTCCGCGACAAGTCGCGAAACCCCAATTTTCAATTTGTCGATTCTATCGAAGCGCCATGTTGGGGCTTCGATAGACAGGCGTTGTTACACGTTTGTTGCTTAACTGAATTATTTTACGATGCACGGAAAAACAAAGCGAGGGAATCGTTCAAGATTCCCTCGATGATTCATGGAGATAGGAACGCTACGCAGCCGGCGCTATTCAGGCAGGCCTTCGATTGCCGCCACTACGGCATCGACTTCAGCATCGGTCGTGCTCCAACTCGTGCAGAAGCGAACCATGTTGCGGTTGTCGGCCTCTTTACCTTCGAATTCAACAATGCACGCCTCGCTAAGCGATGCGAGCTGGGCATCGGAGATAAGGGCGAACTGCTGATTCGTGGGGCTGTCGGGCTCAGCCAGCAAACCGCGCTTGGCGAGCGCCGCCTTGATGCGCATAGCTTGGGCCACTGCGACTTTGCCGATTTCGAAATAACGGCCGCCTTCGAAAAGCTTCGTGAATTGCAGGCCCAAAAGCCAGCCCTTGGCGAGCATCGTGCCCGCCTGCTTCATGGAATTGCGGAAATACGGCTGGAGCGCCGGGTTCACCACAACCATGGCCTCTCCAAACAGCGCGCCGCATTTCGTGCCGCCAATATAGAAAGCGTCAGAAAGGCGCGCGATGTCGGGCAGCGTCACGTCGTTGCCCGACGCGGCGAGGCCATAAGCCAAGCGAGCACCATCGACGAACAGGTACATGCCGAATTCATCGCATACCGCCCGAAGTGCTTCGAGCTCTGCGAGCGAATAGACCGTGCCCGATTCAGAGGGGAACGAGATGTACGCCATGCGCGGCACCGTAACATGCTCGGACACGGGGCTTTCCGCATAGCCCTGGGCAACGGCGCGCAAGTCGGAAGCGGCGAGCTTGCCGTCGCGCGCGGGAACCGTTTCGCATTTGTGGCCGATATGCTCGGTTGCGCCCGTCTCGTGAACATTGATATGCCCGCAATCGGCGCACACGACGCTCTCCCACGGGCGAAGCGCATGTGCGATGAACGCGACGTTGGCCTGCGTTCCGCCTACGATATAGTGCACCGCGGCATCGGGGCATGCAGTCGCTTCCTTAATGAGCGAGCCGGCCCGCTCGCACCATTCGTCGAGCTCGTAGCCCGCATACGCTTCCGAATTCGTCGTCTGCAGCGCCTCGAGAATTTCGGGTATCGCGCCATGGCAGTAGTCGTTATTCAGTCGAATCATGAATGCACGTCCTTCCTTCAAACGCTGCCATCATATAAGAAAGCGGCGCTGGCGGGAAACCTCGCATGCTCTCTCGCGCCCACAGCGTCCTTTGCCGCTATGCGGGACAGCGTGACGGAACGAAGCGCTACGCGCCGAAGTCGAAAGCGGCAATTACAGCTCGCCGGTCGCCAGCGCGTCACGAGGCGAGCCACAGCTCTTGGAACGACTTGTATCTTGAAGTGGATTGCGGTTCGCAAGACGCTCTCGAGATTCGAGGCATCACCGCCGACGGCTGTCGAATGATTGTTCGACACCGATAGCGGGGCCTCCGCGTCACAAACCGCCCATCAGATGCCCCGAGTGACGTTACGTTCCACCTATCAGGCACCCTCATCAATACCCGATCGGCCCCTAGATTCCGACCGCCACTAGAACAGCGATCCGATAAAGTCAGTCGCCTTTTCCGCAGCGGTCTCGCCTGCCGATTTCACCGCCTCGCCCGCGGCATCGAGCACGCCTCCGGCCGTTTCGGTCGCCCCGTTTTCCAAAGCGCCCGACACGGCGTCGGCTACGCCCGAGCCCGAGTCATGCATCAAATGGGCCGTAAGCGCCCCGTCTTCCACCGCGATGGATTCAACCGTCCAATTCGAGGCATCCCACACATCTTTGCCGTCGTCAGTCAGCACCACGATGGAGCCCACATCGGCGCCGCGCACCTCGAGAATCTTCTTCGCATTAGACCACTTCTCGCCCGCCAAATCGGACGTATCGACCGTGAGCGTCGCAGCATTCTGCTGCACGCCTGGCGTTTTGAAAGATGACTCGCCCGATTCCGCCTCGCTGCGCTGCGCCTGGGTGACGCCTCCGCCGGGCGTTACGGCCGAACCCGCCGTGTCGCTCGTATGGAAGAGCACAAACGCACACGCAGCCAACGCCACCACAGCGCCAATGAAAATCACGGCAAGTGGTCGCTTTTTCTTCATACGGGAACTTTCCGAATAGCGCGTCGCGACAGGAGCGGTTGAGCCCGGGGCGCACGACTGCTGCGGGAATGTGACTGGATCCGGCGTGCTTGGCTCGAAGGGGTCGCGCACATATCCACCGCCGATTGCGGGCTGAGCACTCATGCGCGCCGTTTTCTCGGCCTGCGCAACGGGGTGCGAAGCGATCGTCGGCTGCGAGGAAAACGACTGGTCGGGGGAATACGAAACAACCTGACGCACGGGGATGGCACGCGTCGCCTCAAGCGACGCATCGGCCGAGCGCATCGAGGGTTGGGCGCTTGCGCTTGCGCTTTCAACACCGTTCGCCACGCGCTCCGTCGGCTGTTCGTTCATTGAATTCATCTATCTCCCCATAATACGATCAAACAGTTTGATTTTGCCCATCCTAGCAGCGCACGTTCCGCCGCTGCTCCGTTGAAATCGACCCGTTATCCTCCCTTCACGCCTTCCCCACACCAAATTGCCACTCGCGCGGTAGCATTCCAAGAAAAGCAATCGAAAGGGGTGCCCCATGGGTCTTTTGGATGGAAAGGTCGCCATTATCACCGGCGGCGGCAAGGGAATCGGTTTCGGCATTGCGAGCGCGTTCGCTGAGCAGGGCGCAAACCTGTTCATCACCGGCCGCACCGAGGGGCGTCTGGCCGAAGCAGCTGAAAAGCTTAAGGGCGAATACGGCGCCGATGTCGCCTACACCGTTGCCGAGGGCTCCGACGAGGCCCAGGTCGAGGCGGCTGTTGCAAAGTGCGTCGAGCATTTTGGCAAACTTGACGTTATGGTGAACAACGCTCAGGCCTCTAAGAGCGGCACCAACCTTATCGATCACACGAAAGAAGATTTCGACCTGGCCATCAATACGGGCCTGTACGGAGCCTTCTTCTATATGAAGCACGCCTTCCCCGAGCTCAAAAAAACGAAGGGTTGCGTCATCAACCTGGCGAGCGGCGCCGGCCTGTTCGGCAAGCCCGGCCAGTCAAGCTACGCCGCGGCAAAGGAAGGCATTCGCGGCATGACGCGCGTCGCCGCCACTGAGTGGGGCCCCGACGGCGTGCGCGCGAATTGCATTTGCCCGCTGGCGATGACCGAGCAGCTCGCAGCATGGAAGGAAGCCTACCCCGACACGTTCGCTGCCACCATCAAGGGCATTCCGCTGGGACGTTTCGGTGACCCGAAAACCGACATCGGCGGCGTGGCCGTATTCCTCGCGAGCGATTTGTCGGCCTACGTTTCCGGCGAAACCATCACCGTCCAAGGCGGCAGCGGCCTGCGTCCGTAGGCTTGGCCGAAGGCACGGTGCGCAGCGGCAGCCGCGCTCAAGATGACAGAGGCGCACGATCGATCACCTCGCCCGCATGCGCAACAGGCAACGCGCTCAAGCCCTACCACTCAAGCAGATATGCGCCCCGAATCTCAGAGGCGCAAGCGTTCATCATTCATCAAGGCGAAGCTTATGTTTCGCCTTTCTTTTTTTCTTTTTTAGAAAACCAAGCTGCGCACGAATGCGGCCGCCAGGGAACGTCTCGAGTCTCAAACCGCACGAGATGAGGCCCCAAAACAAGACCATGGAACGACACGCAGGCAAAGGCCCACGGAACGAAGCCCTCGGATGGAACCCCGAGACGAAATGTTCAAAAGTGTTCAAAACTGGCCTCGAATGTGGCATTTTTTCGCGCACTTCAGCTGCCAATGCGACATCGCCTTCGTTGCAGCTCAACATAACCCCAGGTAGATTCCTTAAGGAGATACGCACGCTTTCTTCCCCACCTAAAGGACACCACATTCGAGGCCCATTTTGAACAGACCCAGGAGCCTGCGAGGAAAACGCCGCAGCGAAAAAAGGCGCGAGTAGCAAGATGCGCCGCACAACAGTGGCTCGAATAGGCGCAGCACGAACGATCCTGACCCCAACGGCGGCAGCGCATGCAGCAACGATGCAAACAGCAGCGACCAGCGGTGAGAACGACTGCAACCACGCGAACAATATCTGTGCGAGCAGCCACAGCATGAGCAGCAAAGCGCCGCCGGAAGCAAGACCTCGTTAGGCTATCGCCGCCGCAAGCAAAAGCAACGCAGCGAGAAACGCGCAGTTCAATCCTGTGAATAGGCGGAAGTAGTAAGTCTTGAGTTCGGGATATGCCACGGCGAGCTGCTTATACGAAATGAGGCTCGCCATAGAAG
>OLSI01001976.1_pt1 | contig 12067 bp, 21 predicted proteins | sample 1672661 | NCBI WGS metagenome assembly OLSI01 (sample SAMEA3136711, study PRJEB25190) | human gut metagenome | biome: human gut; feature: human-associated habitat; material: faeces | place: Austria | collected 2013 | reverse complement strand
AAGCGATTCATCCCACCGCTAAAGCAGTGGGCTTTCTCTTACGATCTCTGTAAAAGATGAGTGGGTATATCTCAGTGAAAGTGTGCTTTTTGAAGTGTATACAGAAGAGGATAAGAAAAAGCTTCCAGAAAATGTAATGATGTTAAGAGATTATCAGCAGCTATGGAAAAAGCGACAAGAGAAACTTGTTAATGATTATCTGACACAGTTTTTACGAATAGGTCTGAAGGATATCAGCTTGTCGAAAAAAGTAATAGATTTATGTGAAAGGAATGCTCGGATACATTTACTGCGAGGGACACTTCCTAAGTTGACAGATAGTATTTATATGGACGATTTCTTTGCAACGAGACAAAAATGTATTGACCATTTATGTGGTTTTATCAATCTGGAAAAAGAAACGATAAAAAAATTAGAACCATGTCATGATGTGTTCCAACAAAAAGCTAATATATATATGGTCACAAAAAAGATGATGGAAGAAAAGTCCTGCGTAAGTTCATGGGAATTAAATCTATGTAAAAATCTAACAGAAAAAATGAAGAACGTAAATGTTTTCTTTGAACACAACGGAAAAACAGCAAAAGGTTCTGTGGACACAAAAAGCTTGCGTGATGTTTTTATACAAAAAGATATGCTCAGTGTCCTCGTTTTTAAATCCACACCGGAAGGAGAAAAAGTGTTTTCTGAACTAGGAATAACAAATTTTTTTGGACTGCACTCTCAAGATGGTTTATATTGTAAAGATATTGTGCAGATAACCTATCAGAACAAAGTGTTATACAAAAGAGCAAAAAACTAAAGGAGAATATATATGAGTTACCATTTTAAATCATCAGGATATCCTGGAGAAGATTACCTTATCGTAACAAAAAAAGGAAAAGAGGAAGGAAACCTTCCTGACGGCGTTATCCTACTTGGAGGATTAATGTATTGCGATATGGATTTTCGAAACTGGATAAGAGAAGCGGAGCAAAATGGATATTACGTTTATCCGGCAAAACATTGCAATGATGAACATGAAGTTACCCATATTTCAGAGTTCGGTTTTGTGAACCGCTTTGGTTTTTTCATAACAAAAGAACCATTGTTTGTACATAGTCATGAGGATATCATGATCGGACAAGGCTGGTTTGTCAGGAAACATACTACTGATTTTATGGAAGCCTTACAGACTTTAGATGATAAGGAGAAAGCAGATGGAAGATAGGGAAAGTAAAGTGCAATCATTAGATGAATATTTAGGAGAAAGAGGACTTTCGTTTCCTGTATCCGATTTTATGTTGGACAAAACTCGCATCCCTCATGGTCTGACCAGCAGAGCGAAAAAAAGGATGCATAGAGATGCAGATATTGCGAGAAATGATTATTCAAAAAGGCGCATAGCCGCAATTAATGAGTACAATGCTAAAGTTGAAAATGGGGAGATTAGGAAGCCAAGTATAATTGAAACATCGCTTAAAACAGCTCATGGACATGAGGACAATCCTTCGGTTCAGGCGGCAAGGCGCATGTTGGAAAAAAGAGGAATTGACTGGAAAACGGGTAAAAAACTGAAAACATTAGAAGATGATTCTGCAAAATAACTATAGGAGTATTTTATTAACATAGCGGCAGTAGTGAGCGGAGATATCGGTATCTCCTACTGCTAAGAGGTAAGCACCGCTGGGAGGAAACACCGGCATTCAGTCTCCGTCAATACCGGCTGGGGATTAAAATGGCGTAGAATTTACTATTTGTAGTGGATATATCCATACGGCAAGAGGAAGACAGAAATCATATTGGCTGGAATTAAAGTAAAAAATAAATTGGAGGTCAGAATGAAATACAAAGTATATGGAAATTATGTGTTCTCAAAAAATGATAAGAATCCATTGACTGAACTTACTGTCTAAAACGAAGAAAGTTGTTCCAACTCCTCCTTCCGTACTTTGTAGTGTAGTTTCTTGTAAACTATTTTACAGCACAACATAGAGAGTTGGAACACTTTCATTACTATTTGTGCCGCCAGCCGAAGGCGGCGGAATGGAGATTATTATGAAAGTATTTTATTTAGCACAAGAAAATTTTGGTTGTGTTGTTTATGCAGATAATGAAAGCGATGCGTTTGAAAAAATGAATTATGAACGAAAAGAATTATTAGAATCTTTAGGTATATCATTAAATATTACACAATGGGAAATTAAAGAATTTACGCCAGATTTATATGATGGTGTTTTATGTTTTTATTAAGATAAAACGACGATTCTTTAGAAAGTAAGAATGTATATTAGATAACAAGCAAGAAGCTTTCTCTATAATGCAGTAAAATCAAATACAATCAATGTAAGAAAAAAGATCGGTTTATCCGGTCTTTTTTCTTGCACGTATTTTTTCATATTATAAGGGAAATCGAACGCTCGAAATAATATAGGAGTAACGGGTTTGCTGCAGCACAAAATCTGGATTTTACTCTTATGGATCAAATGATTGCAATAAATAAAATTTATAATGAAGATTGTTTGGATGGAATGCAGAAAATAGATGATAAATCCATCGACCTTATCTGCACTGACCTTCCTTACGGCCAAACAGCAAGAAATAAGTGGGACTCTGTAATTCCATTTGAGCCACTATGGGAACAGTATGAACGTATCATTAAAGATAATGGGGCAATTATTCTGTTTGGCAATGGAATGTTCACTGCAGATCTTATGCAAAGTAACCGAAAGCTCTGGCGGTATAACATTATATGGGAAAAAACACAGCCTAGTGGACACCTTAATGCAAATAAGATGCCGCTCCGGAAACATGAAGATATCTGTGTTTTTTATAAAAAATTACCTACATATAATCCGCAAAAAACAAGCGGACATCCAAGAAAAGTAAGTAAAACAGAACATAAACGCAATAGCAAAAAATCAACGGATTACGGAGAATATAATTTTGTATCTTATGATAGCACAGAGCGGTATCCTACATCCATCTGGAAGTTTCCAAAGGATACACAAAAATCCGCGATACATCCAACGCAAAAGCCCGTGGCACTAATTGAAGAAATCATCAAAACGTATACAAATCCTGGTGATTTAGTGTTAGATTCTGCCGCCGGCAGTTGTACAACAGCTGTAGCAGCGATTAATACAGGACGAAATTATATCTGTTTTGAAAAAGATAAAGAATTTTACGAAATTGGATGTAAAAGAGTTGAGGAGAATCTTTCTTATAAAAATTCTTTTTCTTCTTGATCACACATAATAAAGATGTGGGCAGGAATTTTCCTCACTGTTTTGCTAAAATACAATTGTCTAAAAATTGCGTGTGGTTCTGTCAGAGCCACGGGATACATCTCCTAAAAATCTGACAATTACTCCTGCCCCAACAGCCTTAGCTTATAGCTAAGGCTTTTTATATGCATGGAATTCGATTCTTTTTTTTGGAAAAAGTTGTAGGTAAACAACAAGCATATTATGAGAGTACATATTTTTCAAAAGAAGGAGGAAATTGGAATGAAATTATGGACGGTACAGCCGGTTGAGGCAATCAATATCATTGAAAAAACAGGTGCATTTACCTGTGACGAGACTAAATCAGATAAAGATTTCAGAAAAGCATACGAGTGGATAGCAAAAGAGATGGATAAAAGGCAAATTACTCATCCAAAAGATTTGACATTGCCACTCTGGGCTTGGCATACAAGAGACTGGAAGCATAAAAAACCGGATCTTAGAAATATCGGACTTGGTACACCGGGCGAAAAATCTGTATGTATCGAGTTTGAGATTGATGATTTGCAAGTTTTGTTATCCGACTTTTTCGCTTGGCATTCTGTTTTAAATGGTGTTTTTTATAACGACAGTCGTACAGAGGTTGAGTGGAACGAAAAAGATGCATGGTATGTAGCACTATCAGGCAAGCAAAAGGGAATTGAAACCTTAAAAAGCTGGCAGAAAGTATTTGATGTAAATGCTTTTGAAAATGAATTTTGTCAAAATGGACGTTATATACAGGCGACATTTTGGAAACTTACAAAAGAAATGATAACAGATGTGCGCTATTTCACCGCTAGATAACAGGAGGAATCATGAACGATAAACAGAAATGTATAAAAAATTTATTGACGGGTACATAATAATTCATTTCTTAAAAAGACTGCTTGTAAAAGTAGTCTTTTTTATTTAAGAAATATGTTTTTTAGCCTATAAGTTTTTTTCGTAAAATACGTTATAGTAAGAAAAGAAAGGAGAAGGCGGTTATATGATTAATTACCAAGAAATTGCATATAGACTCTATATAAGTAGAAAACAACGAGGGTTGACACAAGAGGATTTGGCTGTTCTGCTTGGACAAACATATGGTAATTCCGATGTTTCGAATATGGAACATGCGAAAAAAGGAAGCGGTATATATCGCTTAGATAAATTAGAATTATATGCAAAAGCATTGAATATAGACACCGAATGGCTTATATTTGGAAACCGTCAGAATAATATAATGAACACAAAATATTTTGAATATGAAAACCGATTTGAGAGATTATATAAAATTGCTTTAAACTCTAAAATAATAGATGACTTTTACTTGAAATATAATCAAGATAAATTGGATGAACTTAGTCTTGGAGATGTAAATAAGATATTTAATAATCTTTCAAAATCTGTTCCTGAAAAATTAACATTCATCGATCCTAGAAAAGATGAATTTAATGGACTTGAAATTGATACCCCTTATTATCCTGCACATATTCGAAAAGCTTTAGAACTTGCTGGATATGGAAAAGACTTTATAAAAGATACGCGAAAAGCTTTTCCTATTGCACCAAAAATGATGAATGAAGACATAAAATATACTAGAGATTATGCTGGCTTATCAATAGCAGAATATCCTACAAAGTTTGGATATATAACTATATTAATACGTCCTATGGTAACTACAGAGTGTTCAGAAGTTTACATACCCTATGATTCAAGAGAAGGTGTCTCCGTTATGTCTCAGATCTTTATAACTGCTCATGAAAAATCAGGTAAAAAAGTAGCCAGCCTGACAGGATATGTTGTTCAACTGTGGGCTTTATATGACAAAGAATTCCGTCAAGATATTTTCGGGATGTGTGATGAAAGCTCATCAATGATGGAGGAATTTTACTTAATGACTTATGCTATGTATCCTGAAAAATTAACAAATACTACTGATATGAATGAATCATTATTCCATAAATATTCTGAATGGTTATGGGAAAATGAAGATGACCTTATAGAAGATAATGTTTTTCTCTTTTCAGAGGCAGAGGTAAATGAAGAATATCGAAATCAAGGGATTTTTTCGACAATGAGACGCATCCTTATGGATTGGTTTTATCTTGAAGGTGAATGTTATTGTCTTTATGCCGATAATAAAGAGTTAATAGAAAGAAATACAGCCATTGCGATAAACAAAGGTTTTGTGATATTAGATAAAGAAAATACACTATATGACATATATGCCAACGAAAAATGCCCTTACGCTTATCGGGCAAACCCTATACATTAATAATTAAATTGCATGGAATACGATTCTTTTGTTGAGAAAATGATCGAAAAGGAAATTATATATATTCCTTCATATTAAGAAAACAAACATGTTTTCAAAATTAGGAGGATTAAAAATGGCAGGAAGGAAAACCACAAATAAGGAAAAGATAAAAAAGGCAAAAAAGGAATTAGAAACACTGTCTGCTATTCTCGGGGAGATATTAGATGATACAATAACCCAGACAGAAGCAGCGAGAAAACTTGGCATTACACCACAGGAATTTCGAAATGAAACAATAGGGAATTTTACAAACTATGTGAAAAAGAAAAATATCTTAACGGAGGATGATATCCTGGTGTATCTAAAGGATATGGAAACACCGCTTGACCGGATAGCAAAAGATATGTTTAATATCACAGATAAAAACAAACTGTTGATTATCGAGATTGAGGATCCAGAAGATTTTATACATGTCATGAAAGAAACCCTTACGGAAAAGGAATTTTATGTGATGTCATTGCGGTACGGTTTTGATGGGGAACCGATGACATACCAGAAGATCGGTGAAAGTATAGGAACACAGAGTGAACGGGTACGGCAGATCATCAATAAGTCTTTGAGGAAACTCCGTCATCCATCCCGCAGCGGAAGATTATTTCCAAATTACCCAAAGTATACAAAAGCGTTACAAACGTATAAAACAACGGAAAGAATTTATCTGACAATGGAGAGCGAGTACATTAATGCTTCCACAGAATGTAAAAGGATGCTGCATAATATCGAACTGGCTAAAACTACACCGGAGTTAAAAGAACAGTTTGAAAAATTGTTTTATCTTGAAGATATCCCAGAGATCCCAGATGAATGGATCGCTTCTTTCCATGACCTGCATATCACATCTGTTTATGATTATCTAAGTGCAGATGAGGAGAAAATCAAAGAAATGCAGGATATATGCCCTGGTTTCTCTATTACAGAGATGGAAAAGATCCTTGATGTTAAGTCACCAATCACAAGAAAAGAATTGTGCTGTATGAGATTTCCACTAACAGAAACAGAGATCAGTGCAAGGGCATTTAATGCATTACGTAGAAGTGGGATCAACACATTGGGGCAATTAACACAACTGACGGAAAGCAATCTAAAGAAAGTCCGGAACTTAGGACCAAAATGCTGTGAAGAGATTAAAGAACTTTTGGAAAAATACAATCTCCAATTATCAGAAAAATAGTATATCTCTTGCCAACCAAAGAAAAGGCTGCTTATGGCAGTCTTTTTTCTTGTATGAAATCTAATATTAAACAAGTAATTTTTTCTTATAAAAATATCTTTCTTCTAAAAAAATGATATATATATGAAATATCTGTTTTAGGAAGGAGGGCAGTTTTATAAGAAAAACAAGGATTCTCATAAACTCTAAATGAAATGTAGGTAGCGAGATGAATTGTATAGTTAACCTAGCGTCAGTAGTGGGCGGAGAGAAAACGGTATCCCCTACTGACAAGAAGTAAGCACCGCCGGGTTTTGCTCGGCAATCAGCCTTCGCGAGATACCGGCTGGGGATTAAAACAATGATTGGCTGGAAAGAAATTACCATTTTCGGATCACATACAAAGATGGATTTGTTTTTCTGCTTAGTAGAAGAAAACATTTGAAAGGGGGATACTATGAAAAAATTTGATACATATATGGTTAACAAAATTTTTACAGTACCGTATTTGGATAGAATGATAAGCGAAGATAGTATTCCCGACTCTTTTTTTGAGTGCGTAAGGAGATATGTAAAAACGGATGATGCAACGATTGGTGAAGCAATAAGCGAAATATATCATTTCATGAATTATGAATATAGAAATGAATATTATTATAAAAATACAATACTTAACCAGTTGCTTATAAAAAAACATGATTTGTATAATACAGCTGCACTTACTGAATTGCCTATTGGTAATTCAAAAGCAGATTTTATTATGATTAATGATCGTGGAGTAGTATACGAAATAAAAACAGATTTAGATAATCTAATTCGATTAGAGAATCAGCTAAAAGATTATTATAAAGTATTTAGTTATATTTATGTTGTGGTTGGAAATAAACAATTACCACATGTAAAAGAATTTTTAAAAGATCAAAAAGTTGGAATATATGAACTAACTGCAAGTGGAAGACTGATTTGTAGAAAAAAAGCTTTTTATAATAGAGATAATCTGTCATATGAAGCATTGTTTCAAGTGTTACGTAAAGCGGAATTTGAATCTATTATATTGAAACATTTTCATAAGTTACCAGAGGTTAATAGCTTTCAATATTATAGAGAATGTAAAAAATGGTTGGAGCGTATAAATATTGTTACATTGCAAAAAGATGTGATGAAATGTTTAAAAGCAAGAACAGTGATGTTGATAGAGAATAAATTAGAAGAAAAGGTTCCGTATGAATTAAGGTTTTATGCATACTTTTCAAAAAAAATCGGCACTAATTATCAAGACATAGATAAATTATGGAATGCAAGAATAGAGGGATAGGGTATGTATTTTCCATTTTTTCAATGGTTGGCAATGAGTTTGAAGAATCAGGTTTTGCACCATTGGCGATAACGATTCATAGTAAATATATTAATTTAGAAATTTCGGAATCTGTTTTGAAAGAAACGGAAACATTTTGTCATTATTCCAGCGGGCACAAAGTTTTATATTTCTTATAAAAATTCTTTTTCATTTTGTTTTGGCATAATAGATGTGTGAGCAGGAGCTGTACTCCTTATTTTTGAAATTGAAAACGGTGATGTGGTCCTGCCTCATTTTTATGAAAATATTATGAATTAAGAAAAAGCTCTGGTATATACCGGAGTTTTTTTATGGAAAAAAGGTAGCAAAGTTTTTCTTCGTTCCTTTCCATATTAAAATCGTAAATCAATTTTCAAAATAAGGAGGAACAAGAAAATGAAAACAAAACATTACAAAATCAGAAAAGAAAAAATAACCAAGAAGTCTTATGAACCAAGAAGCAGCATTTTATGTATGCCGGAGGTGTGAAAATGGGAGCCTGTTATAGCGTAAATCTCAATATCACCCTTAGAAATGAAACCGCAGCCATAAAAGCAATGCAGGAATATATCAAAAAAGAGCAATTCCATATAAATTTTGGTTTAGAAGACAACAGGAAACGTGGTATCGGCATCGGTACTTTTGCTGACCTGTTACAAATCTTTTTCTCATCCTGTAACGGACCTGTCTATGATGTTTTGAGGGAAGACGATCATATCGTTTATGATTCTGACTTTGATGCTTCTTACAGCTGGGAGTCTGTCATGACAGAGATATTTGACTGCATTGCTCCATTTTTAGAAGATGAGTCTAAACTGTATATCTGTTCAGATGATTGCTATCGTTTGATAGTAAAAAATGGAATAACCACATATGAACAAGAAAAGGAGAGAGCATTATGAGTATTACATGGGAAGAAATGAAAATTAAATATCCAGAAGGTAGAAATGCAATGTCAGAGGAAAGAGAAAAAACATATGTCAATGAATGTTTTAATTGTTATGAGCAAGAAGGATTTGCTAAAAAATTTTGGAGTCCTTTTAGTGATTATAAAGAACATTTTGGACAAAGTTTTGAAGTGATTGATAGATGCTCAACAAAAGACGCTGATCTATCTTCTCTTCCTATGTGGAATATCAAATTTTCAGACGGTTTAATTATCGGAGCATATCCAGAAGAAATCATTCCTAGAGAAATGAAGGCAAATGGATGCCTGATAGACATAGTTTGAACACTGACTTGAGATTGGAGAAAATATCATGTTTACAGAAAATAAAGTCTTTGCTTATGAAAACAGTGATGGTGATAAAGGTATCATTATTGCAAAATCTATTGATAAAGCTAAAAAAATCTTTCATAAAAACATCCAGAACGCAAGATTGTTGACAACTACTATGACTACTGTAAGAACGGTGCGTATTGGCAGCCATTGAAAAGAAAATATGCAAGATTTCTTAGAAGCAAAGATACAAATCCTAATAGGTTCAATGAATGCTGGGCTGAGTATCAAGCAAAAAACGGAATAAGATTAGCATAATGAAAAATTGCTTTCAAGGAGAGAAATAGATGAGTAGAATAGTAATTGATTATAGAAATCCTAATAGTAAACAGAGAGTCAAAGAATTATTAAATGATTGGCTTGCATCAGATCAGACAGAAGAATTGAAAATTCAGCTTATTCATGTAGTTTCTGGTGATTTTGAAGAGGATTTTGATTTGGATGATGTTACTGATTATAATGGATGGCAATGTGACTGGTGGCATAATATGGAATATGAAGGATACATGTTTAAATTATTTGGCGAAGCATGGTATGGTAAAATTTTGATTACGACATAAAGACTAATGAAAGATTGTTTTCATGAGGGGTATAAAGATGGTAAACAAGGTTTTGATTGTGCGTGTTAGCAATGAATTAAATGCAGAAATCAATAATATTTTTGTAGATGGAGATAAATATTGTGCTGCAATTTATTTTACAGTAAAAAAATTAGAACAATAAAACAATGATCTTAGAAAGGGAATATACTGTGAAGGAAGAGTTAAAGATAATCTTAATGCATCCCAAATGGATAAATTAATTGATGAATATGAATCAGAACAAACATTTGCATTATATAAAGACGGAAGTTTTGAAATGATAACGGGAAACGCAGTTGAAAAAGTTAGATTGTGGTTACATAAAAAATTCTGCCTATAAGAAAACAGGAAAGGAAATTCATATGGATAGTGTATATGAGACATTACTTAATCGGTTATTAGAAGAGGTTAAAAACGAAGATATCAAAAAAGGTATCAACATTGCTTTATCAGCATATATGGACTCAGGGTACATGAATTATAATGACATGTATAATGATGAATTAATGAGCGAGACAGTAGATGGATATCTGCAAACATTGGGAGAAAAAGGAGTATAAGCATATGGCAAGAGGCACGATGTACGAATTACAGAGAGAAAAAGATTTTTTAAATCAATTACAGGAAGAAGAATTATATGAGCATCTTCCAGATATTGCAGAGTTTGTGAAAACAGAAAAAAATAAAGAAGGCGCAGCATGTATTCTTTTAGAAGAAATGCAGGAACTGGGAGCTGTTGTTGGAAAAGAAGATGACATCCCTTATATCATTTTTACAAAAGAGTGCAAAGAAAATTATTTTCGAGATCGTTTTGCGAAAGTAAAAAAAATGGTTGCTGATATGGATCTGGATGAGTTTTCCAACAGTGATCTTTTTACTTTAAGAGATGCGATCCAGGATGACTGGGGCAATATGGTTTATGAAGATTCTATGATGCCTTTCGATCAGTTTATCCGGACATCAATCCCTGATACAAAATATTACATCGGAAATATCATTTATCTGCATTAGAAGGAGAAAAAAATATGAAATGGTTATTAAAGATCTCTTATTCCTGGGGCGATGAAGAACCTTATCAGGAGTTTAACAGTTTTAAAGAAGCATGGGACACCGCTAAAAAGGATGCTTGTAATGAAGCAGAAATAGCATCCATTGAAGCTAATGATGAAACCTGTGAAATAGGAATTACATTTGAAAAAGAGGAAGATCGCGGACGAATTAGCTTGCATTACACATATGATAACAGCTATTGTTATTATGATGTGTTGCCTCAAGAAGTTACAGATACTGATTGTATTAGACAATCAGAGAAGAATCCATCCTAAAAATTTTGTTTTCAGCAAGAAACCGTCCCATTGGGGCGGTTTTTTTTTGAACAAAAAAATCATAATCCTACATATTAGAGATATAAAAATTTTCAAACATGGAGGAAAAATGAATGAACACAATGAAAGAAAAAAAATTTGTGAAAGTTATCTACAAAGAATGTCCAATGTGCAGGCAGGAAACGTATCTACGCTTAACAAAAGAACAGATGGAACAATATACAAAGTATACTTGTTGTGGCGGATTAATACAAGATGTGTTGCCAAGTTTAGATAAATTTGGGAGAGAGTTCGTTAAAATGGGGTACTGTCCTTCTTGCCAGGAGATATTATATCAAAGCACATTAAAAGATAAAAGTCCATATTTTTCACGAAGCGAATTGCATTACAAAAAAAATAATAAAGCTATCTGCTCTACACTCAAAAGCGTGTGGAGCTTTTTTTTGATACAAAAAAGCCCCGGCATTGGGGATACCGGGGCGAGAGGAAAGTACATGGAAAGCGGTGAATTGCGGGGTCCGCCTTCCGCTTCTAATATGTATTTTTTTTGAATCTTATTCTTTTTTTAATAAACATAAATATTTGACGATTCTGTGAACATACTTGGAAATTTCTTTGTTTTTATCCGTAGTCACATCTTTATCTACAATTCTTCCTACTGTCTTAGACAGAGTCTCCACATTTATAGAGGTGGTCATCCCTATAGATATAGTCCTTTTCTAAAATCGATAGAGACAGATAAATCTCAGTTTTTCTTTCAAAAAATAAAAAATACATATTATATAACGACACTAGAGCGTGTTTGAAAAACATTTTAAGTTGTTCATTTTAACCAAATTAATATTG
>OLSI01001973.1_pt1 | contig 12098 bp, 16 predicted proteins | sample 1672661 | NCBI WGS metagenome assembly OLSI01 (sample SAMEA3136711, study PRJEB25190) | human gut metagenome | biome: human gut; feature: human-associated habitat; material: faeces | place: Austria | collected 2013 | reverse complement strand
ATATGATAAAAAAAGATAAGAAAGAAAGGAATAAAAAATGACAAAAGAAAAACAAAACAATATTCCAAAAGCAAAATATCCATGGGTTTGGGAATGCGAAAGCCATACACTTATTTTTGGAGAACTGGCGATTGCTGCATTTCTGGCTTTTCTGCTAACTTCAGCACATGCTGCTCTGATACAAATGGAAGTATGCGTAGTACTTCTTCCGATTGTAATACATTTGCTGATGCGTGCTATGACGTTTGCCGGGCTGTATATCATTCTCCGGATAAAGACAACACCCGATGAGTTTTTGGTATATTGCAATCTTACAAGCAATGACGGTAAGAAGAGAATGATGGCCGCTGGTGTTAATGCCGATTTCATAGATAAGACAGACAAAAAACTGACGGATGTGATTGAACGGCATTCTTTCTTTTCCATTGCTGACCGCAGGGTATTTCAGTATACCTGAAAATTAAATTCTGGATAAGACAGACAAGACCGGCAGATGTCGCCGGTCTTTTTTTGTATAGCCGCTAAATCCGGCATATTGCATGTATAAAAGCAAAAAGAAAGGAGCAAAAAAAATGCTGAAAGAAAAAACGATGTGTGTAGGGGATTTGGTAAGCAATCGGGAATTTGATGTTAATTGCAACTTCGACATCTACGATTGCACAAAGCCAGGGGCAGACTGGACTGATGGCGCAAAACGTATCTTTTCTACAATCGAAAATGGATGGGTTGAGCCTCCCGATGACGTTTTAAACATGGCAATCCGGTATGTAACATTAGACTTCAGCCGACATACGATTGTTGTGGAAGCGGGGAGGGTGTCTTAATGTATGATGTTTTGGATGTTGCAAAATATGTTTTGTATTATGCAAGAAAGCATGACTACGGAATGTCGGTCTTGCAATTAATGAAGATTTTGTATTTTGTGCAGGCACAGTTTCTGGTAAGCAAAAGGAAGCGTGCTTTTCCGGATGATATCGTTGCTTTGGACTGGGGACCAATGGAAAGAAAAGTCTGGGCAAAATATGGCGTCTATGGAAACGCCAATATCCCAGTGCTTTTAGGCGCGAATTTCGCAGAAGAAGAAAAAATATATACAAATGCTGTTGCAAAGATATATGCGGAAGACGCATGGCTGATTGGCGTCATTGTAGATTTGTTGCTTGGATATAACAACACCGTTCTACTGGATGTGATTCGTAAGCAGACACCATTTAAAAATGCCAGGAAGAATTTTCCTGGGTTCGAAATTTCAGATAAAGATATGGTTGATTTTTTCTCGTAAGAAATCCGGCATATTGATTCTGCGCAGAAGAAGGAGTGATGCGACATGTGCAGAAAAATAAACGATAGAGAATTTCAGGTGCAGGACGATATTAACCAGGTCAACAAACTGCTGGAAAGCGAATTACGAAGAAGTGACTGCCTGAATCTTCAGAGCATTTCTGCTTTGTCTTTGGCAAAGATTGCATACGAAATGGAAAAATTAAATGCGACAAAGGAAGAACAAGAAAGTGAGGAATGATACATGACAGCATACGAAAGATTTTGCAGAGAGGCGTATAATCTGCTTAAGAAAAATATAAAAGCTGATAATGGTGTTCCATCTAAAGAGGTTGAGAAATTCCTAAAAAAGGAGCCTCACGATTCTGAGTTCTATTTTTACTGCGGAGTGGCAGCGTCAAATGTCGTTAACGATATCTCTCCCAAGAACGGAAGCAGCAGACTTTGGGACAATGATGTGGTAAACGACCTGGTGCTGTTCAAACTTCTTATCGGAATGTAATGGAAGGAGGCGCGTATATGGTATTAGCAGAAGAAAAAGAAGTGGTCTACGCACCAGAAAAATGTTATTTCGATGGTAATTGGACAAAAAAGTCTGAGATAGACGTGAGAAATCAGACTATAAGAACAACCAGAAGAGAGCTGGAAGAGACAGCGGGGATTCCGTATTGTACAAGAATTGATTACAACATGGAGTTTTAAACTAGCGGGCGTTTGCCCGCTTTTTTTCTGCTCGCAATTCCGCATATTGTATGTGTAGAAGAAAAATAAACAATGGATAAAGAAAGGAAATATAAGTATGAAAACAGTAATAAAAAAAGAGCATGCGGAATTATTTGATGTTGAAGACAAAGACGGCTACACGCTCGCAAAAAACGGCGTGAAGTATTATATTTCACTTCAGAAACATCTATTTGTATGCACAGATATTGACGTTCCTGAGGATGTTGTCGAAGTAGCGTTTTCATCGCCGGCAACAATTAAGATTGACCGTGGGGTTAATAAATCATTCCCGAATGTGAAAACACTGATTATTGATTCTAACGTTGACGAGATATCAATCCCAAATGAATTGTTCCCAAATGTGATAGAAGTTATATCATATAATGACAACTATTTTTCAGGTCCTACATTGATACATATAAATGAGTTTTGGGGAGACACTGCTTTATACAACTCGTTTTGTTTGCGTAAGGATGCAACTCTTGACCTCTCACGAGTAGAACAAATCAATGATTATGCACTCTCTGGATGTATGACGAAGCAAATTATATGGTGCCGTTCAGCGCTACATATCCGCCCACATGCATTTGATGGCTCTGTCTTTGATAATATGCAGCCACAAAATGGAGTTGTGGTTGCCGGCAATATTCTTGTAGATATTGACCATGATGCACAGGAAATAGAAATTCCGAGTTGTGTATATAATATGGATTATTCACGTGTCCAACTGGCTACAGTACCAAAACTCATCATAAATAACATTGATGGTATGCGAGGTATTGATTTATATGGGCTCTCAGGAATCGTACGATTTACAAAACAATCAGATTTGTATGGTGATGAAGCACCATTCTGGCGAAAGGACACATTTAAAAATACATACAGGATTGAAGTGGATACAGATAGTCAAAGATATAAGAGTGTTGACGGGATTCTATATTCAAAGGATGGAAAAAGTCTCCTCAAGTGTCCCACAAAAAGAACGGGCAAGGTGATTATACCAAATGGAGTGACTGAAATCAGTGCATGTGCATTCGAAGGCTCTGAAGTAGAATCTGTTACATTTCCAGATTCATTAAAAATAATTGAAAGTTATGCTTTTAGAAATTGTTTATACCTGAAAAATGTAGATTTTGGAAATGGTATTACTCAAATCGGAGGCTCTGACGAAAAGGACTTTATAGGTTTTGGCTATTTATTTGAGGCTTGTGAAAATTTAAAAAGTGTAAGCATTCCTGAACAGGTTGAAATAATTGGCTATGCGGCTTTTAGTAAATCTGGGATTGAAACCGTCGAACTACCCGCAGGCATAAAAAAGATTTGTGAATGTGCTTTTGACAGGTGCAATATTAGGAGAATATCACTACCAACAGCTGTGGAACTAGGTAGAGACGCTATATCGGAAGTGTCAGAAATCCATGTAGAAGACGGAGAGTATTTACCACACGGGATTATACAGAGTATGTCAAAATACAACGGACTTGCAAAATATATTACTCCGGATTCTAATCTAGTCGTAAAGATAACACAAGGCAATAAGACTACATATATACCAAAGGATTTCTCTGGAATGCATACGACCATAGATACGGATAATCCCTCTATGGATGACTTGCTCACATTTTTTCATAAAAATCATGTCAGAATTCTTAGGTTTCTGGTAAGAAGTAATGCAGCAAAAGATTTTTGTAATGCACTAAGCATTTCAGATTGTTCAAATGAAGAATTACTACGACTTTTAAGCGCAACGAATGATAAAAGCACAGTGATTCGGGCGTACATATTAGACGCATTATCCGAAAAAGAAGAAAAAAGTGAGAAGTTAAAGCTGTAAGTAATGCAGCAGCAGGCCTTTGGCCTGCTGCTTTTTCTTTTTCTTATTTCTCTGCATATTATTTTTGTATTTATAAACACAATAAAGAAAGGAAAAAATATGAGCGAAAAATACAAAAAAGTATACAAAAATGGAACCACTTATCATATGTCAGAAACCGGCGCATGCAGGGATATTGATGTAGAAGACTGGGTAGAAGAGGTATCGTTTGGAGAGGATGTCACTAAGATATGGTTGAGAAAAAACAGCAAAAAAAGATTTGAAAATGTAAAACGAATCCATATCGGAAAGAATGTCTATTCTATAGAAATGCCAAATACTGTATTTCCAAATGTCCGTGAGGTAACATCAGACAGGGAAAGTTTCCCTGCTGGACGCATGCTGACGGAAAGAACATCTATCGGAAAAATTGACCTTAACAAGACAACTCTTCTGAACGCTTTTTGCCTAAACCCCGAGGAGCCCTTGGATTTATCAGGAATTTGGGGAATCCGCACTGGGGCTTTGGTAGGCTGTTGCTCTGAGAAGGTTATTAACAGTGAACAGATTGAAATGGTCAAAAAGTCAGACTTTCTGAATGAATCCAATATCTGTATTGAGGATAGGACCGCAACTTGCGGAGTAAGAATGGCGGGAAGCATTGTAGTTGATATTAGCGACAGCAAAGATTATGTAATACCTGAAGATGCAACGTTAATCGCAACAAATGTGACGTTCCCGAAGGGAAGTGTAATTGATGTGCGATGCAGCAATGAATCGTTTTTCCGGGCACAACGCTTGAGGTCATATAATAGCTGCAGTCTGTTCTTGAATGGAGAGGGTCACTTTGATAAAGAAGAATTTGCATGTCTTCGCAGAAATCATGTTGAGCTTGGCCTGCAAAATGAGGAATATGTCAAAGTCGGAGATATCATATATTCAAAAGATATGACAGAACTGCTCCATTGCGATTATACTTCAACCGGGAACTGCGAAACAGCAGGAAAAATCATGATTCCGGATACAGTCAAAATAATAGCTGAAAGTGCTTTTGAGAACTGCAGTGAAATTACAGAAATAGTTATTCCTGATTCCGTGGCAGAAGTAGGACGTTATGCTTTCCGTTTCTGCGACGGAGTGGAAAAGATGACGCTGGGAAAGCACATCAAATATTTAGGGCATGAATGTTTTGAGTATATGAAATCACTGACTGAACTGGATATCCCGGGCAGTGTGACACGTGTTGAGCCTATATGTAGTGGTTGTACCGATTTAGAGAATATCAAAATCAATGAAGGAGTACAATCTGTGGATTTCTCAAATCCGTGGAATCACATACGTCCTGATGTTCTGGAAATACCTTCTACCATCAAGGCGTTTGCTAAAAGGAGCCTTATTGGAATGCATACCGTTGTGTTGCATACAAATGAAATCCCGAAAGATTTACTGGCAGCCATGCATGATTACGATGCGCCTGCAGCGAATGGTAAATATAAATATAACTATGCACACGAAAAAGCCATAATAAGTGAAGTTCTGTGCATAAAAACGCCACGGCGAAGGATTTACATTCCGGCTGAGGCCACAGATAGGAACTTTGACATCATGAACGACTTGTTGAATCGATACGGAGTATATGCACCGGCAAACTTCTTCCAGTATTGCAGGACAACACGCCAGAAGCTGCCACTTGCATTCATGGAATGGCAGGATGTACATGAAACGCAAACCCAGAACTACATAAGAAGAAACCGAAAAAGGTTAATACAGGACCTGATTGAAGAAAATATGGAAGACGGACTAGTTATGGCATTAAAAGATGGAATCTTTCAGGCAAATGAGATTAAGGATTACTACGACATGATTGAAGATACCGATATGCAGATTGCAAAGGCGTATGCGCTGGATATGACAGGTGAAAACAGTAAGAAAAATGTATTCAGGCTTTAGGAAAATGAGCACCCGAAAGATAAGGGTGCTCATTTTTTGTGGGCTTTGAGGGATTTTGTAAACAGTTTCTGGTCTAACCGTAAATTACTTACTACTGTGATATCTGGAAAGGCTTTTTTGAGCATTCTTTTGACGCGCAAGGTTTCTTTTCGGGCTTCTTCCTCTTCTTCTGGCAAGTATTCCGGAAGCAAAATGATATTAAACCCGTTTATGTGTTGCATTTCCAGCCACGGGTAAAATGTATAGCGTTCTTCGTCCCAGGCGAACCGGATACAGATTTTATGAAAGCTTGGTTTTTTTACAGTAAGTTCTGTAATAGCCTTCAAGATATTTGCATCAGTGTATTCTTTTTTGCAGTTTGGCGGATAAGAAATATGTTTCATATGAAAAATTCCTCCTGATTTAAAATATAACAAAAATGAACTTAAAAATCCAGCATAGTAAATAAAGAAGAAAAAAAACGACGACATAAGAATAGGGGAAAATGCCAGGCAACGGCTTCAACGCTGTCGTTGTTTTGTTTTTGATTAATTTTAATCTGGTAACGACTCCGGCAAAGCCGGGGAGACGTCAATTTTAATCTCTGCACTCAGCCTTACGGCTTCGCTTGACATTTGCTGCGCAAATTGGTGCCGAGCCGATACGGCGAGGCGTCAACGCGTAGCCATTACACCCCAAATCTGCTTGTCTTTTTGGTAAATCAGATTTACAGAATGTATGTTTTCATCGTCTTCTAGCATATACTCGCAAATATATTCGGCATAAGTTACTGCGTTGGCAATGCATTTCGCGGAAACCCGGATTGGCTTTTCTCCTGGAAAGAACTGGACATATATAGGAATCATCTTTCCATTTGTATTAAAAGATGCGATAACCGGAAGTGAAGTTAAATTGGAAATAATTTTAAACACCCTTTCTTTCTTTTTTTTTGCTTCTATTTTACAGACCTTCTGCTCTGGTTGCAATATTTTTTCTGTTCCTCGGTAGAAATAGTTTACAATAATAATATTATGTAAAGTATTGTTCCTTTTGTTTATTTTTTTTTGCATTCAGAATATTCCGGCATATTAAAAGAACAAAAACAAAAAACGAAAGGAACAAAAAAAATGGATAAAATAAAAGTCATACGCAAAAACGGAGTAACCTATTATCTCCAGCCATATAACACCATTCATACCGGTTTATGCTGTTGTGGCATAGAAGTTCCTGATTGGGTAACGACAGTAAGATTTGACAATTCTATCTTTGATGAGATATACGTAACAAAAAAACATGAGGGTATTGCAAAACCTGAAGTTATCCAGGATGTAAAAAAGGGATTTAAAAAATACACAAAAGGAATTGTATCAATCCGGATTCAGGAAATGGCAAATGGACGTAGGTTTGAAAATATCAAAAAATTGATAATCGGAGAGTCTATAAAGAAGATTGTGATTGAAAATGAAATGTTCCCAAATGTCAGATGTATAGAGTCGCATTCTGAAAATTTCTATTCCGGAAGCATGCTGATGGAGCGTACTTATCCAACAGGAGGTGAACTGCTCAATTCTTTTTGTCTTGGACCTGATGAGCCTCTGGATTTAGATAAAGTTGTATGCATCTGGAAGGAGGGCGCATTAAGAGGCTGCCAGTCTCAGGAAATAAAAAATGCAGAAAACCTTTTAACAGCAAATGCAGAAACTTTCAGGAATTCGCTTATCAAGACAACTGACCGAATAAGAGAATGCGGCGTTACAATGATGGGACCAATCATAGTTGATGCAACGTATGAGCCAAAGGATAAGACTTATATCATGCCAGAGTATACCGCTGCGATTTGCCAGAACATTGCGTTTAATCCAGACACTACAATGGTGGTGCAGAACAATAATACGTTTCTGAGATATATGATTTACGGCGCAGTCGTAAAGAATGTATTTTTTGAGGATACATCGCATATTTCACTTGCAGATATTGAAAACATGAGAGGTATAAATATCGAATTTTCTAAAAAAAATCCAGAATATTCATCAAAAGACGGCCTCGTGTATTCAAAAGATATGAAAATGCTGATTTCATGCAGTCATAGTAAGAGTGGAAAGGTAGTCATTGCAGACGGAGTCGAAGAGATACGAGAAAATGCTTTCGCGTATCGTGATATGATTGAGTCTGTACATATTCCTGATAGCGTAGAGCGCATCGGGGACAATGCATTCACAAACTGCGATAATTTGAAAAGCGTAGTTTTTGGAAACAGTATCAAGTCAATTGGAGCATTTGCATTTTATTGTTGTTCCAATCTGAGACAGGTCGAATTTCCTGATTCCCTGAAAAGGATTGAGGCACGCGCTTTTGATGCCTGTAATGAATTAAGGCACCTGAAACTAAACGAAGGGTTAGAATATATTGGAGTGGGCGTTTTTGATGGAGGTAAGATAAGACACGCTAAACTTCCATCAAATACTAAAGTATCAAAGGGAAGCCTGAGCGGTATCCAACGCGTAGAACTACCTGATGAAAGGATACCAGGAAATATTACGTCTGCTATCATTGGAGGGTATCCACAGCTTTTTGATGATATGAAAAATATCCCATTACGTATGGACACGGCAACTGATGAGGGCCTGGTCTATTGTTTAAAAACGCCAACACGAAAAATCGTGATACCTGTAACGCTTAAGTGCAGCGAAAATAAGCGCAGAAGATTTCAGGCAGAGTCCAGAAAGCTGGTAAATGGAGAACCACATAATTTCTTCAAGTGCTGTTCAACATTGCAGCAGCAGATTGCCATTGCTTATATGGAGTATGAAAACCAGCCGACAGAAGAGAGCAGAAAGTTTTTAAAAGGATATGGAAAGGAACTTACAAAAGTGATGCTGGAGCAGCATATGGAGAAAGAACTTACTGACTTAATAAGAAAGGACCTGTTTTCATGCGTGATGCTGGAAGAAATGTATTGCATTTCTTCAGATATGGGTGCAAATGTTGTAAGTGCTTATATTCTGAGTAAATTAGCATGCGAAGATAAGAAAGAACTTGATTTTGCGATATAAAGATATCGGCAGGCTGAAGCAGCCTGCCTTTTTTTTGCGATAAGTTTACAATAAAATAATTATGTAAATCACCTGTCATTGTACATGCTCTCTTTCCAGTCATCGCGATGCGCTGCGGCCTGTCTACGCTTGTCTTCTTCATAAATCTCAATGATTGGCTGGTCATGAAGTCTTGTCGTCTGCATGAAGCGTTGTACGTTTTGCAGTTCTTTTTCAAGCTTGGCGTTTTCTTTCGCTAACTGTTCGGCCTGTTCGCGGAGAGTTTGATTTTCTTTTGCGGTGTTACTGTGCTCAAAGTCTTTTATCATCTGTAAAAGTTCTTTTCTTTCTGCCCGCATGGCCTTTATGGATTTCAGCAGAGGCTTCACCTGCAGCCAGTCAGGCTCCCGCATAACGGTAAAGCCATTTGAAGTAGAAGTCTTTATATTGTCAATATCTTTTTCCGCTTTTTCGCCCATGCCGGCCATTTTTAAGATACGCTGTTTTCGCTCCAGTTCTTCTTCAGCGCGTGAGATTTCTTTGGTCAGGTAGTTGCATCTGTCGTTTAAGGTTTTCTTTTTTAACTCTTTGACGTTTCGTTCGTAGTCTACTGTGTCCTTTTTACCATATTAAGCTGTATGCCCATCTGTGCAGATATATAATCCTGCAGCTCTATCTGGAATTTAGCCCCATAACAGTCTGACAGGGCTTCTTTTGCACATACCTTTTCATGTTCTTTATCTTTGTCTTTTACGATGGGAACGAAAGTAAAATGCATGTGTGGCACGTTTTCATCCATGTGTACATATGCTGAGACAATGTTTTCTTCGCCATGCTTATCCTTAAAAAAATCATAAGCATACTGAAAAAAATCGCGGCATTCGTCCATATCGTTTGGCACATAATAACTTTCGCCATCTGTGTCAACAACCTCATGACATAATTCCCTGGGCATTGTGACAGCCCAACTACAGACAGCCTTGACATCATCGCGCTTCATCATCTTTACGTTGTCCTGATGGGTGCGTTCTTTTACGAAATCATAATCAGATAAACCTGTATGCTGACCATATGCCATATTAAAGTTTAATTCGGTCCGGTCCTTATGGATATGCGAGCCGGAATTCTTCTGCGTGCGGCTGCAGTGAGCAAGCAGCCGCGGCGCTTCATTCATTCTAAATTTTGCAACTGATGCCATTGCTTTATCCTCCTGTTGATTGTAAAAATAGAACAGCCGGCAGTACCGGCTGGAATTTTCTTTGTCTGGTAATTGTTACCAGATATAATATGGAGGAAATAAAAGAAGATAAAAAAAACCGTCGCAGCAATGCTGCGGCGGTACGACTGAAACTTAACTTTTTGTAATCTTGATGTGCCCTGCCTCCTCGTAGTTGGCTGTAATGGTATTGAATTTCTCTTCATGGTCGGGGCCTTCGGCTTCTGCCATATACTGCTCCTTGGTAATATATGCAGCATCAACCTCGATATGGCTAGTCTCTTCGCAGAATACAGCGACTTTCATCAGTAAAGACTTCAAGGTTTCTTCATCAAGAGGAACGGAGAAGTCCGTATCCATCTTAAAGTAAAATGCAACTTCAGGTTCGTCTACTTTCCAGAGCTTGATGTACAGCTGTAAATATCCAATAAGTTCCAGTTTTTTGATTTCTTTCATTTTTTTTCTCCCTTCTTTGTAAAAGAAACTTTTTATTCTTTTTTAATATGCGAAAAAAAAGAGAAAACCCGCAGGCAGAGCCTGCGGCGGGTTGTGTATTGCTTTTTAGCAGTTGCTGAAATGCACTTTCTGGTTTTCGCTGCCTTCACCATTTACGGTATAATAAGCGGTCTGCTCAGCAATATTAAGATAAATAGTGATATCACCTTTCATGCCTTTGTCTGCAGCATCTTTTTTCACGGCCTTCTCAACTGCTGCCATGGATACGCTTGCTCCATTAACCTCAACCACAGTGTCAGTAATACGTGTCCTGACCGCTTTTGCTGCTGCCTTGACATGTTCTTTTGTTTCTTTTGCGGTTTCCGTTACTGTTTCTTTTACAGCTTCAGAGACAACAGATACAGCCTCTTTAACTTCCGGTTTGTTCATATGTTCTTCAATGTTTTCACCGGCTGCTTTTACGGATGCTTCTGTCTTTTCTGCTACAGTTTTTGCGGCCTCCTCTGTTTTAGCGACGGCCTCAATCGCCTTCTCAATCATTTTCTTTTTTGTGATTCTTTTACTTGCCATTTCTTTTAAATTCTCCTTATTTTTAATTTTCCAGCGTGATGCTGGTTTTTTAACCCAGTTAGTTGATGTATTCCACATTGAGTGTGCCTTTCCTGCGCATATTGACATTGAGAGTGTTGGCCGGGTCTGCAAGCCTCCGGTCGTCGTTAACAGAGAGCAGAACTGATTCCGGATGCCGGCTCAGGACAGTTTCTGTTGCCCGTGCAAGAAGTTCAGCAGCAGTTTCTGCATGTATCTCCTGGATTACCTGCTGATATTCAGCCTTAATACCATCAGGCTCGTTTGTGTCAACGTCTAAATTACATGTAGCCATTAACTTAGGCGCTGCTTCTGTATTGTCCACAAAATTAATTGTTAACGTCATATCTCTGACCTCCCTTTGTTTCTGCGCTTTTTTAAGCACATATATATTATGCCAAATTTTTCAAAAAAAAGAAAGGCTGAAAAAGAAAGGACGATAAGAAGAAAAATGGTCCGCAAAAAAAGATAAAAAATAAAAAAATCCTGCATATTGTACAATGAAAAGAATGCGTGAAAGGGTTCAAAAAAAATGGAAAAGCGGGAGCAAAGAGTACAAAAGATAATAGAGCTGCGAAAAGAAAAAGTAGAAAAGCAAAAAAGAAACATCTGGGGCATGGTCTTGATAACAGTCATTGTACTTCTTATGATATTCATCATGCTGTATCAAAAGAAGGAGATAGTTGACACGATGGCTTCTTATGATGTCCGCTATGAAACGCTGCAGAAGTCTATTAAAGAAGAAAAGAATCATGCAAAAGAGATTGAAAAAGAAAAAGAGTATATGCAGTCTGATGAGTATATTGCGCAGGTGGCAAGGGAGAAGCTTGGGCTGGTGAAGGATAATGAGATTATATTTGAGGAAGGGGACTAGCACTTCGATGAGAAGTGCTTTTTCTTTTTGTCTGATATCCGGCATATTGGAGATGAAAGGAAACAAAGAAGGGAGCAAATATAATGAAAAAAATAAAAGAGAAAATGACGGTTACATCTGCGGATGGAAAGGGCACATTCTATCTTGAAAAGCGGTCTGACGTATATTTGTATGACTGCTTGCATT
>OLSI01001970.1_pt1 | contig 12115 bp, 10 predicted proteins | sample 1672661 | NCBI WGS metagenome assembly OLSI01 (sample SAMEA3136711, study PRJEB25190) | human gut metagenome | biome: human gut; feature: human-associated habitat; material: faeces | place: Austria | collected 2013 | reverse complement strand
TTCGAAGAAGGACAGGATCCGAAGAGTGTTATGAAAGAAGTCCTCAAGAACTGCAAGAAGGTTGAAGACGACTGCGAAATTTATTTATAAGAATGAATCTGATTGCTCTGCTGCGGATGCGGCAGAGCGATTTTCAAAAAGGAGAGACAAGAGATGAATAAAAAGCAGAAAAAAATGATGACACGTATTATCATAGCAACGGTACTACTGGTCGTTCTGCATTTCATTCCGATTACAGGAATTCCGAGATTCATCTGTTATCTGGCGATTTATCTGGAAATCGGATATGATATTTTGAAAAAAGCTTTCAAAGGAATCAAAAACGGTCAGGTGTTTGACGAAAACTTCCTGATGGCGATTGCCACAGTCGGCGCTTTCGGACTGGCAGTTTATGAGAAGAGTGGAGATTATAATGAGGCAATCGCCGTTATGCTCTTTTACCAGATAGGTGAACTCTTCCAGAGCTATGCAGTAGGCAAAAGCCGTCGCAACATCAGTGAACTGATGGATATCCGTCCGGATTATGCAAATATCGAAAAAGACGGCAAACTGGAACAGGTTGATCCGGATGAAGTAGAAATCGGTTCCGTGATTGTAGTACAGCCGGGTGAAAAAGTGCCGATCGACGGTGTGATCATTGAAGGAAGTACAACTCTGAATACAAGTGCCCTGACCGGTGAGAGTCTTCCGAGAAATGCAAAACCGGGAGATGAGATCATCAGCGGATGTATCAATATGACAGGGGTGTTGAAGATCCGTACAACAAAAGAGTTCGGAGAATCAACGGTATCCAAGGTACTGGAACTGGTAGAAGAATCCACATCCAGAAAATCAAGATCAGAGAACTTTATTTCTAAATTTGCAAAATATTATACACCGGCGGTATGCTATGGCGCACTTGCACTTGCAGTGCTTCCACCACTTGTGAGAATGTTTGCAATGGGAGCTGCACCGCAGTGGAATGACTGGATCTACAGAGCACTGACATTTCTTGTAATCAGCTGTCCGTGCGCGCTGGTTATCAGCATCCCACTTAGCTTTTTCGCAGGAATCGGCGGGGCAAGCCATGAGGGAATTTTGGTGAAAGGATCCAATTATCTCGAGGCACTGTCCAAGACAAAATATGTTGTTTTTGATAAGACAGGAACTTTGACTCAGGGAATTTTTGAAGTGGTCGGAGTACATCATAATCAGATGGAAGAAAAGCAGCTCTTAGAGTATGCGGCACTTGCAGAGAGTGCGTCATCTCATCCAATCAGCAAGAGTATTCAGAGGGCTTACGGAAAAGAACTGGATCGTTCCCGTGTCAGTGAGATAGAAGAAATCAGTGGAAACGGAATTACAGCGAAAGTAGACGGAAGAAGCGTTGCAGCAGGAAATGTTAAGCTGATGGATCGTCTTGGTATTCCATATAAATCATGTCATAAAGTAGGAACAATCATACATATGGCAATTGATGGCGAATATGCAGGACACATTGTGATTTCAGATGTTGAGAAACCGACTTCTAAAGAAGCAATCGCGAAACTGAAACAGGCAGGAATTCAGAAGACAATCATGTTGACGGGAGATGCGAAACAGGTGGCAGACCAGGTGGCAACAGATCTTGGTATTGATGAGGTTCACAGCGAACTGCTTCCTGGAGATAAGGTGGAGCAGGTAGAAAGACTTCTGGCTGAGAAGCCGGCGAAGGCAAACCTGGCATTTGTCGGAGACGGTATCAACGATGCACCGGTTCTTGGAAGAGCGGATATCGGTATTGCGATGGGGGCAATGGGATCCATTTGAGGCAGCAGATGTTGTCCTGATGGATGATGATCCGCTGAAGATTGTTAAGGCAATCCGAATTTCTAAGAAATGTCTCGGAATCGTATATCAGAATATTGTATTTGCTCTCGCAGTAAAGGGCGTGTGCCTGATTCTCGGAGCACTTGGAATTGCAAATATGTGGCTCGCAATCTTTGCAGATGTGGGAGTTATGGTACTTGCAATACTCAATGCGATGCGTACACTTTTTGTGAAGAAGTTATAAAAAGAAAAGGATGAATGGTAAATGTGAGATACATTACCACTCATCCTTTTTCTAATGACTTAATCAGTAAAATCTTATACAGCTTTCAGGAACTGTACACTGTAAGCCGGCATTGTCAGCTGTCCGTTCAGAGTTACATTTTCTATTTCATCAGCATTTGCAAGCAGTTCTGTGAAATTACCCTGCAGTTCTCCATTTCCGGCAGTAAACTCAGAATCACCGGCGTTGATCGCAACGAGAACACGTTCATTATCAGTGCGGCGTTCAAAGATCAGCTGATGATTTGTAATGACAACATTTCGGTAAGAACCATTGCAAAGAGCATCACTGTTTCTGCGAACTTCAATCAATTCTTTGATGAAATCAGTCAGTTCATTCGGCTTCGGCTCTTCGAAGCATGGACGAAGTGCATAGTCATTATCCGGTGCTTTCACACCTTCCTCGCCCCATTCACTTCCATAATAGATACACGGAATACCCGGCATACCAAAGAGAAGACCGTAAGCAAGCGGAAGATGATTCTTGTTCGTCAGGATACTTGCGATACGTGTGACATCATGATTATCTACGAATGTCATCAAATGCTTTCCACGATAAATACACCACTGCTCTGGTCCGAACTGGCGATTCAGAGAATGTGCGATCTCAAACAGATTCATGCAGTTGAAGCTTGAAAAAATTCCTTTGTAGCATTCATAGTTTGTACAGCTGTGAAGCATCTCGTCGTTTACAATTAGATTGTAGTCGCCGAAGAGAACTTCACCAATCAGTGCAAATCCCAGTTTCAGTTCCTCGCAGAAGCTGCGCAGACGGCGCATGAAATTATGATCCAGGCAATAAGCTACATCCAGACGCAGTCCGTCTATGCCGAACTCTTCAATCCACATCTTGACACAGTCAAGCAGATAGTCGACAACTGCAGGATTCTGCAGATTTAATTTAACAAGTTCAAAATGACCTTCCCATCCTTCATACCAGAAACCATCGTTATACGCACTGTTTCCGTCGAAGCTGATATGGAACCAGTCTTTATACGGAGAGTCCCATTTCTTCTCCTGCACATCCTTGAATGCCCAGAAGCCACGTCCAACATGATTGAATACTCCGTCCAGCATGATCTTTACATTGTTATCATGCAGCTTTTCACAGACTTCTTTAAAGTCTTCGTTCGTTCCAAGACGACAGTCGATCTTGCGGAAATCTCTTGTGTCATACCCATGGTTGTCTGATTCGAAAATCGGATTCAAGATGATTGAACCGATTCCAAGATCACCAAGATATTCTGCCCATTCACCAATTTTAAGAATCCGGTGTTCTGTTACTCCGTCATTATGTACCGGAGCACCGCAGAATCCGATCGGGTAGATTTGATAAAAAGTTTCATTGTAAGCCCACATAGTTGTTACCCACTTTCTTGATTCGGATTTTTATCGGATTTCGATAAAGAGTCAGAGATATAAAAATCTCTTAAAACCTATTTCTAATTATAACATAAGTTGAGCGGTTTGGTGAAAAAGTTTAAAGAGATAGAATTGCATTTACGAGAAATACAACGTATACTAAAATTATCGAAACAACAGGAAGATACTGGCCGGATGATACAGAAATATGGAAGATTCAAAGGAGGATATCATGGGAGAAGAGATATACCAGAAAGCACTGGAGTATGCGAAGAAGAAGCATGAAGGACAGTTTCGGATAGGTGGAGCTCCTTTTATTGTACATCCGATTGCAGTTGCAGAGATTCTTCGGCAGGATGGTAAGCAGGTTGAATATCGGGTTGCGGCAGTATTTCATGATCTTTTAGAGGATACAGATGCTTCAGAACAGGAGATTGTAGAAATCGGGGGAGAAGATGTCTTAAAAGCAGTGAAGCTGGTGACGAAGGAAAAAGAATATTGTATGGAGACCTATATTGCAGGGATTAAGACAAATTCTATGGCATATGCAGTGAAAGGGGCAGATCGTCTTCATAATCTGCAGAGCGCATTCTGTGCAAATGAGAAGTTTCGCAAGAAATACATCCGCGAGACGCTTGACTGGTATATGAAATTCAGACCGGAGATCCCGGAAGTTGTAGCAGAACTGATTGAAAGTTTGAATGATTGTGAAGAAAAGCAACAATTTCGTGAGGAAGTAAAAGTATTTTAAATAGATCAAAAAGATTAAGATTTTTTTAGAATACAAGGCTTATGTTGCGAAATGAAGGTTGAAATGGTATATTAAATTAGTATTCATGGGCTGTTAAGCGTAGAAATTGCGTTTGGCAGTGCAATTAGAAAGCGACAGATAGAAACATAGAGAATGATTTACAGGGAAGGAAACTAAAGAATATGAGTCAGCAGGACAAAAGATCTCGGCGCAGGAGACCTTCTGATGAAAGAAATGATGTGCGAAGAAAGAAAAGACATTCCAATAGAAAAAATACATCTGACAGACATCGCCGAAGGAGAAAGGTGAAAAAGAGAGAGAATAAACTCAGCAGAACAATTGGATTAGTTCTGGCAATTGTTCAGCTTATTGCGACAGGGATTTTTATGGCAGGCATATTTAAATTGAATATGCTTCCGACAAAGTATGTTGTTGCAGCAACTGTAGCATTGGTGCTGTTTTGGGGAGTTATTCTGGCAAGCCAGTTCTTTTCCAAGAAAAATGCGATTACAGGAAAAATTATCAGCGTATTGATTACCGTATTGTTGATTTTTAGTTCGTATTATCTGTTCAAGGTAAGTGGAACGGTTTCCAAAATCTCTGGTGGAGAGTATAAACTAGATAAAGTAGTTGTATCTGTTATGGCAGATGATTCAGCAGAGGCAATCAAAGATGCAAAAAATTACACATTTGGTGTACAATATAAGATGAATGGAGATCAGATTAAACAGACTGTTCAGGCAATTAATGAAGAACTCGGAACGGAAATTAAGACAGAAGAGTATGATACATTGGCAGAACAGGCCGAGGCTCTTCATGATGGAAAAGTAGATGCGATTATTTATAATCAGGGATTTACAGGAGTTCTTGAAGAAGCATTTGAAGGGTATGAAGATAATACAAAAGTGATTTATTCCCATGACATTAAGACTGAGATAGAAGATACCTCATCTGATGTTGAAGTGAAAAATGATACATTCAGTGTATACATCAGTGGTATTGATGTTTATGGAGCAATTGAGACAAACAGCCGAAGTGATGTAAATATCATAGCAGAAGTCAATCCAACAACACACCAGATCCTGCTTGTAACCACACCGCGTGATTATTATGTCGAAATTCCTGAGGTTTCAGGTGGACAGAAAGATAAACTGACACATGCAGGAATCTATGGCGTGGATAAGTCTATGAAGACATTAGAGAAGTTATATGATACGAATCTTGATTTCTACGCGCGAGTAAACTTTACCTCCCTGATCACAATGGTAGATGCACTTGGTGGAGTAGATGTAGAATCTGAGTATGCCTTTACAACAAGTGAAGATTCAGGACTTGTGATGGATGTTGTACAGGGAACCAACCACTTTAACGGAAAACAGGCGTTAGCATTTTCGAGAGAGCGTCAGAATGTACCAGGAGGAGATAATCAGCGCGGTAAGGATCAGCAGGCGGTAATTACAGCAATGATCAAGAAGATGGTATCTCCGGCAATTTTGACAGGAGCAAATGGAATTCTTAATAGTGTAAGTGGAAATGTTGAAACAAATATGTCTGAAGCTCAGATTCAGGAATTGATTAAAACCCAGCTTTCTGAGAACCCGCAATGGACAATTACATCAATGGCAGCAGATGGAACAGGAGACACTCAGTATTGTTATTCTTATTCCGGTAAGCCTTTATATGTAATGCAACCAAATCAGGAGTCTGTAGACGCGATCAAAGAAGCTATGGATAAAGTGGAGAACGGAGAAACTCTGGAAGGCGGAACAACAACAGAGTAATAGACAACGAGAGAAACCCGCAGGCAGAAATTTGTCTGCGGGAATCGTGATGTTATAGAGAAAAGATGATTAAGGAAAATGATATGAGTAAGACACGCCCATTATTTACAGTTGTAATGCCGGCATATGGAGTAGAAAAATATCTTGCCAAAGCGGTAGAGAGTATAGAATCCCAGACATTTCAGGAATGGGAATTAATTATCGTAGAGGATGGATCTCCGGATAAAACAGGAAGTCTGGCTGAGAAATTAAAAGAGAAGGATGCAAGAATCCGGGTGATACATCATGAACAGAATAAAGGGCTCAGTGAAGCAAGAAATACAGGGATTCAACATGCAGCCGGAAGATATATCTGGTTTATGGATCCGGATGATACAGTAGACATGGACCTTTTACAACAAGTGGCAGATTCTTTAGAAAAAAACAGAGCAAAACTTGTTGTTTTTGGACATCTTGAAGAATATTACAATGAAGATGGAAGCTTTGCTTATGCCCATGAGATCCGGCCAGAAGAAAAATATTTTACGGATATTGAAGAAATCCATAATTATATGATCCGATTGGAACAGGAGACGATTTATGGTTATGCGTGGAATAAAGTGTATGATCTGGACTATATCAAAGAAAATAAATTTCGCTATGAAACGGTCAGATTGATTGAGGATATCGTATTTAATATTAATTATTGTAATGATATTGATTCAATGAATTTATTGAATATTGCACCGTATCATTATGCGAAAAGAATGACAGGAAGTCTGACAACTAAGTTTGTACCGGATTATTATCCGCTTCACAGAAGACGTATTGAAATGTTACTGAATCAGCAGAGGTATTGGAGAGTAGATACGCCTCAACACTGCGCTATTCTTGGAGGACTGTATGGAAGATATATTCTTTCAGCCTTAGAAAGAAATTGCGATCATCAGTCAGGAATGAACTCAAAAGATCGAAAGCAATTTTGCAGGGAAGTATTCCGGGATCCGCTGTTTCAGCAGCTGCTTCCAAAAGCAGAAGCGAAGGACAGTAAGGCACTTAAGATTACTTTAAAATGTTTGAACACACATTCCACATTTTTGTGTACAGCACTTGGAAGAATGGTGCATATTGTGCGAACAGGAATGCCTGTGATTTATTCAAAGACGAAGTCGGAGAGATAGATCATAGAAAGAAATATCAAGCGGGAGAAAAATAATGTATAAAGTAGCAGTTATTACAATGGGAATTCGTCTGGATGATGAAAAAGGGTATACAAGATTTCGTTCTGTCTGTGAATTTCTCGCAGATGCTGGTTATCAGGTTGATCTGATTACAACAACCTTTCAGCATTGGGAAAAAGCACAGCGTGATCTGGAAAAAATTAAAAATGAAAAATACAAATTTGGGGTCAAGTTCATTTATGAGCCGGGATATAAGAAAAATATTGATCTACGTAGAATCTATAGTCATAGAATTGCAGCAAAGAACCTGATGAATCTTCTTGAGAAAGAGGGAGACTATGATCTTTTATATGCTGAGATTCCACCGAATGACGTAGCACTGGCGGCGGCAGAATATGCAAAGAAGAAAGGAATTCCGTTTGTTGCAGATGTGAATGATCTTTGGCCGGAAGCAATGAGGATGATAATAGATATTCCGGTGATAAGTGATATTATTTTTTATTCCCTGCTTCGAGATGCAGAGAAAGTTTACAGACTTGCAAGTGGAGTGATCGGTACATCGGATGAATACCGTGACCGCCCGTTTAAAAGACGGAACAGAGATATTCCGAGAGAAACAGTTTATGTGGGAAATGAACTGACGGTGTTCGATGCGGGAGCAGCACAGCGGACAGCTGAGATTGTAAAAGATAAAGAAGAATTCTGGGTATCGTACGCAGGAACGATCGGAACGAGTTATGATATCCGTACGATGGTTTTGGCAGGTGAAGAACTTGCAAAACGCGGTATGCCACAGATTAAGATAAAAATTCTTGGTGGTGGACCAATGAAAGAAGAATTGGAAGAACTTGCAAATTCAAGAAAGATATCAAATGTAGAATTTGTTGGATATGCACCTTATGATCTGATGGCAGCATATCTTAAGAAATCAGATATTCTGGTGAACTCTTTTGTTAAGAAGGCTCCGCAGAGCATTGTCACGAAGATCGGAGATTATCTGGCAGCAGGAAAACCAATGATCAATACCTGTATGAGTCCGGAATTCCGTGCGAAGGTGAAAAACGATGGCTTTGGTGTGAATATTATTCCGGAAGATGTAAATATTCTTGCGGATATGATTGAGAAGCTTTATAAAAATGAAGAAGCAAGAGTAAAAATGGGTGAAAAGGCACGCAAAATTGCGGAAGAACAGTTTGACAGACCAAAGTCTTACCGAAAAATAGAAGAATTAATTCGAGGATTGATTGAGAAAAATCAGAACAGGAACTAGCAAGACAGATACTAATGAGATAGACACGAAGTGCAAAGGGGATCTAATGGACAAATTAAAACAGAACTATGAAGAAATATTAGAACTTGTATTTAAGATCAGTTATCTATGTCTGGCATTTGCGACATTTATTTCTATAATTTATATATCACCAATACAGCCAATCCTTGTGAAATTGACATTAGTGTTAGGATTATTTGTGATTTTGGTCCGCATTATAAACTGGAAGAAATATAGAAAAATGCCATGTCTGATATTGATGATATTCTTTTGTTTGAGTTTTCTGCTTAGTACATTTATGAATAGACAGTATGGCATGACAGATAATCTGAAATGGATTCTCTGGACAGGAATTCAGTTTTTTGCATTATACGTATGTGATCTGGATCGTGACACGGAGAAGTACAGAAAAGAATTTAATATTCTTTCACACTTGATGATTGTTGTAACGTCTGTATCTGCTGTAACAAGTCTTGTTATGATGGTTCAATCTTATTCGGAATATCTTACAACACCGGAGGGGGAATTCATTGTTACCGGGTATACCTGGGATAGATTATGGGGCGTATATACAGACCCTAATTATGGAGCGGTTTTTAGTGTGATAGGTTTTATTCTGGCTGTTTTATTCATATTTCAGCAGAAAGGAATAAAGAAACTTTTTTATGTAATTGCGGCATTACTTAATTTGGGATATGTAACCTATTCAGATTCAAGAACCGGTGAGATCGCTTTTGTTTTGTGCGGAGGATTTCTTTTATATTTTTGCCTGATTCATAGGAAGAGTGAAAACAAGAAGTATAGATATGTTAAAAATCTTTTGATCGTATTGTGTATTATGATTGTGTCAGTTGGAGGAATGCAGGTATTAAAGACAGAAAATACCAGGTATCAGACTGAAATGGCAAATAAAACTGCACAGAAGACTACAAAACCTCAGACTACAATTTCTACGAAAACGAAGAAAGGAAACAAGATTCAGACAGCAAGACATGAGAATATTGAAAAAGATGCTACCAATGGAAGAATCTCGTTATGGAAAAGTGCAGTAGAAGTCTGGCAGACAAGTCCTATATACGGAGCTGGGTATTCCACATTTATTTCATATGCAAAAGAACATGTGCCGGAGACATATGCTGTAAATAATGAAGTGGGTGATTATACGAGTATGCACAATGCATTTTTTAATACTTTGGCATTTCAGGGAATCCTTGGATTTGTTCTTTTCCTTTTGATCACATTTAGAATTATACAATATGTTTTAGTTCCGGTCTTTAAGAAATCGGACAGTGATAGTTTGTATCTTATCGCAATTCTTGCCGTGGCAGGAACAGTACTTATAAGTATGTTGCTTTTATTAGACGGAATCTATACGAATTCCCCAAGTGCTTTTGCTTTATGGGTGTTCAGTGGTTATCTGGTACAATATTCATATCAGGTTCGTAGAGAGGAAAAGGGATGAAAAAGCTTCTGGTAGGATTTATCATGGATGGAAAATCAGGAGGAATTGATAAATATCTTTTGAATTTCCTGACAAAAGTGTCAAATGAAGAGGTGAGGATCGATTTTCTCACGAACGAAATCGACGTAGAGTTACAGAAGGAATTAAAAAAATGCCATTCAAATTTATATGCCATTGCCAATTTGAAACATCCGGTGTCTCAATATCGGCAAGTGTGTAGAATTATGAAAGAGGGGCAGTATGATGCCGTTTATCTGAATATCTCAACAGCTATTGACTGTATTGCGGCAATTGCCGCAAAGCATTCGGGGGTGGAGAGAAGAATGATTCACAGTCATTCCAGTGGAAATGACTGTGAAAGTGCTTTAAAGAGAAATCTATTTAACGGGATTCATAAGTTCTGCCGCTTGTTTTTATATCGATACGGAACAGAATTTTATGGATGTTCTGTGAAAGCCGGCGAATGGTTATTTCCAAAAAAAATAGTGAATTCATCAAAATTCTGTGTAATTCATAATGCTGTGGATAGAGAAAAATATAGGTACAGTGTGCAGAAAAGAGAAGAAATCCGAGGGAGTATGGGGATAACTGACCAATTTGTAATCGGTCATGTGGGAAACTTCTGCTATCAGAAGAATCATTATTTTCTTCTAGATGTATTTGAAGAAGTTCATAAAAAAGATCCCAACACAGTTCTACTTCTTGCAGGAGACGGAGTCAGATTTGAAAAAGTCAGACAAATAGTTGCTGAAAAGAATCTGGAAGATGTTGTAAAACTTCTTGGAAGACGAAGTGATACGGACTATCTGTATCAGGGAATGGACGCATTTTTACTACCTTCTAATTTTGAAGGACTTCCAATCGCAGGAATCGAGGCACAGTCAGCAGGTTTACCGTGTTTTATGAGTGATGAGATAACAAAAGAATCTAAAATAACGGAAGCGTGTTATTTTATTCCTCTAAAATCAGGCGCAAAATACTGGGCTGAGGAAATTTTAGACAACAGAATGGAAAGACAATCAGCAGAATTCCTTGATAATGCAGAACAGTATGATCTTGCAAATCAGGATCAGGAATTGAAGAGTTTGATTCGCTAAACTATAATTAGAAAAAGTGAACTGATCATTTTACTATATCATAATAGGAGCAAAATATGGAGCTTGTAAGTGTAATTGTACCCGTCTATAATGTGGAAAAATATCTTGCCAGATGTATTCAGAGTGTATGTGGGCAAAGCTATCAGGGATTAGAAATTATTCTTGTAGATGATGGTTCGAAAGATAAAAGTGGTGTGATCTGTGATGAATATGCAGAGCAGGATGGACGTATAAAAGTAATCCACAAGGAGAATGGCGGACTTGGAGATGCGAGAAACGCAGGCGTGGAAAAGGCAGAAGGAAAGTATCTCTTATTTGTTGACAGTGATGATAGAATCCATGAAAATCTTGTGCGTGATACAGTAGAGACAGCAGAAAAAAATCAGGCGGATATGGTTATCTTTGATTATATCGGAGAAGAGGAAAATGGAAATCTGACAGATCGGTTTACATTTCCTTTTTCAGTAAACCGGGTGATAGAGGTTGCAGAAGAAAAAGAATTGATCATGAGATCCTGTTCGGCTGTAAATAAGCTGATTCGCAGAGAGCTTTGGAAAGAAAGTGGCTTTCAATTTCCAAAGGGGAGATATTATGAAGACCTGGCAACGATTCCAAAAGTTATGACAAAGACGAAAAAGATCGTGTACTTGCCGGAAGTTTATTATTATTATCTTATGCGCGACGGATCAATTATGCACAGCAGAAATTTTGAAAAGAATTATGAAGATCGTACATGGGCGGTAGATCAACTTCTTGAATATTTTGAAAGAGAAAATCTTATAGAGACATATAGAAATGAACTGGAATATCTCGTATTTGAAAATACCTATTTCGTGCCATCAAAAGAAATCGTATTAAATGACAGAAAAAGCGAATATCTTAAGAAGTTCAGAGATTATGCATACAATAAATTTCCACAGATGAATAAGAATTATTATGTGCAGCAGATAGCAGGAAAAGATAAGATCCTCTTGAAACTATTACAGTATCGAATGTATGGAATGATGGTATTGATGTCTCAGTTGAGAAGAATGAAGGACAGACTGGCAGCAGTCAGCAGGAGGTAATGTGAGTGGAACTGGTAAGTGTAGTTGTACCGGTATATAAAGTAGAACAATATCTGGAACGTTGCGTGAAAAGCATCTGTGAACAGACGTATCAG
>OLSI01001961.1_pt1 | contig 12160 bp, 11 predicted proteins | sample 1672661 | NCBI WGS metagenome assembly OLSI01 (sample SAMEA3136711, study PRJEB25190) | human gut metagenome | biome: human gut; feature: human-associated habitat; material: faeces | place: Austria | collected 2013 | reverse complement strand
AATTATATTATGATTACTGCACCAAACAGACGTGTAAATGAAAAGATTTATATTACAGTTACCTGTACTAGCTGCGGTGCAAAGAATCAGGTAATAAAAGGACGCCTGAGTAATTGCGAATATTGTGGACAGCGTCTTAACGCATGATAAAAGCTCTGTGAGCGAAAAGAGGAAAAAGGTTATGTGAGTGAAGGAAGGATTCAGGAAGGAGAAGCTATGAAAAGTTTAAAAAGAGTGCTGCTTCCGATTGTATTTTTGGGTGTTTGTCTTTTATGTGCATGTGGTGAGAAAAAGCCTGAAGAAGCAGCGCCCACAGCAACACCCACACCACTGCCGGAGTATAAAGAATATGATTATGCTGAGGGAAAATTTACGGTTACTCTTCCCTATGAAGCAGAAGAACCGACAAAAAAAGAGCAGTATCTGGAATTTACAGATCCAGACGGGAAATGGACAATGACACTTGCACCCATAACAGCCGGGCAGCTTTCAAATCGCATTACGGAGCTTGAATATGCACAGAACGCCCGTGAAGGAGGAGCAAAGCAGGTAAAAACAGAAGAAACCACCATCAGTGGTATGAATGCAATTGTATTCAGCTCTAATCTGGATGAAGCTAAAAATGGACCGGATCAGACAGCAGTATATCTGGGAAGCGGAGAATATGCTGCAATTCTGAAATATAAGGATCATTATGTGGGAAACTGGGATGGTCTGAAGATTGAAGTAAAAACAACAGAGCGTTTTGATGATATCTATACTGTGATGGAAGATAAGCTGATACAGACGGTGCTGAAGGGAATAAAATTCCAGGAAGGAATTGAATATGAAGAGGTAACTGCCAAAGGAATTTCCGTGAAACTGCCAACCCGGTGGCAGGGCAGAGAATATGCAGAGTTTTTTGTGAATGGAAAGATTCACTGTGCTTATGAGGGTAACCTGAATATTCAGATCATTCACTTCCCGGATGCAAAGAAAAATGCAGAAACAAAGGCAGATGGAGAAATAAAAGAAACAGATGTGGGAGAAAGTCATTACTATGTGGCATGCCGCAGAGAGGAAGGGGACATTACCCTTTACAGGGATCTGACAGATCAGTATATTTTAAGCATACTGGTGAGTATTCCTGATTGTCCGGAAGAAGAACTCTGGAAATTCCTGGACAGGGAAGAGATGAAAACATTGCTGGAAAGTCTGGAGATTGACCTGGAACAGCTTGAAGAGGAACAGCAGGATAATGGCGGCTATGAGAAAAATGACTATGAGGAGCTGAGTGGTTATACAGGAGAAGGAACGGAGCTTGTTCTGCCTTCCAGCATTGAAGACACGGTAATGAATGGTGTTGCTTCACTGGCATTTAAGGATAATACAAAGATTACTTCTGTTGAAGTTCCGGAGGGAATGCGCTATATTGACGTTTCAGCATTTGAGGGTTGCACCGGTTTGAAAAAAGTAACACTTCCGGATTCTCTGACCTGGATCGGAGGCTATGCTTTCTCAGGCTGTACCAGCCTGGAAACGGTAGTTTTCGGTAATCAGGCAGTAGAAATTGAAGGATCTGTATTCAGAGATTGTACAGCCCTGAGAGATGTGGAGCTGCCTGCCAGTGAAAACTATCTTTGGGATTCCGCTTTCTGTGGGGCAGGAGCCGGGGGATACATACATATAGGAGATGGTTCAACAGTAAAAGGCTGTTGCTTCATGGACACTGGATTTGAAGAGGCTGTCTTTGGAAAAGAATGTATTTTCGAAGGATTCGGAACCTTTTCCGGCTCAAAAATCAAAAAGATCACATTGGGAGAAGGAATAACGGAATTACCGTCAACATTTGCTTCTTTCTGTGATAATCTGGAACAGGTAGATATGCCGGAAAGTCTGACGAAAATACCGGATGACTGTTTTTCGGCAAGCCCAAAGATGGAAAAAGAACAGTAGATCTGTCAGATGTGCTCAATCAAAAAGGAGTTGTCGCAAAATCATCAAAAATTGAAATGATGATTGAGCGGCAGCTCTTTTTTAAGTGATGCTGTAATTGCTATCCTGAAAACACTGCCTATGCCACAGATTATGATGTTGTTTTTGTGCCTTGTATGTTTTGTATATCTGGCAACAACGATTGACTCATGTGCATACGTTCTGGCAAGTGTAACAACAGATAACCTGGCACCGACGTAAGACCCTGCAAGAGCAAACAGAATTTTCTGGGCTGTTTTGTTCAGCGTTTTAGCTGTGGCAATCATGATAGTCGGCGGACTTGAGTCTGTAAAAATAATGTCAGTAGTGACGGGATTACTTTTGATTCTGGTTTTGGTTCTCCTGATGATATCAGTAAAGAAAAGATTGGAAGAACATATTTCTAAAAGTGAAAAACGGAGGGAATAAGTATGGAAACATATTATAGCAGTATTTTTAATGAAGTTTTTGGACCTGTAATGGTTGGAACATCCAGTTCTCATACTGCAGGACCTTATCGCATTGGTGCTATGGCAAGAATGTTATTAAAAGATCCTGTTAAAAAAGGACGAATTTCCTTTGATCCTAACAGTTCATATGCATCATATTACAAACTGCAGTGGTCTGACAGAGGATTTGTTGCAGGTCTGCTTGGACTGGCAATTGACAGCGAAGATATGACAGATTCTTTAAAGATTGCAGAAGAAAAAGGTGTTGCAATAGATTTTGTTATTGAAGAAAAAGATAACAAAGAACCAAACTATGCATATCTTGATCTTGAAAGTGAAAACGGATTTAAATTAAAACTTGGTACAACATCTATCGGTGGCGGGGCAATTGAAATCATCGAAATTGATGGATATCCAATCTGCATTCGTGGAGATTTTAATACATTATTCCTTTATGTAAATGATAAGGTTGATGAAGTCAAAAAATCTGCAGAGCAGATCATTGGTGGACAGTGTACAGTCAAAGAACTTAAAAAAGATGCCGAGTGTTTGCTGTGTATCGAAACAAGAGAATTTTTGAAGGAAGATAAACTGGCTGCTTTGGAACAGATTGAGAATGTAGTTAAAGTAAGATACACAGAACATGTTTTGCCTGTACTGTCTCAGTTTGTATATGAGGGTATTCCATTTAGTAGATACTGGTTGGGAAGATGTCTGCTCATGGGCAGAGGCATAATATGCAATGATTATGGAGATAACAATTATGACTGCCAGTATGGAAAGCCAGAAATAATCTATTCGGATTTGATAATATCGCTTTTCTTTCTTCATATTTTTGATGCTCTCCCCTAATAATAAAATATAGTGTACTTAAAACAAGTTCATTTAAACCATTTTACCATGTTTTGTACTTAAAATGTACTCGTAACATGAACTTATTTTGTACTTATCAAATGGAGAGGAAGCCATATGGAAAAAGATAAACACCTTGGTCTTCGGATTGATTCTGAGACGCACGGAAAACTGAAAAGTCTTGCTGAATTTGAGGGGCGTTCTATCAATGGAGAAGTGCTGTATCTGATTCGTCAGGCGATTGCTCAACATGAGAAAGATCATGGCACATTAAATAAATAGGAAGATCATACATCGGGCTGGTGAGTTCCGGTGTATTTTTATGCCAATTTAAAAAGTATCAAATGATGATACTTTTATAGGAATCAGTGATACTTTACGGCAGGTATTTGAGATACCCCTGATACTTTGAACTGTTATACTGATTATGCTGGAAATAAAAGAACAGCAGGAAAACTTCATATGATTATTAGAAAAGCTCTTTCGGGTTAGCACCCCGGAGGGGCTTTTTTTGTTGCCCTGAAATTTTGATTTCCGGCCAATAAGCCACAGGTCTGCCTGATCTGGTGGCCTGAAAGGAAATCAGTACGCATGATCAGAGGCATCAGAAGGAGCCGGTCCCCTCCGCTCTTGAATTTGGAACACGAAACAGATTTCAAATTCAGGAGGAACGGACGATGTATGTAGAGCATCCATATAAATTCAATGACAAATTTTATGCAAAAGTTGATGGAAAATTTTATGAAATAACCAGAGAGGTAGCCAAGGCAATGCTTTCCGCTTACCGTAATGAAGTAAGATGTTATACGGTGAAGGATTTACAGGAAATGCTGGATGTCAGCAGATCAACGGTCTATAAGTTGTTGAGACAAAATGAGTTCCGCTGGATTCAGTTAGAAGGCGGTGGCTACCGCATTTCCAAGAAGAGTTTTGACGAGTGGTTGGATAAGGGAAATGCTTCTGTGACATCCTAAATTTTTTGCGAATTGTGAGATATGATTTAAGAAAAATGAATGGGAGGAGCGTGAAACATGGCAGTGATACAAAGAGTTGGATCACCGGCAAAACCCCGAAAGTGGATGAGTGTCCATGAGATGGGGGATATGCTGGGATTAAAGAAGACAGATCGTTACTGGCTGGTTCATAAAAACTATTTTCGGACAGAAACATTGCTTGGAAAGATGAGGGTTGAAATTGCCAGTTTTGAAAAGTGGTATGCCAATCAGGACTGGTATCACAGCCAGTCCAGATACCGTACACAGGAAGATCGTAAGAAAGATGCAGCTGCAGAGGCAGCCAGTCTCAGTATGCCGGAAATGGCCCGGCTGCTTGACGTTCCAAGAAGTACCGTATATGGAATCCTGAGCAGTAAAAAATATGCCCCATTGCTGGACGTTATTGTAATTGCCGGACGGAGAAGGGTGACAAAGGAGAGCTTTGAGCGGTTCTTGCAGGCACAGGATACCTATGAGCTGTTTAATTTTGAATATGAAGAATTGGAGTTGGAAGAAAAACGGGAATATGAGAATTATAAGCGAAGATGCCTTGCAGAAGCAGATCACAGCCAGGAGAAAAAATGTCTGGAGTATCTGACAGTGCCGGAAGCGGCAGAACTGGCAGGAGTGGAGCCTGCAACCATAGCTTATTGGTACACCACAGGAAAAATCTCGGTCAGAAAAACAGGAAAGATTATTCGTATTCCAAGAGAAGCATTTGAACAGTGGTTATTGAAGCGGAAGGAAAAGGGGGTGGTATAGCATGGCTTCGATACAGAAGAAAAATAACAAATATTGTGTCGTATATTACTGTAAAGATACAGAGGGAAAACGGAAACAGAAATGGGAAACGTATGATACAAAGAACGAAGCTAAAATAAGAAAAGCAGAAATTGAACTGAAAGAGAAAAAAGGCGGTATTATCGTATCGAACTGTAAGACGTTGGAGGATCTGATAAATGAGTATGTAGAACTGTATGGAAAAGACAGGTGGGCATTGTCTACCTATGACGGGAATATGTCATTGCTGAAGAATTATATATTGCCTATCATTGGGAAAACTCCACTGACGGATATCAATACCAGATTTCTGGAGATTTACTATAAGACTCTGACAAAGACGCCATCCGTTCCAGATTTGAACGGAAATGTCAGAAGCGAGTTCGTATCTACCAGTGTAATCCGTGATGTACATAAGCTGCTGAAGAGTTGTTTTAATCAGGCTGTGAAGTGGGATATCATGGAGAAGAATCCAGCATTTAAAGCGACGGTACCAAAGCATAAATCAGAGAAACGGGTAATATGGGATGCAGAGACCTTTGCATATGCTCTGGATGTGTGTGAAAATGAGTGCCTGAAATTGTGTATGAACCTTGCCTTTGCCGGTTCTCTTCGAATAGGAGAACTACTGGGGCTTACCTGGGACTGCGTAGATATATCAGAAGAAGCGATCAAAGAAAACCGGGCGTATCTTTATGTAAATAAGGAAGTACAGAGAGTCAGCAAAAAAGCGTTAGAGGAATTAGACCAGAAAGATGTGATCGTCATATTTCCAGAGGAGCGGAAAACGAATAAGACGGTACGCATTATGAAAACACCAAAAACAGAAAGCAGCGTGCGGAAAGTGTTTTTACCCAGGAGCGTAGCTGAAGAACTGATTGCATGGAAAGCACAGCAGGAGGAGATAAAGGATATTTTGCAGGAAGAATACCAGGACTATGGCCTTATCCTTGCTACTGAATATGGACTTCCAAGGGGCGGTGCGTATATCAGAGATTCCCTGAATAAGCTGATCAAACAACATGATCTACCACAGATTGTGTTTCACAGTTTCCGGCATATGAGTGTTACCTATAAGCTTAAGCTGAACGGCGGTGATATAAAGGCGGTACAGGGAGATTCCGGTCATGCACAGGCAGATATGGTTACAGAAGTATATTCACATATCATAGACGAAGACAGACGGCGCAATGCGACACTGTTGGAAGAATCTGAATCCGCAGATCCATGATACAGAAAAGAAGACGATGATGGAAATTCCAGAAGGAGTGGACGCAGAGTTATTTGCAAAAGTTCTCAGCAATCCGGAAATGGCTGTGTTGCTGACATCATTAGCAAAATCAATGCAAGGGGAACATGATTAGGATAAAGGCAGACCGGTGGAGAGCAAAATCCCAGTCGTCACTGGGAAGAATCATGGCGCAGGAAAACCTGCCGTCGCTGATCACACTTGAAAAAATATGTACAGCATTGGGCGTGACATTATCACAGTTTTTTCAGGAAGGTAATTCAGAGAATCTGACAGAAGAGCAGAAACACGCTCTAGGGATATGGAACGATCTGAGTACAAATGAGCAGGAAACAGTAATGTCAATGCTGCGTGGACTTCGGAAGTAGAAGAACAGTTCGAGTATATCCCATCTCGTCTTGCAGAGCTTGGGATGCTTGATTATTCCGCTCAGCCTTTAGCAGGAGCTACTTTAGATGACTTGGACCCAAATCAGAGAGTAAGACTTCGGCGAATCATCCAGAATAGATCTGGAGGCGAAAAAACTTTACTTTCTTTACTGGATGAGGAATTGGATATTGCATTGCGTCTTGTTACAAATGTTGCTGGTAACTATGTTCCAACAGTTACAGGTATGCTATTAATTGGTAAGGAGGAACGCATTGCAGAGTTGCTGCCAACAGCGAAAGCTGCATTTCAGGTTTTAGAGGGAACAGCTGTCCGTGTAAATGAGGATAGTAATAAACCTCTTCTTGAATTGTTCGAGAGCTATGAGACATATGTCAAAGCATGGAATCCGGAAAGAGAGACCGAGTATGGCTTATTTAGAATTCCAATCCCGGAGTTTGACTGGGCTGCTTTTCGAGAAGGTTTGGTAAATGCATTTTGCCATAGGGATTATACTATGCTTGGCTCAGTAAGGGTTTTGATAGATGATGAAGGAATGACTATTAGTAATCCTGGCGGATTTATAGATGGGGTTAATTTAAAAAATCTTCTTACAGTAGAACCACATGGACGTAATCCGGCACTTGCAGATGCAATGAAACGAATTGGCTTAGCTGAGAAAACGGGAAGAGGAATTGATAGAATTTATGAAGGATCTATCATTTTTGGAAGACCTTGGCCAGACTATTCTGAGTCCACCAGTAGATCTGTTAAATTATTTATTCAAAGAGCAAAAGCAGATTTACCGTTTGCAAAATTTGTTGCGGATGAGCAAAACAGACAGGGGAAACCGTTATCAATATATGTGTTAATGATTTTGTCGGTTCTTAATAATGAAAGAAGATGTACTGTTGAACGGATTGTTGAGTTGATAAATCTTGGAGAAAATAAGATCAGATCGGCAATTGAGTTTATGATTGAATCTGGATTGATTGAAGCATCTGGAAAAGGAAAAAATCGTACTTGCATTCTGGGAAAAAAGATTTATCGTGAGAATAAAAAAGCAATACAGTATGTTCGACAGACAGACATAGACAGTATTAGATATCCTGAATTAGTAATGAAGCTGGCAAATACTCAGAACGGAATTATCACAAAGCAAGATGTAATTGAATTGTTGAAAGTAACTCCTTCACAGGCATATACAGTTATAAAAAAACTTCAAGGAGAAGGTCGTTTGAAATTGTTATGTGGGGGAAAATATTCTAAGTACAAAGTGGTTAATTCTTAACGCAGTTCAACTCAAAAAGAAACGAGTTAAAAACGAGTTAGAATTGAATTAAAAGTAATGAAGGTACTGTAAATGGAAGAAAAAATACTGCATTTGCGGTCAATTTGTTATCGACAGTTGGCCGCAAGCACGGTATAATAGATGTAGATCTAATAAGAAAACCCAATAATCATTACTGTAAGATGTCAGGTAATGGTAGTCATCATTTATAAAATGTAAAGGGGCTGTCGCACTAATTTTCCTTTAGTGCGACAGCCCCATTTTTATTTTACTGCTGATAAAGTACCAGTCTTTCGTTCTGCAGATCATTACACAGTTCGCATGATACTTTGCTCATATCATACACATGAACAACCTGCTTCAACTCAGGATCCTCCGTAAACAGGCTTACAATATCAGGATATTCTGCCAGTTTTTCCGGTGCAAACCGTAACGTTTTTTCATTGGCAAATACTGCGGTGTACAATATCTCTGCTTCTACCAGATCCTGAAAAATATGGCTTCCATACGAAAGTTCCGGATTATATCCCGCCTTTTTCTCTTCTATCTCACAGATTGCTTCAAATTCACTGATATCTGCAAATGTTGTCGGAACACCAAGTTCCGGAGAAGATGTACCTATACGTCCCGGAACCATAAGAAGCATATGCTTATTTTTTCCTTTGTATTTCCAGTTTATTGTTCCGATCAGTTTCGCCACGTTTGGCTTTTTGGCATACGGCATATTATAGTATGCAATCGAATCAACCAGAACAATGTGATCGATTTTCACATTTCTGGACAGTCCCATCGAAGAATGCACATTCTTCAGAATTATTTTTTCTTCTGCAATATCCTCCGGAATCTGTGCTTTTCCGATATCCTTAAACACCTTCAGTGGCCGGCACTGCAACAGGTTTATGGAATATGCTCCTGTTTCTGAAAGGTTCACCGTAAATTCGATATCAACCGGATATTCATATTCTTTCTGGAGCAGCTGCATAATATCCTGTATCTGCTTCATCAGAATCTGATTCTTTACTATACCACTGCACGCAATAAAACGAACGGATCTGTTTATTCCCCTCTCCCTGAATGATCTTTCTGCGTCAAAATCATGATCCAGAAGAATATTAGCAAGGTATTCCGGAAGGAATCCTTCGATCTGATCCAGATACATTTGTCTCACGCAGTGTCCTGAGGTATCCACTGCTTCTACTTTTCGCTGCGAAAACTGATGTTTCTCTGCAATGGTTGTACAGCTTGTTGCCTGTGGCATATCCAGACTGACAAGCCGGGGATAAGAACCTTCCGTGCGGTCCACTGCTGCTGTTCCAAGACCCATAACCAGCCTCAGCATTCCTGCTTTTGGATCGATCTGCTCTAAAAACTTATAAGGGCTGTAAGAGTACCCAACTCCCGCTGCACATGGCATATAATAAGATCCATAGTAAGAGCCAGAAACGCGCTGTACAAGAAGTGCCATCTGTTCATCCCGTTTGTCAAGTCCTCTCCGCTTTCTGTAATCCAGTGCCGACAGACTCATGGAACTGGCATATACAGTCCTTATTGCGTTTTCAAACTCCAGAAGGCGCTCTTCCAGAGTTCCCCTGTTGGCGCAGAAAACTGACTCATATTTTCCTGCAAATGCATTGCCGAAACCATCCTCGAGAATACTGCTGGAGCGTACTATAAAAGGATCCTGTCCATAGTATTCCAGAATATGCAGAAACTGATTTTGCATTTCTTCCGAAAAGACACCATTTTTTAGTTTCTGTGCAAATTCTTCTGCCAGCGAAAAGTATTCCTCTTCCTCTCTCTGACGAACACGGATATCCCAGAATCCATTATCTACAATATAAGTATAATAAACATCAGATCCAATAAAAAAGGAATCATGAGGTTCAAGCACCTCATCAATGTCCGGTGCCAGATTTCGGACAATTGCTCTGGAAAGCAGCATTCCACATGCTTTTCCACCAATCATACCTGTTCCGATCATATGATTTCGAACATTAAAATAATCCTGTGGCGTAAAGTGCTTTTTCACCATGAAACGCATCTTTTCATCTCTGGTCATCATAATATTACACATGGTATTACAGGCATCATCTGTATTCATATGATTGTCATATAACATTTTTGCTGTGTTGAAAAACCGATTCCAGGAATCTGTAAACTGCTCTTCACCTGTTCTCTGAAATTTGTCAAGAACCTGATAAAAACGGCTGGACTGTACTCCATCCAGGATCGGACGGAATGCACCTGTTTCTCTGTTATAAATATGTGGTCGAAACATGGTTTCCGAATCTCTGTTCCACACTTTTGCAGGACGGACGTATGTGTTTCTCCTGTCAGAATAGACATCCAGAAGCAACTGTGTAGTATTTAATATTTTCTTTACTGCATGAAAAGAATGTTTTCCCCTGATAATCGGAAAAAATGCAACTGTATCCAGTGTAAAAAGGAACGGACACGTAACACGAAAGAAGTTTCCCATCATAAGGTCTGTTGCCCAGGCTGTCTGAAGTTCTGAAAGACAGTCAAATACATAAAATACATCAAAACCTTCTTTTTCAATGATTTTATGTATTTTCACAGTAAAATCCTCAAACCTGTGTGATAAGGGAATTTCTATACGTTCTACCTGTGGACATTCTTTTACCAGCGGCTCATGACTGGCAAATCGAAAATATACAATTCTTCTATTGTCCTTGATTGCCTGCTCTATATAAGGTTCGCAGAAATACCTGAATTCCTGGAGATTTGAAACTCTCCAGACCACATTATCCCCCAGCCGGATATTATCCAGTGCCTGATCCATATCCGGAATTCCCGAACAGATTCTCTCAAAAGCTGCCATATTTTCCCTCCATAACCCAAGAATAAAGTAAAAAAAGCACACAGACATTCCTGTCTATGTGCCACGCTGCACCCTTTTTATGAAATAATTATAAAAAGAATATATTATAAAGTCAACCATCTTTATTGGTGTTACCTGTCATCTCGCAAAAGCAGACGATACGGAACAGATTTTATATGTAGACATAGATATGCAGGAATCCTTAAAAATAAGAAATGCAAAACCGTATACACAGCTTAGAAGACCGGATTTTTATTTATAAGAGCCTTGGGGTCAGCCCTAATAGACGTATATATTGCGGAAGCATATTTTGTAAAAGCGTCAAGTTAGCTGAACCGCTGGATGCAAAACCGCATGTCTGGCAATTTGATGTAAATGCTGAAGAGTGGGGTGATACAGTGAAAGCAATAATGGGAATTATAAGACTATATCTGCAAAATTTGATACAACCAGATTCCAGTTTGATGGAGAAAACAAAAATCACTCATGCCCTTTGTTATATAGTTTTTGAATGTTTGCTGCAAGAATGGCAAGGTGCCGACCAGTTCATCATTGTTATGGATACTTGGTTCGAAAGACTGATGGCGGAATAATAGATGTTGTGATAGAATGAAGAAAACGATTTGAAGTGCAATTGGAATTTGGAGGTAAAAAGCATGATGAAGCTCGATAATTTTATTAATATGATGACGGGACACTTTAATAACAAAGAGCAGTTTGATAATATGCAGAGAGAAGGGAAAACATATCCTTATGCAGAACACATTAATACAATCTGTAATGAGAAAATTTCGAACCTTCCTAAAGATTTTAATGGTAAATTTGTTGTTGAAGAAAGCTACTATGAGACAAATGGTAAACGCCATGCTTCCCCGCATCTTTTCCTTATTACAGAGAAAGAAGATGGAATTGTGTTATATTCTTATGAAATACCAGAAGGAGAAGAGAAAAGTACGTTTTCATATGATTCTATGAAAAATGCTGACTACACTGAATTGAAAAAATCTGAAAAATTCACTCCGGCGCTCTATCATAAAAAAGATGGAATCTGGGAAGGAGGCAGTACAAGCCAGTTTTCACCGGTAATGACATTTAAGCTTTGGGAAAAGTTTTCTGATAGTTGTCTGGAGGTATCTGAAAGCATGGAAGTTAATGGAAAGAAAACTTTTGGATATGATGAACCAATTATCTATAAACGAGTATAATCCAAGCGGTTCAATATGATATAAACTGAACATTGCAATGAAAAGATCATTTACCGTAAACAAACAGTAGATGGTCTTTTTTGTAACTTTTTTGGAACAAGTAGCGATTTATAGCTGGAAATATATGTTTTATCATAATCTGTGAAATAAGATGGGTTAATTCTTCAATTTACATATT
>OLSI01001957.1_pt1 | contig 12192 bp, 8 predicted proteins | sample 1672661 | NCBI WGS metagenome assembly OLSI01 (sample SAMEA3136711, study PRJEB25190) | human gut metagenome | biome: human gut; feature: human-associated habitat; material: faeces | place: Austria | collected 2013 | reverse complement strand
AACAGATATTAAAACCTGTTACGCAATAAAAGTCTAACTTTTTGGGGTCACATCATTTAATTTAGAAGTTTCAGCTTCTTTTTTATCCCAAATTGAATTTAGAATTTTTAACTTTAATAAAGTGATAATTTGAGACAATGTGATTTATATAAAATATACATTTATATGAAATAGTTTAAAAATATTACAGAATAATTTTTCTGTAAGTATGGATTAGGTTATGTCTTAGGTGGACAGTTAAAGTCCGGACTTAAAAATTGTATTGCTGCATGTAAGTCAAACAATGACGCAAAAAAAGTTATGTTAAAAATGGTAGTGGACGGCAAGGTGAATAACAAATTTGGATTTGCCCATACACAGCTGGGATATATTGCATGGCTTGATGTAATGTATTAATTTATAATTAAAATATTTTATAAAAAGAAAAGTTTTCCAACATCTTGTATGGAAAACTTTTTTAGTTTATAATAGTATCCAAAGGTGCAAATGGGTGTACTATGCCCAAAAATATTACAGCAAAGGAGAAAACATGTCTTACACAGCATTGTATAGAAAATTCAGACCAACATCTTTTGATGAAGTAAAGGGTCAGGATCATATTGTGCAAACTTTAAAAAATCAGATAAATGCAAACAGAATAGGACATGCTTACTTATTTTGTGGAACAAGAGGAACAGGTAAAACCAGTGTGGCAAAGATTTTTGCAAAAGCTGTAAACTGCGAACATCCTGTTGATGGTAGTCCCTGCAATGAATGTGATGTATGTAAGGGGATTAATTCAGGCAGTTCCATGAATGTAATAGAAATTGATGCTGCCTCAAATAATGGTGTAGATAACATAAGACAAATCAGAGATGAAATACAGTATACTCCGTCAAGTGGAAAATATACTGTATATATTATTGACGAAGTTCACATGCTGTCAATTGGAGCTTTTAATGCTTTGCTTAAAACATTGGAAGAACCACCATCATATGTATTGTTTATATTGGCAACAACGGAACCACATAAGATCCCAATTACAATTTTATCAAGATGTCAAAGATATGATTTTAAAAGAATTTCCATTGATACTATTGTAAACAGACTTGTGGAACTTATGGAAAAAGAAAATATTGAAGTTGAAGAAAAGGCACTTCGATATGTGGCAAAAGCTGCAGATGGTTCTATGCGTGATGCACTTAGTCTTTTGGACCAGTGCATAGCCTTTTATTTAGGACAGAAGTTAACATACGAGAATGTTCTAGAGGTTTTAGGGGCTGTTGATAACGAGATTTTCAGCAGACTTACAAGACAAATCATTAACGGTGATGTTGTTTCATGTATTAATTTATTAGATGAAATAATTATGCAGGGACGAGAACTAGGACAGTTTGTTAATGATTTTATTTGGTATTTACGAAATTTGATGCTTATTAAAACATCTGATGAAGCAAGTGAAATTATAGATGCTTCCCAGGAGAGAATACAATCTCTTAAAGAAGAAGCGGATATGGTGGATACAGATGTAATTATGAGATATATTAGAATTTTTTCTGAATTGGCAGGACAAATCAAATATTCATCACAGAAACGTGTGTTAATAGAAATTGCATTTATTAAATTAACTAAACCTGCCATGGAAAGAGACATAAGTTCATTAAATAACAGAATTGCTTTAATGGAGAAGAAAATAGAAAATGGTGATTTTGTTTCAAAACAGGTGGTCTCTGAACCTACTGTTCAGGCACAGGAGAAGCCAAAGGAAAAGAAGGTATTTGATAAACCGGTTCCGGCTGACATACAGGCAGTTGTGGATAACTGGGGAAGAATCAAGAGACACATTTCTAATCCATATAAGATTTATTTAAATGATGCAAGATTTAGCGTCAAAGGTGAAGACACCTTGCTAATTGTATTTAACGCAGGTTCAATTGGTTATGAAGGTTGTAATAAACCTGAGGTAATAGAGATGCTTACTAATGTGATTAGTGAAGAAATACAAAAACAGGTAAGAATTGAAATGACTATATTAGAAAATAATCAGAGTTTTGGTGATTATTTTATGGAAGTAGTCTCAAAAATAAAAATGGAAGTTGAAGAGGAGGATTTCTAAATGGCAAGAAGAGGAGGATTTCCGGGAGGCATGCCTGGAAACATGAATAATATAATGAAGCAGGCACAGAAGATGCAAAAGCAGATGGAAGAAGCACAGGCTCAGCTTGAAGAGTCAAGCTACACTGCAACATCAGGTGGCGGTGCCGTTGAAGTTACAATATCAGGTAAGAAAGAAATTACAAGTATTAAATTTGATCCGGAAGTAGTTGATCCGGATGATATTGAAATGCTTGAAGATTTAACAATGGCAGCAGTTAATGAAGCTATTAGAAAAATCGAAGAAGTATCAGCACAGAAAATGTCTAAAATTACCGGTGGAATGGGTGGTCTATTCTAATGGATTATTACAGTGGTTACATTACAAAGTTAATAGAAGAGCTTTCAGCATTGCCGGGAGTTGGTCCCAAAACAGCAGGAAGGCTTGCATTCCACATATTAGATATGCCTAGCGAACAGGTACATGATTTGGCGTCTGCAATTGTAGAGGCAAAGAATAATGTAAAATATTGTAAAATCTGTTGTACCCTTACAGATCAGGAAGTATGTCCAATCTGTAGCAGTAATCAAAGAGACCACAAGACAATTATGGTGGTTGAAACAACAAAGGATATGGCAGCCTATGAAAAAATAGGAGAATACAAAGGTGTATACCATGTTTTACATGGAGCAATTAATCCAATGGCCGGCATTGGGCAAAATGATATTAAATTAAAAGAATTATTTCAACGACTAAAAGATGATGTTGATGAAGTAATTATAGCTACAAATTCCAGCGTAGAGGGTGAGGCTACGGCAATGTATATTAGCAAGGTGGTTAAACCTTTGGGAATTAAAGTTACAAGAATAGCCAGTGGCGTTCCCGTTGGAGGAGATTTAGAGTGCATTGACAATGTTACATTGCTAAGGGCATTAGAAGGACGTGTAACAGTTTAACAAGTCAAAACAAAGAGGTATTCAAATGGATAGAAATGAACAGATACAAAAAATGGATGAACTAAGGGATGCAATGAAACGCAGGGATTTTGACAGAGCAGTTGACATTGCAGATTCTTTAGATTTAAGTAGAATAAAAGACAATAATATTTTAAGCTTAGTTGCAGATGCCTATGAGGTGACACATAATTTTGAAGAGGCAAAAGAAGCTTTAACAATTGCTTATGAAAATACAAATGCAGGTAGACTTATTGCATACAAGCTATGTTTAATTTCTGTTAAAACAAAAGACTTTGCTGCAGCAAGAAGCTATTATGAAGACTTTATTGAAATGGCACCAAGAGATACTGCAAGATATATTCTAAGATATAGAATGGCAAAGGCTCAGGGAAAACCTATTGAAGAGTTAATTAATATTTTGGAAGAATATGTAAATCTTGACATGGAAGAAAAATGGGCTTACGAGTTGGCAAAACTTTATTACAAAGCCGGCAAAAAGGACAAATGCCTTGATATATGCGATGAGATTAATTTATGGTTCTCCGAAGGAAAATATGTAAAGAAAGCCTCTGACTTAAAAGAAAAAATCAATAATCCAAAGGCTGCAAAGATAAAAAAAGAAAAAGAAAAAAAGGCTAAAACACTGGCGGAAAACAGTGGGGATGAAATTATAGAAATTACTGATATTTCAGAAGATGGAGTGAAGGCTAAAATTGTTGATGCTCCAAAAATGACTGAAGAACCAACTATTGCTGAAATAGTAAGTAATGAAAATGGTCAGACAAAAGAAGAAGTGAAGCCTGAACCTGAAAAAACTTCAGAGACTGTGGATGAAATCCAGTTCTTAGATGAAGACGGAAATGTTGAAGAAAAGAAAATTATTTCTAAAGCAGAAGAAAAATCACATAAGAAACAGAAAAGAACTTTTAGACCTTTTGAAATTAATCCTGATATGATACAGAAAGACACAGCTTCTGTAATCAAACCGGAAAAAGAAGAGGAGAGTGTTCCAGAAGAAGTTGAACCAAAGCAGGCTGAAAATGAAGAGAAGAATATAGAAGAATTTATTAATTTGAATTCAAGTGAAGATGATGATATGGAAGAAATTATTCTTTCTGATGAACCTGAAACAGTCGATTCAGTAACATCACAGAATGACAAGGTACCTGAAATTGTTGACGAAGCTCAGCAGGAAACAAAAACTAATGATGATCAGGTTGAAGTTACAAACAGTGACAATACTGAAACAGTTAAGGGAACAATTGAAAATGGCGAATTTGAACCGGATTTACATGACGGTGACATTACAGTTGGTCAGTTGCTAAACGATGAAGAACAGCCTAGGTCACAGGCAGATGAGAAAGTTTCAGAACAGGTTGAACCGGAAGAATCAAGAACTGAAAAATTAACAGGCATTAATGATGTAAGTGATATTTTAAGACAGCTTCAGGAAAGAGGAATTCTTAAACCTGAAACTGTAAAAGAAGCAGTTGACATTATTAATGAGGCAGCAGAAGTTAGTGACAGCAATTCTAAAGCAAAGCAAGAAGACAGCATACTTCCAATTGATGAAAGTGTTATTGAAGAGTCTGATGATGAACTGGTTTCTAAAGAAGAATTAAATGAAACAGAAGAAAAAGTTGATGCAATTAAGGTAGAAGAAAGTGTTCATGATAACATAGAAATTGATGAAAGCGATATTGTTTTAGAAGAAGATTTAGAAGAAAACAAAAACGCTCAGTCAACTGAGAATATCGTTCCTGACGATTTGGGGAGCACACGTATATTTGGAAAAATTCAGATTCCTTCAAGTGAAGAAGAACAACCAAATGTAAGCAGAGTTGTAAAACCACAGGTAGAGGAACAAATTGAAGAAGGACTACATGAGGAAACAGGTGAAGTTCCGGCACTTGATTTAGGCTACAAAACACCAACAAGAGATGAAAGCAATGACTTAGGACAGAAGAAGATGTACAAAAATATTGCTGCTAACTCTGATATGGGATATAAGACTGATAAACTACCAACCCGCGATGAATTGCAAAAAGCAATAAAAGAAGCAGAGGAAGTTGTATCAAATAATCAGGAAGACTCAGATGTAAGAGTTAAAGAAAACCCAACATCTAAAGTTGAAATATTAGCAGGTGCTGGTATTGTTCCGGAAGGTGAATTTGAAGTTGAGTCTAAAGAGCAAAAGCAGGCTCAAGGCAAACAAAAGTTTGACACACCGGTAGGCGAAGATAGGATTATAGATACTCCTAAAACACAGGTGGTTGAAAAGAAAACATCAGTTGGGGCAGAAGCAAAAGCAGAGTCTGTTGAATCGGAAGAGAAAGCAACTACTGCTGAGGCAGAAGAAAAAGCAGATAACAAAAGCATTAACACTGAAACGAGAACAGAAGAAAAAGCTGATAATATAGAAGCAAAGATAGAAGAGACCGTTGAAGTAGAAAAAGAGGCGGATGAAGCTGCAGAAACAGAAGCAAATGTGGAAGAACCAGCTACAGCTACTGAAGCAAAAACGGAAGAAAAAGTAGTTACTACAGCAGAGGCAGAACCGGAAGAAGCAACAGAAAATAAAAAGACAGAAAAGAAAGAAGACCAGACAATGGATAATAATATTGTTCGCGAGAATGTTTTATCAGAAGCTGAACTTACAGAATTTAAAAACTACTTGAATGTTGAAGGATTTGAGATTAACATAAGAGAAGTTTTACAGGAATTGATTGTTAATTATTCTCCAAATGGTAAGTCAGAACATGGAAATGTAATTATAATGGGGAATGAAAAAACAGGAAAGACAACATTAGCCATTGAATTAATTAAACTTGTAAACAGAAAACGTGGTAGAAGAAACAGAAAACTTGCAAAAGTTGATGCACGAGTGCTTAATAGAAAAGGCTTTAAATATGTATTAGGCAAGTTAGTAGGCAGTGACTTAATTATCGAAAATGCAGACCAACTTGGAAAAATGACTGTTATTAGCCTGTTAGATGGATGTGGAATGTTTACAGATGACATGCTTATTATTCTTGAAGGAAATGAAGATGGCATGGAAGAGTTACTTAAGGAGAATCCAAAACTTGAAACTACATTTAATCACATTGTTAGAATCAAGGAATACAACATTGAGGAATGGGTAGAATATGGAAAGCGTTATGCATTGAACAAAGGATACGAAATGGACGAACTTGCCAACTTGGCATTTTATAAGGCAATAGATGATTATTTTGGAGCAAATAAGGGAATTTCACAGGACAATGTTGAAGAAATAATCGACAATGCCATTGCGCATACCAAGAAGTTGGGAAGAAAGTTCAAAGGTATATTTGGTTCAAAGTCAAAAAATGACGGACTTAATTTATTACAGGAATCAGATTTTGAAATTTAGTATAATTCAGACATATAAAATTTTCATATTTAAGAAAGGAAGTAACAATGGAAAATTTACAGCTTGCAAAAATTGCAAATGAAGTGAGAAAGAATGTTGTGACAGCATTACACAGTGCAAAGTCAGGACATCCAGGTGGATCATTATCAGCAGCAGACATGCTTACATTTCTTTATTTTGAAGAAATGAATGGTCTTGATCCAAAAAATCCAAACAAACTGGATAGAGACAGATTTGTTTTATCAAAAGGACATGCAGCACCGGGATTATATGGTGTATTAGCAGAAAAAGGATTTATTCCAAAGGAAGATTTAACAACTTTAAGAAAGATTGACTCATATTTGCAGGGACATCCTGATATGAAGCACACACCTGGAGTTGATATGTCAGCAGGTTCTCTTGGACAGGGAATTTCAGCAGCAGTAGGTATGGCACTTGCCGGAAAGATGGATAACAGTGACTATCGTGTTTATGCAATGCTAGGTGATGGAGAAATCGAAGAAGGACAGGTTTGGGAAGCAGCAATGTTTGCAGGTCACAGAAAATTAGATAACATGGTATTTATTGTGGATAACAATAATTTGCAGATTGATGGAACAGTTGAGGATGTATGCTCACCTTATCCGATTGATGAAAAATTTAAGGCATTCAATTTCCATGTAGTTACAATTAACGGACATGACTTTGACCAAATCAGAAGTGCTTTAAATGAAGCAAAAGAAACAAAGGGTATGCCAACAGCAATCGTTATGAATACTGTAAAAGGAAAAGGTGTATCTTTTATGGAAAATAAAGTAAATTGGCATGGTGCAGCTCCTAATGATGAGCAGTACAAAGTGGCAATGGAAGATTTAGAGAAAGTAGGTGAAGCATTATGTCAGAAGTAAAGAAAATCGCAACAAGAGAAAGCTATGGTAATGCTTTAGTAGAACTTGCCAAAGAGCATGATGATATTGTAGTTCTTGATGCTGACTTAGCGGAAGCTACAAAAACAGGTATTTTCAAAAAAGCTTATCCTGAAAGACACATTGACTGTGGTATTGCAGAAGCAAATATGATGGGTATTGCAGCAGGTTTATCAACTTGCGGAAAAGTACCATTTGCAAGTACATTTGCAATGTTTGCAGCAGGAAGAGCATATGAGCAGGTAAGAAACTCAATTGGTTATACACACTTAAATGTGAAAATTGGAGCTACACATGCAGGTATTTCTGTAGGAGAAGATGGAGCTACACATCAGTGCAACGAAGATATTGCACTTATGAGAACAATTCCAGGCATGACAGTAATTTGTCCATGTGATGATATTGAAACAAAGGCGGCTGTAAAAGCGGCTTATGAAATGGATGGCCCTGTATATTTAAGACTTGGAAGATTAGCAGCACCTGTTATTAACAAGGAAGACTACAAGTTTGAAATTGGAAAAGGTGTAAAAATGAGAGAAGGTAGCGATGTAACTATTGTTGCCACAGGTCTTATGGTTGGCTATGCATTAGAGGCAGCAGAAAAACTTGCAGCAGATGGAATCAATGCAGAAGTAATCAACATTCATACAATCAAACCTTTAGATGAAGATATTATTGTTGAATCAGCTAAGAAAACAGGAAAAGTAGTTACAGTTGAAGAACATTCTGTAATTGGTGGACTTGGAAGCGCTGTATGTGATGCATTAAGCAGTAAATTACCTACAAAAGTAACAAAATTAGGTGTACAGGATGTTTTCGGACATTCAGGTCCTGCAGTAGAATTACTTAAAGAATTTAAGCTAGACGGAGAAGGAATTTACCAGCAGGTAAAGGAAACTTTAGCATAATTTCAAATAGAGCATAGTTATAAAAAGATTCTTATGAAGAAATAGGAAATATAATTCCCAAACTTAAAGTTAGAAAGAACTAAACTAATAAAATAAAACAAATGGTTAAATACTTAAAACAATGTCTTAATAATTTTAGTTAAGACAGGTTTACTGTTGCAAAACAAAAAACAGATGTTATAATAGCCATTGTTAAACGAAATGCAAGGGAGCAGACGTAAAGGTCTAGCTCCCTTTTTCTTTTGTTTTTAGGAGAATAAAAGAATTTCGTAAGAAGGAAAACATACCCCTTTAAAATGTTTCCCCACAAGAGAAATCTTGTGACGAACATTTGAAAAAAAGTCAATTCAAATGTTTAAGAAAAAAATATGACTGAAAGAATGGAGGAAAAAATTATGGACGCAAAAGAAATTATTCAGGCAGCTACAGACAGTAGTTTTGCAATCTGGTTCTTAATTGGTGCTGGTTTAGTATTCTTTATGCAGGCAGGATTTGCAATGGTTGAAACAGGATTTACCAGAGCAAAGAACGCTGGTAACATCATTATGAAGAACCTTATGGACTTTTGTATTGGTACTATTATGTACATTGTATTAGGATTTGGACTTATGATGTCAGAGGATTATGTAATGGGTGTTATTGGTATTCCAAATCTTGATATTTTCACAAACTACAGTAACTTCAACTGGTCACAGTTTGTATTCCAGTTAGTGTTCTGTGCAACAGCAGCAACAATTGTTTCAGGAGCTATGGCTGAAAGAACAAAGTTCAGTGCTTACTGTATTTATTCAGGAGCAATCAGTTTGATAGTATATCCTATTGAAGCAGGTTGGGTTTGGAACCTTGGTGGACATGGTTGGTTACAGCAGTTAAATTTCGTAGATTTCGCCGGTTCAGCAGTAATTCACTCAGTTGGTGGTATGGCAGCTTTAGTTGGTGCAATTATCGTAGGTCCTCGTATTGGTAAATATACAAAGAGATCAAATGGAAAAATCAGATCAAATGCTATTGCCGGTCATTCAATTACACTTGGTGCTTTAGGATGTTTCATTCTTTGGTTTGGCTGGTACGGATTCAACGGTGCAGCAGCAACAAATGTTGACAGTTTAGCTTCAATCTTTATGAATACAACAATTGCTCCTGCAACAGCAACAGTAGTATGTATGATTTTTACATGGATTAAAGATGGTAAGCCTGATGTAGGCATGTGCTTAAATGCTTCACTGGCAGGTTTAGTAGCAATTACAGCAGGTTGTGCTTCAGTAGATACAATTGGCGCATTAATCATCGGTGCTGTAGCAGGTATTTTAGTAGATGTAGTTGTAGAAGTTTTAGACAAGAAATTCCACATTGATGATCCTGTTGGTGCAGTTGGTGTTCATTTCGCAAATGGTGTTTGGGGAACAATCGCAGTTGGTTTATTTGCAACAGGAAAAGGTGATACAGTACAGGCATTTGCAGATGGTTCAGCATACGCAGGTTTATTCTACGGTGGTGGAGCAAAATTATTAGGAATTCAGATTTTAGGCATTGTGGCAATTGATGTATATGCAGCGATTATGATGACAATCGTATTCCAGTTAATTAAACATACAATTGGACTTAGAACAACAGCAGAAGAAGAAATTATTGGTATGGATATTTCAGAATATGGTCTTGCATCAGCATACGCAGACTTCCTTCCAGCAGCACCATCATATGCAGGTGAAAGTGAAGGGGCAGTTGATTTATCAGATGTTAAACCTACACCACTTACATTAGGTGATAAGTCAGAAGGCAGATATACTAAGATTTCTATTATATGTCCTGAAGAACGATTTGGAGTTCTTAGAGATACAATGAATGCCATTGGAGTAATGGGTATGACAGTATCTCAGGTAATGGGCTGTGGAGCTGAAAAAGGTAAGACAGGTAGATATAGAGGTGTGTCAACAACAATGAACCTTTATAAGAAAGTTCAGGTTGATATAGTTGTATCAACGGTTGATCCGGGACTTGTAGTTGCAGCAGCAAGAAAAGCTCTTAATACAGAACACTATGGCGATGGTAAGATTTTCGTAACAGATGTAGAAGATGTAATGAGAGTCAGGACAGGTGACACAGGTATTGCAGCACTTTCAAATGAGTAAATACTCAACAATATAATGGATATTTAGGAACTCTGTTCTTAAAATATATTTTACTTAATCTCATTAAAGGGCCGGTACTTAAGTACCGGCTCATTTTTTTTGGGCAATGAGAAATTTGTAAAGAATTTCTCATTGCCCAAAAAACGTTCCACTAGGGATGCACACTAGTGCGAAAAGAAAATAGTTACGGACGGGTACCCATTGGGTGTGAAAGAATGTCATAAGTAACAGGCTTTCAAAAATAGAAAATTCTTTCAGAAGATTCATTGCATAAAAAAAATAAAACTATAGTAAATAGATAAAAAACGCATAAAAACGTTACACTATATGTGCAAAATGCACAAAAAGATAAGCTTTTATTGTATAAAAGGTCGAAATGTGTTCTATTTGTGAAAATATTATTGAAAACGTTTCCGAAAAGTGCTACTATCAGTTCATAGGAAACGTTTCCGAAGAAAGTGAGTACCACACTTGAAATGGAAATATCGGATAACCTAAGTTATTTTTTTAAGAAAAGGAGACAAAGATATGCGTAAGAAATTATTAAGTGTAGCATTGTGTGCAACAATGGTAGCAGGATTATTAGCAGGATGTGGAAGCAGTTCTAAGAGCGATAAATCAAGCTCAGAAAAAGGTTCAGTTTATTGGTTAAACTTCAAACCGGAAGCTGATGAGGCTTTACAGAGTATAGCCAAGACATATCAGAAGGAAAAAGGAGTTAAGGTAAAGGTTGTTACAGCAGCTTCAGGAAACTATAATTCAACATTAACTTCTGAAATGGGAAAATCAGCAGCACCTACATTATTTGTAGTTGGTAACCAGGCAGCAGTTAAGACTTGGGATGATTATTGCTTAGATCTTAAGGGCACAGATATTTACAAGGAATTAAGTACAGATTCATTTAACTTAACAGATGCCAAGGGCAAAGTTGCATCAATCGGTTATTGCTATGAAAGTTATGGATTAATTGTAAATAAGAAATTACTTAAGAAGGCAGGATATGAAGTTTCAGACATTAAGAACTTTGATACATTAAAGTCAGTTGCTGAAGATATTCATAAGAGAGCTGACAAACTTGGATTTGATGCATTTACATCATCAGGAATGGATGATGCATCATCATGGAGATTTACAGGACACTTAGCAAACATGCCATTATTCTATGAAGGAAGAGATGATGGATGGAAAGAAGCTCCTGCAACAATTAAAGGAACATATTTAGATAACTTCAAAAAAACATGGGATTTATACATTAACAACAGCAAATACGATAAGAACACTTTAGCAACAGGTGGTTATGATGCAGAAGCAGAATTCAAGAATGGTGAAGCAGTATTCTACCAGAATGGTACATGGGAATATGATGCTTTAAAAAAATCAATTTCAGATGATGATATGCAGATGATTCCAATTTACTGTGGAGTTGATGGTGAAGAAAAAGCAGGTCTTTGCTCAGGAACAGAAAACTGCTGGGCAGTTAATGCAAAAGCTTCAAAAGCTGATCAGAAGGCAACACTTGATTTTATGAAATGGTTAGTAACTTCAGATGAAGGTACAAAAGTTATGGCTGAACAGTTTGGCGCTATTCCATATAAGAAAGCAGCAGACAGTGGAAATGTATTCTTAAAGAATGCAAACGACTTATTTGATGCAGGAAATTACAATGTTGACTGGACATTTAACTACACACCAAATGTAGATGAATGGAGAGCAAGCCTTGTAGCAGCAATGAACAAATATGATGCAGGCGGTTCATGGGATGATGTTAAGACAGCATTTGTTCAGGGATGGGCTACTCAGTATAAAGCAGCTAATAAGTAATAAGGTTT
>OLSI01001951.1_pt1 | contig 12230 bp, 10 predicted proteins | sample 1672661 | NCBI WGS metagenome assembly OLSI01 (sample SAMEA3136711, study PRJEB25190) | human gut metagenome | biome: human gut; feature: human-associated habitat; material: faeces | place: Austria | collected 2013 | reverse complement strand
CCCACAAATTGTGACGCACATCTTGCAGAAAGCCTTTTTCAAACATGCTCTGGAATAGAAACAAGTAAAATACCTGCGGTTAAAATAACCATAAATTCTTCATAGGTTGACATAAGTATCACCTCCTCCATAAAAACTCGGATGGGTGAGAGCACGTCCCCCAACTGCTCGGGAAAATATATTAAATTTGAAATACATATATTTATTATATAGAATAATTCGAATTACGTCAATAAAAAATACCCAAAAAGGAATAGAATATATAAATGCACTCAAAATGAGTAAAGAATAAGGAGCTGAAAAACGATGAATGGTCTCAGCCGAAAAATATATCTCAAACTCCCCCTCCCAACTGAAGACGATCCCCGCTCAGATCAGCAGCGGATCCTGGATAGCCTGGCGGTAGCAGGTGTGGAAGAGCGAGTTCATATAACTGTCCACATTTTGCGGAAGTTATACCCTTTGCTAGACAACGCAAAGTGGAAAATAACGGTTTCCCTTGCTTGGAATGGGGAAAACTGGGAAATGGTGGAGATTGAGGAAGGAGATACCACCGCGCAGCATTATGGGTTGGCGGTGGATCTGGGAAGTACCACTGTGGTGGCGAGACTTCTGGACTGCAACAGTGGAGAGATTTTGAAAGAGGTCAGCTGCTTCAATAAGCAGATCCAGTGGGGGACAGATATTCTGTCCAGGATTTTTTTCTGTAAAGATAATAGGGAAAAGCTGGAAGAAGTGCGGAGGGCTACGGTGGAATCCATATGTGAATGTTTGGATAAGCTGGATGCAAGCCACTCCGCGCTCTCCATGGTAATCGCGGGCAACACTACTATGATTCACTTCCTTCTGGGAATGGACGCTTTCTGCGTCTTTTATACCCCACACGCAGTCCATGCCGATCGCCCCAGCTTCCAGCTGGCGTGCGATCTGGACATTCCGCTGAAAGGCTACGTTTATTGTTACCCTGCCAAGTCGAACTACCTTGGTGGCGATATTATCAGCGGCATGATTGACACTGAATTATACAAGAAAAACGAGATCAGTGTTTTCTTCGATATCGGAACCAACGGCGAGCTGGTGATCGGAAATAAAGAATTCCTTCTCTGCGGCGCAGGCGCAGCAGGACCAGCGCTGGAGGGAGGCGTGGTGCGTACCGGAATGCGGGCGGACATAGGGGCAGTAGATGAAGTGAAGATAAGGGATGGAAACATCTTTGTGCATGTAATTGGAAATTCTGCGCCTCAGGGAATCTGCGGTTCCGGCATCATAGACCTGATCGCAGAGCTTTTTCTGGAAGGCTGGATCGACATCCGCGGCAAGCTTTCCCCGGAAAAAAGCCCTCTTATCCAGGAGAGAGACAACCAGTTCTGTGTGGAATATGCCCCCGGTCTGTACTTCTACCAGAAGGACATCGACGAATTTATCCGCACCAAATCCGCCGCTCACACTATGGTGGAGATCATGCTCCGTGAATCCGGTCTTGACTTAAACCAGGCAGACCGCTTCTACGTGGCAGGAGCCTTTGGCAAACACGTATCCAAAGAATCCGCCATCACCATCGGCATGTATCCCGACATGGACCGCGACCACATTATCAACGCTGGAAACTCCTCATTGGAAGGAGCTCAGAAGCTTCTTTTAAACCGAAGTCTCCTCACTGACATCGACCAGATCCTGGAAGAAATGGTTTATATTCAGTTCGCCGAAGTGGAGGATTTCCTGGAATTAATGGTAGCAGCCCAGGCTTTGCCCCATACAGATTATAAGCGGTATCCTACGGTTGTGGAGAAACTAAAAGAACGGCAGAAAGATATAAAGCTATAAACTGCTTTTTGATTTATATCAATGAAAATTCATTTTCAAATGGTTGATTTGAAGAAGTTCTTTCGATATACTTAGAAGTAATAGAAATCATCGAAAAGGAGTGATTACATGCCATTACTCGAAGAAAAAGTTTATACAATAGATGATATATATGCTCTTCCAGAAGGGGAGAGAGCGGAGCTTATTGATGGACATATATACTATATGGCACCACCTAACAGAACACACCAGAAAATATCCATGGAACTGTCAGCCAGAATTCTTGAGTACATCCGTTCCCATAAGGGGAAATGCGAAGTCTATGCTGCTCCATTTGCAGTATATCTGGATGACACGACTAGTACTTATGTAGAGCCAGACATTTCAGTAATTTGTGACCCGGATAAACTGGATGATCAAGGCTGCAATGGTGCACCAGACTGGATTATTGAGATCGTTTCTCCTGCAAGTAAACGAATGGACTATTATACGAAGCTTTTTAAATACAGAACAGCAGGTGTAAGAGAATACTGGATCATAGATGCGGCTAAGAATCAGATATTTGTATATAATTTTGAAAAAGGAGATGCAGAACAATATACACTGCAGGATTCGGTAAAAGCAGGAATTTATGAGAACCTGGTGATTGATTTTAGTAAACTGGATATTTAGAAAATGTATGTAAGGGCAGGCCTGTTTTGCAGCTTGCCCTTTTTGAAATTCGTACAGTAATAATGAGAAAAATGTAAAAAATATCTAAATTTATAGTAATTTAGCACAAAATATGCTATACTATCCCCAAACCAACAGACAGGAAGTGTACGAAATGACAGCACCCAAGAAACCACCAATTACGAAAAGTTTCGGATACGCATTTGAAGGAATTTTCACCTGCATCCGCAAGGAACGGAACATGAAGATTCACTGTATCATGGCAGTCCTGGTAGTGATCGCAGGCATCATCCTGAAGCTTTCCCCAGTGGAATGGTGCATCTGTCTTGGCCTTTTCGGACTGGTGATGGCACTGGAGCTGGTGAACACTGCCGTAGAATCCGTGGTGGATCTGGTGACCAGCGAGTACAAGCCCCTGGCGAAGATCGCCAAGGACACCGCAGCAGGCGCCGTCCTGATCGCCGCCATCATGGCCGCCATCGCCGGACTGATCATTTTCGTACCTAAAGGGCTGGTATTTCTGGGAGTCCTATAAACAGAGTGATTTAAAAGAGTTCGTTAAAAAGAAATAGTGTAAAAGCTTGCGTTACTATGAAAATGGTAAATAACACTGAGCTTGTAATTATTAGAAGAGAGTGACCAAGATGGTTACTCTCTTTTATAAAAAATGGCAATAGCAGATTAAAGAGAAGTATGGTAATATAAAAACATAAATGGTTTTAGAATCTAATTTTGTAAGAGTGAAAAATATGGAATGAGGGAAAATTAATGAACAAATTATATGATTATTTTATAAATAAGGTTTTCACAGTTCCATATATTGATAAAATGATTAGTGGGAAAAAGGATAAAGATATATTTTTTAAATGTGTTAGCAGATACGTTAAAGAAAATGAAAATATTACTTATGGAGAAGCCATAAGTCAAATATATCATTACATGGATCATTCGTATAGAAACGAATATTTTTTTAAAAATACAATTTTAAATCAACTGCTGATAAAAAAACATGATTTATATAATACTGTGGCATTAACTGAACTACCTATAGGTGATTCGAAAGCAGATTTTATAATGATTAATGGTAGAGGTGTTGTATATGAAATAAAAACTGATCTGGACAATCTTAATAGATTGAACAGTCAGCTTTCAGACTATTATAAGGCATTTAAGTATGTAAATGTTGTTGTCGGGAATAAGCAATATGATAAAATAAAGGATATTCTTGATGAGTCGAAAGTGGGAATCTATGTTCTGGGGAAAAATGGAAATATTCGTTGCAAAAAGAAAGAAAAATGTAATGATTGTGAATTGTCTTATGAAACAATGTTTAGAATCTTGAGAAAGAAGGAATTTGAGAGCATTTTGTTAAAACATTATGGCAAATTGCCAGAAGTTAATAACTTTCAATATTATCGAGAATGTCTTAAATGGGCAAGAAGAATAAATATTAAAACTTTTCAAAAAGACATGCTTGAATGTCTTAAGAAAAGAATGCAGTTAGTTGTAGAAGATGTATTTGAAGAAACAATACCGTATGAATTGCGCTTTTATACATATTTTTCGAAGGAAAATCATAATCAGTATGAGCTTATAAATGAGTTTTGGAACGAGAAACTGGAGGTGTAAGATGTATTATCCATATTTAAGAGGGAGACAGAATGAACTATTATGTTTACGGGAATTGCTGGAAGCAAAAAAGTTAAGCAAATGTGTTACACCGGTTCTTGAACCAGTAAAATTCAGCAGTACCTTTGTATCAACTTTGAAAAAATTTGCTGAAAATGAAAGACAGATTATTTTAATAATGAATCCTGCAGTGGGAAAGTTTGAAGATGAATTTCAAAAAGCTATAGTGGATTCTAAAAAAGCGGATACGGATGAAAAAAGAACAAAATTGAAAAAATTGCTGGATGAATATGACAGTATTTTAAAAGACAAACATATTTGTAAAGCATATTTAGTTGATGCCGAAACAATAGATAAAGTATTGAAAATGTCAGAAGCAGAACGAGAAAAATTATATCTGTTAAATCAAAACAGAGGAAATGATGAATTTTATATAGAACATGGCAATGAACTTTTAGTGGAAGCATCATTTATTCCGAAAGATGAAGATTTTAAAGATGAAGTGGTTGGAAATGCTATTATTCTGGAAGATTGTTATCAGAAAGCAAAAAGAAATGCTGACTATATTGATGAGCCAGATGTATTTTTTAGTAAAAATCATTTGGTTTATGCCAGGAGAGGATATCAGGGCTTTTCGGATTATTCAATAGTAGGAAATGAATATGATGAAAGCGGTTTTGCACCTGTAGCAATTGCAGTTCATATTGTTTATTTGGGAGAACGGAAGGAATTAAGAGTTCACCATTTTGTATCTGATTCCAATAGAGGTTATTCTGATGTACCAAGAAAATTTGAGGAAGCCATGGATAAACTTGTTGAATGGGACAAATTAGATCAGATCAGAAGGACAAGAGGGGGAAGAAGTTTAATTAATTATTACGAAAACGGAAGATTTCCAGGCTTGGGCGTGATAAAAAAATATTCGTTAATGCATCACCTTGAACTGATGGGAGATTTTCTGGAGGAAAATATATGATTTGTTGTGTGGAATGCTTTAAGGATCCAGAAATAAGGGGCTCCATAGAATCTCTTAATCATAAAGGGCAGTGCCCTATTTGTGGGGCTAAGGATACTTGGATTTATGACAGTGATTCAGATTTTTGGAATTCAGATTTTGAAGAATTGTTAACATCCATAATAGAAATATACAGTCCTGAAGAAAATTTGGATGCAGCTTTTCCAGATGACGCGAAAAAGAATATAGAACAACATATAAAAAATGATTGGAAGATTTTTAATCTTGAAGAAGCAGGAATAAGAACAATTCTTGAAGAAATAATAATATCATCGATTGATTTGGATGAACGGCTTTTGTCTCAGAAGGTTGGAATACCCAAATTATATGAAGATACTTTTTTAGAACAAAACTCTGTTTTGGGAAAATATCAGTGGGAAGATTTCAGAAGGTATTTGCGCAATGAAAATAGATTTCATGCGAAATACATTAATCTGGAAATGTTGGCTGAAATTTTGAGAGAGATTGTTTCTATTATTCCGAAAGGCACCAGATTATATCGGGCACGAATTGCAAAAGATGCAAACGGGTATAAACTAAGTGAGATGGGAGCACCTCCAGATGATGTAGCGTCCGCTGGAAGAGCAAATTCAAAGGGAATCAGTTGTCTGTATTTGGCAAATGAAAGAAAAACAACGATAAAAGAAATTCGTGCTGGAGTTTTCGACTTTGTTACAATTGGTACATTTAGAGTTAAGCAAGATTTGAAGATTATTGATCTAAGTATGATCACACACAATTCACCATTCTATGCAGATAAAGACAAGGTGAAATTTTTACTTAATGAAAAACATCTTCGAAATATAGAAAAAGATCTTGCAAAACCCGTGAGTAAAAGAGACAGTGATCTTGATTATCTGCCAACTCAATATATAAGTGATTTTGCGAAATATTTGGGGTATGATGGAGTGAAATATATCAGTACTTTTGATAAGAATTCCTATAATGTTGCTATATTTGATGCAAATACATGTAAATGTACATATAAAAGAAGTTATATGATTGGTGATTTGGATTATAAAATGAAGGCGTTATAGGAAAAATATAGCTATTTTTAACAAAATGTGTTATACTGTGGAAACAAAAGAAATTGTACCTAAAGGGCTGGTATTTCTTGGACTTTTATGAGAAGTCCGATCTGCTGAAAACGAAAATCCCACAGGGAGTTGGCAGATACAGCTGTAAATAAGAAAGGAGCACACACTATGGAACTTGGAGAAGGCATCAAAAAAATATTACTTGCAGGAATCGGCACTGCAGCAGTGACCGCAGAGAAATCCAAAGAAGTTCTGGATGAACTGGTAAAGAAAGGTGAGCTCACTGTAGAACAGGGCAAGGTCCTCAATCAGGAACTGAAGCACAATATCAAAGAGAGCGTGAAGAAGAATGTAAACGTAACCCTGAAGCCGTCCAACCCGGACGAGCTGAAGGAAGTCCTTGGCAAAATGACTCCGGATCAGCTGGCTGCCCTGAAAGAGCAGATCAGCAAGATGCAGGCGAAAGACGTAGACGCAGAGGAAACTGCCGAAGAAGAGGAAGAGGCAGAAGAAGTGGAGGAAGCCAAAGAAGAATACGAGGACGACCCTCAGGAATAAGCAATAACATTTTCCGAAAAAGAAATAGTATTGCCTTGTTTAAGAAGTGCAGCAGGAAATCCTGAACGGCATTGCAGAACGAAATAAAGAAATTTATGAAGGCAGGATGAGGAGAAAGAGTACCCGAATCCTGCCTTTTCAGTAAGGGGAACAGACATGGGCGTGACAAAGAATGACAGTACGATGAAGTCAGAAGCAGACCAGGCACAAAGAAAGAATCAGGAAGTGGAAATCCAACAGGATAAAAATGAGAAAAACAGCACAGCCGGTAAGAAGTCAAATGGCAAAGACACCGGCACGTATAAAGAAAGGCTAAAAGAAATTACAGCCGTTCTCCACAAGCATGCCATCACCCGAGGCGTCTCCCCGGAGAAGCTCCGCCTCATTCTCACAGATCTCGGCCCCACCTTCATCAAGCTGGGACAGATCATGTCCATGCGCTCCGACATTTTGCCCAAGCGCTACTGCGACGAGCTGATGAAGCTTTGCTCTGATGTAGACCCCATGCCATTTGCAGAAGTTGAAGAAGTCCTCCGGGAAGCATTTGGCTGTCCCTGGCAGGAAGAATTTCAGGAAATCCAGGAGAAGCCCCTTGGCTCAGCCTCTATCGCCCAGGTACACCGCGCCGTCCTGAAAACCGGCGAAGAAGTTGTGATAAAGGTTCAGCGAAAGGGCATCTACGAGATCATGGCCCGCGATATCGGCTTGATGAAGAAGGCTGTGAAGCTCCTTCCCCCTGTAAGCATCAAGGAAGCGGTAGATCTGAATCTTGTGCTGGAAGAGCTGTGGCGCGTCACCCAGGAAGAGATGAATTTCCTGACGGAAGCAGCCAACATGGAAGAATTTTCCAGGAAAAATAAAAATGTGGCATTTGTAAAAACGCCTATTCTTTACAGGGAGTATACCACAGCCAGTGTCCTTGTTATGGAATACATCGACGGTATTCCCATCGACCATAAGGAAGAGCTTCTCGCAGGCGGCTATGACCTTGATGAGATCGGCAGCAAATTTGTGGATAATTTTATCAAGCAGGTTATGGACGACGGCTTTTTCCACGCAGACCCCCATCCGGGAAATGTGATGATCCAGGGCGGCAAAATCGTGTGGATCGATATGGGAATGATGGGGCGGCTGAATGATCGTGACCGGGAGCTGATCGGTCAGGCTATCGAAGGTGTGGCACTGAATGACATTGGAAAAATTCAGGATGCAGTGCTGGCACTTGGAGAATTCAAGGGGAAACCTAACCAGAGCCGTCTTTACACAGACATCCGAGACCTTATGGCAAAATACGGCACCGCAGATTTTGGCGAAATCGATATCGTAGAAATCCTTACAGATCTGATGGACGTAATGAAGGAGAACAAGATTGTCATGCCCCATGGCCTCACCATGCTTGCAAGAGGGCTGACTCATATGGAAGGGGTACTGGCAGATATCAGCCCGGAGATTAATATGGTGCAGATTGCAGCTGCCCGTCTGAAAGGGAACCTTCTGGATGAAGGAAACTGGAAGAAGCAGATGAAGGGCACCGGGAAAAAACTGTACCGCTCCATGCTCCGCGCTGTGGATATCCCTGCGCTGGCAGCAGATTTCCTGCAGGGCTGTATGAAAGGCCAGACCAAGATCAACCTGGATCTTCACGCCTCTGATGACCTGGCGTGGCTGATGCGTCGCCTGATCCGGAACATTGTGCTTGGTCTTTGGGTAATGGCACTTCTGATCAGCTCCAGTATTATCTGTACCACAGATATGACACCGAAGATAATGGGAATTCCGGCTTTGGGAGTGCTGGGGTACTTTGGGGCGCTGGTGATTCTTATGTATCTGTTTATCAAGCACTTTATGAAAAAGTAGTGGAAAAAACCAGTGGAAAAATCGGGTTAAGTGGATAAAATTACCAAACTTTGTCGGAAAAGCCAGAAAGAAACCTGGGGGGGTTGACACTAATAGGGCAGGGTGGTATTTTATTAAGAAGACTGGAATGGTGAAATTTGTCGAAATTGGAAAATAAATAATACCGCTGACGTATAAACGGTGGTTACAGATCAGGAGTGATGTGACCTAAATATGCCTGAGAAAAAGCATAACCGGGAAGCGTTGGCGGGAAAATATAAATTTAGATAAGTTATAAATAAAATAGATTTCACCATTGCATTTTAGAGAATGGAAGGATTCTGTCAACTGTATTTACCTAAGCTGAACGGAAGAAAAGTACTTGGGAGGGAAAAGGAAAATATGTATCGGAAGGACTCAGAGGGCTGGTTAAAACATGCGGATTTTATTGTTCTGGATATGATCTGTCTGCAGCTGGCATTTATTTTGGCATATGCATTCCGCGGGTACGGATTCAATGTGTATGGAGATATATTGTATCGAAATATGGCAATATTCCTTGGATTTGCAGACCTGGTGGTGATCTTCACCTCCGGCACCATGAAAAGCGTGCTGAAAAGAGGTCACTATAAGGAATTTGTCTCCACCTTGAAAAATGCTGTGGCAGTAGGTGCTCTTGCAATCGCTTATCTGTTCATAATCCAGGAAGGCCAGAGCTTTTCCAGAATGATCCTGATCACCACAATTGTGATCTACCTGATCCTCACCTATGCCATAAGAGAAATCTGGAAAAATTCCTTACATAAAAAAATGGAAAACGGCGGCGACAAAAAGCTGCTGATCATCACTTCCAAAGCGGTAGCAGAGAACGTAGTGCACAGCATGCAGGAAAACAATTATGCCAGATATTCCCTTGCCGGAGTGGTTGTGATCGATGAGGACTGCACCGGTGAGAAAATCTGTGGCGTCCCTGTTGTTGCCGGCGAAAGTGACGTGCCTATGTACGTCTGCCAGGAGTGGATTGACGAGGTGCTGATCGTCATCTCCGAAGATCTGCCATACCCGGATGGGCTTATCGACAAGCTCACTGAAACCGGCGTAACCGTTCATCTGAACCTTGCAAAAATCACCAACCAGACTGGCAAAAGACAGTTTGTGGAAAAGGTTGGAAGCTACACAGTTCTGACCACAAGTCTGAACTATGCATCCTTCGGGCAGCTTTTCCTGAAGCGTCTGATGGACATCTGCGGCGGACTGGTTGGCTGTATTTTCACAGGAATCATTACTATCTTCGTTGGCCCCGCCATCTACCTGGCATCCCCGGGCCCGATTTTCTTCTCCCAGGAACGTGTGGGAAAGAACGGAAAGAAATTCAAAATGTACAAATTCCGCAGCATGTACATGGATGCGGAAGCGCGGAAAGCTGAGCTTATGAAAGAGAACAAACTGGGCGATGGAAAAATGTTCAAGATGGACTTCGACCCCAGAGTAATCGGAAATAAAGTGCTGCCAGACGGGTCACATAAGACCGGGGTGGGAGACTTTATCAGAAGGACGAGCCTGGATGAGTTCCCGCAGTTCTTCAACCAGAGAAATAACGCATATTTTAGCGGCTTGTGCTGTGTAGATCCCTTCATCTGATTCTAATATTATTGACTACAGAGTTTGAGAGAAATATACAATCAGCAATGACAGCGAAAGAATGCCGGTTCTTTGGATGCTCTATTTGACCCAATCTCTGAGCAACAATAATAAAGAAGAATAAAGGAGAATCGACACAGCCTGCTTATCATCTCTGATATACGGGCTATAGGTCATTAGATTGACTCATGAGAATTAAAAGAAGCAAAAGACAGTAGAACCCTCGAATTAATCGACGCCACTGAAAAACTAATTTTACATACAATATATAGTATTGTGAAATTAACAAACATACTTTATTTTGCATTGATTTACATATAAAAAGGACTTTTTCAGTGGCGTTTTAATCGGGGGGGGGGAAGTGAGGAAAAGAAAATGTTACAAAGGAGAACACTTTATTGCGAGAGCAATTCCCTACACCCTGTAAAAGGGAAAAACATCATTGAGAAAACTGAATATAGAAATCGTTTTGTTGCACATCAAGAAATTCAAAACAGTGTGACTTTGTTGGGATATTTGGTTCTGGTAGGAATATTGTTTCTGACAAGGTTGCAGATCTTTAACATTCCATTTTATTTAAAAATGCTTCAAACAGGAGCAGTGTTATTAGCAATAGGTACTTTGAGTATTAGTTATTTATGTAAGTCTGAAAATAATCTATGGATTCAGGTGATGAACTGTAGGTTGATATATATAAATTCTTTGTTCGTTAAGATATCTAATCAAATTGTGCAGCTTGAAGAAGACGAACCAGACAGAAATTATAAAAGGGGAATGAGAAAAAGATATGTATAGAAAAGATAATGAGGGCTGGTTAAAACACACAGACTTTATTGTGTTAGATATGATTTTCCTGCAGGTTGCATTTGTACTTGCATATGCGGTCAGCGGTTATGGATTTAACCCATATGCAACAATTTTATATAGAAATATGGCACTTTTCCTGGAATTGGCAGATTTAATAGTGCTTGTATCTTTTGGAACACTAAAAGATATTTTAAAAAGTGGATACTATAAAGACTTTTCTACGACTGTACAGCATTCAATCATAGTGGGAGCATTGGCAATTCTGTATCTGTTTCTTTTACAGGAAGGACAACTGTATTCCAGACTTGCATTGATGCTTACTGTCATTATTTACATATTGATTACGTATGTTGTCAGAGAACTCTGGAAGAGACATCTGAAAAAGAGAATGGTAAACGGAGATGGAGAGAGATCATTATTGATTGTTACGACATCCACAGTTGTCGAGCAGGTAGTAGATTCTATGAAAGAACACAATTATGCCAGATATAACATTGCTGGTGTGGCGGTTATAGATGATAACTGGACAGGAAGAACTATTCGTGGAGTGAAAGTAGTAGCAAATGAGAAAACGACACCGCAGTATGTATGCCAGGAATGGATTGATGAAGTCCTGGTAGTGGTACCAGAGAGTGAACCATATCCAACAGAGATGATGGAGCAGTTATCAGAAACCGGTGTAACCATTCACTTAAATCTTGCTAAGATTGTGCAGGAAGTTGGAAAAAAACAATTTGTAGAAAGAGTTGGAGAGTATACCGTCCTTACTACAAGCATGAACTCTGCATCGTCCTTCCAGCTTATGTTAAAGAGGTTGATTGATATTGTAGGCGGTTTGGTTGGTTGTATTCTTACGGGAATTATTTGTATCTTTGTAGGCCCGGCAATTTATATTGCATCACCGGGTCCGATTTTCTTTGCACAGGAACGTATCGGAAAGAATGGAAAGCATTTTAAGATGTATAAATTTCGTAGTATGTATTTGGATGCAGAGGAACGCAAGGCAGAACTTATGAAAGATAACAAGCTTGGTGATGGAAAGATGTTTAAACTGGATTTTGATCCACGAGTTATTGGAAATAAGATTCTTCCGGATGGAACACATAAGACAGGAATCGGTGACTTTATCAGACGGACAAGTCTGGATGAGTTTCCGCAGTTTTTCAATGTACTACGAGGAGATAGCGGTATAATAGGAACAACCAAGAAAAACCTTGATTTTACAGGGGTTT
>OLSI01001950.1_pt1 | contig 12244 bp, 10 predicted proteins | sample 1672661 | NCBI WGS metagenome assembly OLSI01 (sample SAMEA3136711, study PRJEB25190) | human gut metagenome | biome: human gut; feature: human-associated habitat; material: faeces | place: Austria | collected 2013 | reverse complement strand
GTGGAAGAAAAGTTTTAGCTGCAAGAAGATTAAAAGGAAGAAAAAAATTATCAGCTTAAGACCGCAGACATGTGGTCTTTTCTTCTCTTTTCATTAAAAGGATGGTTTATGAAATATTCGGAGTCGTTAAAGAAGAACAGAGATTTTCAACTGGTTTATAAAAGTGGAACATCAAAAGCAAATCGATATCTGGTTATGTATGTAAGAGAAAATCAGTTAGAAAAAAACAGAGTTGGCATATCCGTAAGCAAAAAGGTGGGAAACAGTGTTGTGAGACACCATCTTGCGCGCCTCATAAGAGAAAGTTACCGGTTAAATGAGGAAAAGTTTAAATGCGGATATGATATTGTAATTGTAGTCAGGGTAAATGGAAAGAACCAGGGGTTTCATTCCATAGAAAGTGCATTAATGCATTTAGGAAAACTCACAAAAACCATAAAAAGCGAAGAGAATGAAAACGATACTAATTAAATTGATTCGGTTTTATCAAAAGTATATATCCCCATTAAAGAGTACACGTTGTCCCTATATTCCTACGTGTTCTCAATATGGACTGGAAGCAATTGAAAAATATGGAGCAGTAAAAGGCTGCTTACTGGCCGGTTGGCGAATTTTAAGATGTAATCCATTTTCCAAAGGCGGATATGACCCGGTGCCCTGATGAACCGAAAAATGATGTGGATAAGAACACACACTAATTAGAGAAATATTGGGGTCACCGGTTATATAAGGAGGACGAATTTTGGGTGCATTGTTAAGTAAGAGTTCAATGCCGATTGTAAAATGGGTAGCCGAGGTAATGGGCTGGCTGATGAACGGCATTTACAAGATTGGGATTCATAATCTCGGTCTTTGTATTATATTATTTACAATTATCATTTATGCATTCATGATACCTCTGCAGATTAAACAGCAGAAGTTTTCAAAAATGAATGCAGTTATGTCACCAGAATTGCAGAAAATCAGTAAAAAATACAGAGGAAAAAAAGACCAGGCTTCTCAGATGAAGATGCAGGAAGAGACAATGGCAGTTTATGAAAAATATGGTGTGTCTCCAACAGGAAGTTGTCTGCAGTTATTCATTCAGATGCCGATTTTCTTTGCTTTATATCAGGTTATTATTAATATTCCTGGATATATTGGCGAGATTAAAGCAATTTTTGACAAAGCCGTTGTAAGTATCACAAGTGTAGACGGATACGCAGATGTCCTGACACAGTTTATCAAGGATGAGGGATTAAGAACTTATACCTGGAAAGCAGATGATGTAACAACAAACCGTATTATTGATGTATTATATAACTTATCACCAACACAGTGGAAACACTTAGGTGAAATCAGTGATTTTAGTGGATTCTCAGATGTATTAAGCAATACAGCAAATACAATTCGTCCGATGCAGAATTTCCTTGGACTGAATATCGCAGATACCCCGCTTGCACTGATTAAGTCAGGATGGAATTCACACTCTTATCTGTTGATTCTTGCAGCAGTTTTAATTCCGGTATTATCCTGGCTGACACAGATGTTAAACATTAAATTAATGCCAACAGCGGCAACCACTCAGGACGGTGGAGCAAATGACCAGATGAACGCAACAATGAAGAGTATGAACACATTTATGCCTCTGTTTTCTGCATTTATCTGTTTCTCATTCCCGGTTGGTATTGGTATTTACTGGATTGCCGGTTCTGTGATTCGTTGTATCCAGCAGCTTATTATTAATAAACACCTGGACAACATGGATTTAGAAGACTATATCCGTAAAAATCAGGCAAAAGCTGCTAAAAAACGTGAAAAATCAGGACTTCCGCCACAGAAAATCACACAGCAGGCAAAACAGAATGTCAGAAATATTGAAGAACCAAAATGTACCACAAACTTAAAGAAATACAATAATAACAGTGGTTCAAAAGCTGTAGATACTTACAGAGAAGTACCGGAAACAAAACCGGGAAGCCTTGCATCAAAGGCTAACATGGTTGCAGAATTTGATAAAAAGAATAAGACAAAGAAAAAATAACGGTAAGGGGGAAGCGTTATGGAATTCAAAGAGTTTTCTGCTAAAACAGCAGATGAGGCAATTATCAAAGCCAGCATTGAACTTGGCGTTTCCAGTGAAAATCTGGAGATTCAGGTTGTGACTGAAGGCAGTTCAGGATTTTTTGGAATCGGTAAAAAACCGGCAATCATAAAAGCTCGCAGAAAAGAAGAAACCTTACCGGAAGAACCTGTAGCAGAAGAAATAAAAGAGTCTGTTCCGGTAAAAAAAGAAGTGAAAAAAACTGATAAGGCGGCAGAAAAACCTGTAGAAGAAACCGTAAAACCGGTGAGACATCAGGAAACAAAAAAAGAGCAGCCAAAGCCTCGTGAAGAGAAGAAAATCATCAAACGAAGCGAGGAAGAGATTGCAGAAATCAAAGCGGAAGCTGAGATGTTCTTAAGTGGTGTATTCAAAGCAATGGAGCTTGAAGTTGAGCTTAAAATAGAATACACAGCAGAAGACGGCAGCCTTGAAGTTGAATTTATCGGACAGGATATGGGTATTCTGATTGGAAAAAGAGGACAGACACTGGATTCTCTTCAGTACCTTACAAGCCTTGTTGTAAACAAAGGCAGACAGGGTTATGTCCGTGTAAAACTTGATACAGAAGACTATAGAAACAGAAGAAAAGAAACACTTGAAAATCTTGCAAAGAGCATTGCTTACAAAGTAAGAAAGACGAGAAAACCTGTTTCTTTAGAGCCGATGAATCCTTATGAAAGAAGAATTATTCATTCTGCACTTCAGGGGAACCGTTATGTTGAAACATATAGCGAGGGCAGTGAACCATATCGCCATGTGGTTGTAAAATTAAAGAAATAATGTAATAAAAAATAAAGACGTTCTAGGTGAAAGCGTGAATGTTGGAGATGGATTCTCTGTGCTTTTATCTGGAGCGTTTTTTGTTTCTTAAGAGTAAATTAAAAAGTATATTAAATTGGGTTAGGAGGCTGGATTATGCCGATACTGGCATCAGAAACGATAGCAGCAGTTGCAACAGCTATGACCGCTTCAGGAATTGGAATTATACGAATGAGTGGTCCAAAAAGCCGTGAAATTGCAGGAAAAATCTACCGTTCCAAAAATGGAAAAAATAAGATAGAAGAAGTAAAATCTCACACGATAAATTATGGTTTTATTTATGATGGAGACGAAGAAATTGACGAAGTTTTAGTCATGGTAATGGACGGTCCGAGAAGTTATACAGGGGAAGATACCATTGAAATTGACTGTCATGGCGGTGTGCTTGCAATGAAAAAAGTGCTGGAAACAGTCATTAAGTATGGTGCAAGACCGGCAGAGCCAGGCGAATTTACCAAGCGTGCTTTCTTGAACGGAAGAATTGATTTATCACAGGCAGAGGCAGTCATTGATATAATTAATGCAAAGAATGAGTATGCATTAAAGAGTTCTCTTCATCAGTTAAAAGGCTCTGTGCAGAAAGTCATCCGTGAAATCAGAGAGAATATTATCTATCATATTGCATATATCGAATCTGCTTTAGATGACCCGGAACATATCAGTGTGGATGGTTATGGGGAAACTTTGGGGAAAGATATCAAAATTCAGAAAGAGAAAGTGGAAAACCTTCTTTCTACAGTAAAAGAAGGAAAGATGATGAAAGAGGGCATTAAAACAGTTATCGTAGGGAAACCAAATGCCGGAAAATCGTCTCTTATGAATGTACTTGTAGGAGAAGAACGTGCGATTGTAACGGATATTGCAGGTACGACAAGAGATATTTTAGAAGAAACGATTGTGCTTCATGGAATTTCTCTTCGTATGATTGATACTGCCGGAATCCGTGATACAGAAGATAAAGTAGAACAAATCGGTGTAGGACGGGCAAAAGAGTATGCAAAAGATGCGGATTTGATTCTTTATGTGGTGGATTCTTCACGTCCTCTTGATGAAAATGATGAAGAAATCATGGAGATTCTCGAAGATAAAAAGGCAATTGTGCTGTTGAATAAGACCGATTTGGAACAGAAAGTAACCGAAGAAATGTTAAAAGAAAAGCTTTCTCATCCAGTTGTGTCGATTTCAGCAAAGGAAGAACAGGGAATTGATGTGCTGGAACAGGAGATTAAAAACATGTTTTTTGAAGGTGAATTAAGCTTTAATGATGAAGTTTATATCACAAATATGAGACATAAAACGGCTCTTGAAGAAGCACTTGACAGTTTAAAAATGGTTGAAAACAGCATTGAAATGCAGATGCCGGAAGACTTCTTTTCGATTGATTTAATGAACGCTTATGAGTCTTTAGGAAGTATTATCGGAGAGGCTGTAGGGGAAGATTTGGTCAATGAAATCTTCTCAAAATTCTGTACCGGAAAGTAAAAAATCAGGATAAATATAGAAGCGAAAAAGGAGAAAAACAGATGAATCATTTGACAGAAAATTATGATATTGCTGTTGTTGGTGCAGGTCATGCCGGATGTGAAGCAGCACTTGCATGTGCACGTCTGGGGTTGGAAACGATTATGTTTACGGTAAGTGTGGACAGTATTGCACTCATGCCCTGTAACCCAAATGTCGGTGGTAGTTCCAAGGGACATCTGGTACGTGAATTGGATGCTCTGGGTGGAGAAATGGGAAAAAATATTGATAAAACATTCATCCAGTCTAAGATGTTAAATGTATCAAAAGGTCCTGCTGTTCATTCTTTGCGTGCGCAGGCAGATAAACAGGAATACAGCAGAAGTATGCGCCATACACTGGAAAATACAGAACATCTGACCATTCGTCAGGCAGAGGTAACAGAGATTCTTGCTGAGGACAGACAGATTAAAGGAGTAAGAACTTATTCTGGTGCAGAGTATGCAGTAAAAGCGGTTGTGCTTTGTACAGGAACTTACTTAAAGGCAAGATGTATTTACGGTGATGTAAGCAATCATACCGGTCCAAACGGACTTCAGGCAGCGAATCATCTGACCGATTCCCTGAAAAAACTTGGCATCGAGATGTATCGTTTTAAGACAGGAACACCTGCCAGAATTGACAAAAGAAGTATTGACTTTTCAAAGATGGAAGAACAGTTTGGAGATGAAAGAGTTGTACCGTTTTCTTTCTCTACCAATCCTGAAGATGTTCAGATTGACCAGGCATCCTGCTGGCTGACTTATACCAATGAAACCACACATGAGATTATCAGAAATAATTTGGACCGCTCTCCATTATATTCCGGTATGATAGAAGGAACAGGTCCCAGATACTGTCCATCCATTGAGGATAAAGTTGTACGTTTTGCGGACAAAAAACGCCATCAGGTTTTTATTGAGCCGGAAGGATTATATACAAATGAGATGTATGTAGGCGGAATGTCAAGCTCTCTTCCGGAGGATGTACAGTACGAAATGTACCATTCTGTTGCAGGATTAGAGCACGCAAAAATTGTAAGAAATGCCTATGCGATTGAGTATGACTGTATTAATGCAAGACAGTTATATCCGACACTTGAATTTAAAGAAATCAAAGGTTTGTTCTCAGGCGGACAGTTTAACGGAAGTTCAGGATACGAAGAAGCAGCTGCTCAGGGATTGATTGCAGGTATCAATGCGGCAATGAAAGTGCTTGGAAAAGAGATGCTGATTTTAGATCGTTCCGAGTCTTATATTGGTGTATTAATCGACGATTTGGTTACAAAAGAGAATCATGAACCATACCGAATGATGACAAGCCGTGCGGAATACAGACTGCTTTTAAGACAGGATAATGCAGACTTAAGATTAAGAAAAAAAGGTTATCAGGTGGGTCTTGTAAGCAAAGAACAGTATGATTATGTTTTGTGGAAAGAAGCAAAAATCGAGGAAGAAAAAGAGCGTGTGGAACATACTTATGTAGGGGCAACGAAAGAGGTACAGGAACTGCTTGAACAGTACGAAAGCACACCTCTTAAAAATGGATGTTCCCTTGCGGAATTAATCCGTCGTCCGGAATTAAACTATGAATTATTAGCTCCTTTAGATAAGAAAAGACCGGAACTTCCGGAAGATGTAAGAGAACAGGTTAACATTAATATCAAATACGATGGATACATTAAGCGCCAGATGAAACAGGTGGAACAGTTTAAGAAGCTGGAAACAAAGAAACTTCCGGAGGAACTGGACTATGAAGCAATCAGCGGACTTAGAATTGAAGCAAGACAGAAATTAGAAGAATACCGTCCGGTTTCTGTAGGTCAGGCTTCCAGAATTGCAGGGGTTTCTCCGGCAGATATTTCTGTCCTTCTTGTGTACCTGGAATCTTATCGAAGAGGGGGAAATGGGAATACATGAATTATGATTTAACGCTGTTAGAAAACGCTGTAAAAGAGTTTAAAATTACACTTTCAGAAGAACAAAAAGCGCAGTTTATTCAGTATTATGAGCTGTTAATTGAGTGGAATAAGGTGATGAATCTGACCGGAATTACAGAGTTTGATGAGGTACTTCAGAAGCATTTTTCAGACAGTCTTTCGGTTGTAAGAGCACTGGATATGAGCAAAATTGAGAGCTGTATTGATGTCGGAACAGGGGCAGGATTTCCTGGAATTCCATTAAAAATTGCGTTTCCTCATCTGAAAGTAACTCTGCTGGATTCCTTAAATAAACGTTTGAAATTCTTAAATGAAGTCATCGAAAAATTAGGTTTAGAAGGCATTGAAACGGTACATGGACGTGCGGAAGATGGTGCAAAAAAACCAGAGCTTCGAGAGGCTTTTGATTTAAGTGTGACACGTGCAGTTGCAAGGGTAAGTGTAATCAGCGAGTATTGTCTGCCTTATGTAAAGACAGGTGGATACTTTGCTGCATATAAGTCGGGAAAAGCGGCAGAAGAACTGGAAGAAGGCAAAAAAGCGATTGCAGTTTTAGGCGGAAAAGTCGAAAAAACAGAAGAATTTTTGTTGCCGGACTCAGATATGGAACGTACGATTTTGCTGATAAAAAAAGTAAAAAATACACCGAAAAAGTATCCGAGAAAAGCAGGAACTCCTGCAAAAGAACCGATTGTATAAGTGGAAAATTGGATAAAAAATTGTATGAAAATAAAGAACGAAAGAGAGCTGGAAAAGGCTCTCTTTTTTTTATTAGGGATATTTGCAAGGATTCACAGAAAAAACACATTCTCATCTAATTTTTATCACAAATAGTAAATAGAATAGAACGGTGAGAAAAATATAAAAAAGCAAGTACAATATTAAAGGAGGGAATACCTTGATTGAAGTAAAGGATCTGGTCAAAAAATATGGTGATCATGTGGCCGTAGACCATTTGAGTTTTACCATAGAAAAAGGAAAAATTTATGGATTTTTAGGACCAAATGGAGCAGGTAAATCGACTACAATGAATATGATTACCGGCTACATTGCCTCGACACAGGGAGAAATTCTGATTGATGGACACAACATTTTAGAAGAGCCGGAAGCCGCAAAAAAATGTATCGGTTATCTGCCGGAGCTACCTCCGGTTTATCAGGACATGACAGTCAGAGAGTATTTAAAATTTGTAGCTGAGTTAAAATCCATTCCAAAAGCAGAGCGGGAAAAGAATATAAAAGAAGTTATGTCAACTACAAAGCTTGAGGAAGTACAGGAACGTCTGATTAAGAACCTTTCAAAAGGTTTTAAACAGAGGGTTGGAATTGCACAGGCTCTGCTTGGATATCCGGAAATTATTATTTTAGATGAGCCGACCGTTGGTCTTGACCCGAAACAGATTATTGAAATCAGGGATTTAATTAAGAGCCTTGGAGAAAAACATACCGTTATTTTAAGTTCACACATCCTTTCGGAGGTAAGTGCGGTCTGTGACCATGTATTGATTATTGACCGTGGAAAACTGGTGGCAAGCGATACACCGGAGAATTTAAGTAAGGTAATGGAAGGCGCAAATTCTCTTGAACTTACAGTAAAAGGGAAAGAAGAAGAAATCAGAGAGGCAATGAACCTCGTAGAAAATATTCAGGAAATGATTTACCATGAATCTTTTGTGCCGGATGCCTGTGATTTTACCGTTAAAATATCAGGGGAACAGGATATGAGAGAAAACATTTTCTTTGCTCTGGCAGATGCAAAATGTCCGATTTTAAAAATGCAGCCGACAAATATGACGCTGGAAGAAGTATTCTTGAAATTGACCGAAGACGACAATGAGGAGGAGAAAGAAAATGCTGGCGATTTATAAAAAAGAATTAAAAAGTTATCTTACATCCATGCAAGGATATGTGTTTATGGCATTTATCATGCTGGTTCTGGGGATTTATTTTACGGCATATAACTTAAATTATGCAAGTCCGGACTTTGGAACAACCTTAAATTCCGTGACGTTTGTATTTTTGATTATCACTCCGATTTTAACAATGAGAATTTTAGCGGAAGAAAAAAGAAATAAAACAGACCAGTTATTATTCACTTCACCGGTGCCAATCTGGAAGATAGTATTTGGAAAATATCTTGGAATGGTGACAATTTATCTGATTCCAGTTATAATTACGTCATTTTATCCATTTATTTTAGCAAAATACGGAACAGTTTCTTATCCTATGACCTTAACTGCAATTGTTGGATTTTTCTTTTTGGGATGCGCCAATATTGCAGTTGGACTTTTCTTATCTTCGATTACAGAAAGTCAGGTTATTGCAGCGGTTCTTACCTTTGTGGTATTATTCTGCAGTTTTGTCATGAATGGAATTGAATCTTTCTTTTCACAGACAGCGATAGCTTCCATGCTTGCATTTGCGGTACTTGCAGTCTTAATTGCAATGGTCGTCTATCAGATGACAAAAGATAATATTTTGACCGGAATTACAGGAGTGGTACTGCTTGGAGCAGTTGTAATTATATATATTGTAAAATCCTCTTTGTACGAGGGAGCAATTCAAAAATTGTTAGATTTGCTTGCAATCGCAAATCATTTTGATAATTTTGTAGGAGGAATTTTGGATTTCTCCGGAATTGTATATATGTTATCCGTAATCTGCATTTTCATATTTTTAACCGTTCAGTCAATACAGAAACGGCGTTGGAGCTGATGATTTGAGGTGAATAGAGAGGAGAAAATGCAAATATGAAGACAAACAATGAAAATAAAGAGTTAAACAAAGACTCAAATAAAGACTTAACTAAAAAATCGAAGAAAGAGTCAAACAGCAAAAAATTCAAAAAAATAGATTTCAAAGAATTACAAAGAAAAAGCAAAGAAAAACGAATCCAAAATAAAAAGAACTTAAAGCATGGTTCCTACAGCATGGGTGCAATTACAATTTTTATTGCGATTATAGTAGTATTAAATCTGGTATTGCAGGAAGTGCCGTCAAAATACAGAGAAATCGATTTAAGTACGCAGAAACTTTACAGCATTGGTGACCAGACAAAGAAAGTACTTAAAAAGCTCGATAAAGACGTAGAGATTTATTATATTGCGCAGAGTGGTTCAGAAAGCAGTGATATCCAGAAACTTCTGGAAAAATACGAAGAGGGCAGTGACCACATCAAAGTGGAACAGAAAGACCCTGCAGTAAATCCGAAATTTGTTTCACAGTATACATCGGATGGCGTGAGCAATAACAGCGTAATTGTTGTGTGCGGAGATAAAAATAAAGTCATTGATAACAACTCATTATATGAAACGACTGTTAATTATCAGACTTACAGTAACGAGGTAACAGGATTTGATGGAGAAGGCCAGATTACAAGTGCAATTAATTATGTAACATCCGATAGTATGCCGGTGATGTATACGTTAGAGGGACACGATGAAGCAACCATGAGTGATACCTTAAAAGATACCATTCAGAAAGCAAATATCGATATTCAGTCTTTAAATCTGCTGACAATGGACAGTGTTCCGGACGATGCAGATATCTTGTTTATCTTTGCACCGGCAAAAGATATTTCAGAAGATGAGGCGTCTAAGATTATTTCTTATCTGGAAAATGGCGGAAAAGCGTTGATAGTTTCTAATTATTCTTCTGAAGAAATGCCAAATTTTGCTTCTGTATTAGAGAATTATGGTGTGAAGACGGCAGGTGGAATTGTACTTGAGGGAGATACCAATCATTATATTTCTCAGAATCCATCCTATCTGCTTCCAAATATCGAAAGTAATGACATTACTTCAAGCCTGTCATCTGGCAGTCGATATATTTTAATGCCTCTGGCACAGGGAATTGTAAAGAGTGATAACTACAGAGATTCTCTTGAAATCACTGATATTCTGACGACTTCAGACGGTTCTTACTCAAAAGTAAATGTAGAAGATATGCAGACAATGGAAAAAGAAAGCGATGACATTGACGGACCATTTGCAGTTGGTGTTTCCATCACAGAGAATTTAGATGATGAGAAAGAAACACAGATTGTTTACTATTCATCCGAAGCGCTGTTTAATGACCAGATGAACACAATGGTATCCGGAGCAAACTATGAATTGATTTCTGCTTCTGTAAACTGGATGTGTGAGAGCGAAGAGGATAGTAATACAATTTCTATTGCAAGTAAGAGCTATGATACTTCAACACTTACAATTCCGGCAGCAGATGCAAGTTTCTGGAGTATCTTTGTAACAGCAGTTGTACCGGTAGTGATTCTGGTAATTGGCGGTGGTATCTGGATGAAGAGGAGAAAACAGTAATGAAGAAAAAAAATATCGGATTAATCGCAGGAATTGTACTGCTTGTTGTGCTCTGCGTAGTCTATTTTGTTCTTCATAATCATAATGCCAACAGCAGTGAAGCAGATAGTACAGATACAGCAACAACAGCGTTTGAGACAGATACAGACAAATTGACAGAGCTGACTGTGACAACGGAAGGTCAGTCTTATACTTTTACAAAATCAGATGATAAATGGAGTTATAGTGCAGATGCTTCATTTCCACTAGACCAGAGTAATTTTAAAGAGCTGGCAGGAAAGTTAAAATCAATCAGTTCAGACAGGGAGCTCAAAGACGTAGAGGCTGTATCAGAGTATGGACTGGATACACCTGCTGTACAGGTTTCTATTAAAAATTCGGATGATGAAACCCATACATTAGAGTTTGGTGCAGTAAATGACATGACAAGCAATTGTTATATGACAATTGACAAGGATACCAGTAAAATCTATATGGTTGCTTCTGATCTTGAAACCGCTTTTAATTTTAATTTAAGTGACCTTGCAGAAAAGGAAAGCTTCCCGTCTATTACAGCCACTACAGTTACGAAACTGACTGTAGAAAAACAGGGCGAAGAAGCCGAAGTGATTGAAAAGAGTGATTCTGCTTCCACCGGATGGAGTTATACAAAAGGAAGCACACAAAGAGATATTGACAGTTCTAATACTTCCAATCTCTTAAATGGAATTTCCAGTCTTTCCTGGGGTAGTTTTGTAAGTGCAGATACCAGTAAGCTTGCAGAGTATGGATTGGATGCACCGACCAAGATTACGATTGATTATCAGGTGACAGAGACAAAAGACAGTGACGACAGTGACACGAGTACCAGTGAAGACAGCAGCAGTAATGAAGATGCAGAAAATGACTCTGACAGCGACAGTACCACAGAAACTGTGACAACGAATAAGCAGGAAGTTTTGCTTCTTGGAGGTCAGGACAGCAGTGGGAATTATTATGCGAAGCTTGAAAGCCAGTCCAACATTTATACCATTTCATCTTCGAGTGTGGAAAGTTTCTTAAATATCGACGTGAAAACTCTGGTCAGCAATTATGTTTCCAATTATATCTTTGCAGACCTCGACCGTGTAACAATTCAAAAAGATGGAGAATCTTATGAATTTACAAAAACAACGGAAGAGAAAGCAAAAGAAAAAGATGACAGTGATGATTCAAAGTCTGAAGATAGTGATACAGAAACTGTGACAACTTACTTTATGAATGGAAACAAAATAAAATTGGAAGATTTCTCAAGCTTCTATAGCAATATCAGTTCTCTGGAATGTCAGGAGTGGCTTGATGAAGTACCGGAAACACAGGATGAGCCGGAAATGACTGTAGAATTTTATAAAGAAAATGGAGTTTACTTCAAAGTAGAATATTATCCGTATGATTCTAACTTCTATCTTGTAAAAAATAATCAGGGAACTGCGTGTCTGGTCAATAAAATGAAGATAAAAGAAATTGAAAGTTCTTTTGAAAAATTTTTGGAAAAACAGAATTAATGATTAAAAAGTCAAGTGGATATTCGCAATCCGCTTCGCTACTTGCTCATAACCAAATAGCT
>OLSI01001928.1_pt1 | contig 12446 bp, 7 predicted proteins | sample 1672661 | NCBI WGS metagenome assembly OLSI01 (sample SAMEA3136711, study PRJEB25190) | human gut metagenome | biome: human gut; feature: human-associated habitat; material: faeces | place: Austria | collected 2013 | reverse complement strand
AATTTTTTTGGCGTGGAGGAGGTAAAAGAGTAATCCAGGGCGGGGAGTATCAGGCATGGTTCGAGTCCATGCCGCCCTGTTTCCATACAGCTGTATGGAAAATATGAAAAAAGGAGAGATTTTATTTATGTCGGAAACAAAATGTGGAACCGTGAAATGGTTCAGTGCAAAAAAAGGTTACGGATTTGTAACCGGGGAGGATGGGGAAGATTACTTTGCCCATTTCTCCCAGATTAAAATGGAAGGTTTTAAAAGGCTTTCCGGCAAGCAGCCTGTACAGTTTGAAGTCGGTGCCGATGAAAATGGCAGGGAAATTGCCGTGAATATTGTCCCTCTTACAACAGGGGAAGAAGCGTAAGAGCTAACAATTTTTGAAACACAAAATATATAAAAAATGTGTTTGACAGCCACTATATCTTGTGGTAACCTTTAAATGAAATCATATTTTATCAGCCATAACATGGTTGATCTTTCATTTGGATCCGGACATTCCGGATGTTTATCTTTTGGGCAGTTCGCCCTAAAACCAGCAAATACTTTGGAACATTGGAAGACGCGAAGAGAAAGGTTTTCTTTTGGTGTCTTTTTTTGTTAAATAAATGAAAAGGAGGAGCCAGAATGAGAAAAATCAAAGAGACTGTACTGGTCAAAATGAAAAAAAGAAGTGCCAAATAACCCAAAAAGAAAAGGAGAAGATTTATGCAGGAAGTAAACTGGGATGATGTAAATTTATTAGAACTTGGAGTGCTGCTTGACATGGCAAAGGATGGATATTTTTTCCAGATTGCGGATGGACGCATCAGATCCATTGTAGTAAAGCTCATATCCTGAACTCAAAGGAGGGGCTATGTACTATAAGGATGATTTTAACGTGACATTTAAAGAGGAATCTGCTTTTTATAGATATCTGGATGATGTTGAGAAAAGGGCTGAATGGTTCCGTGCACAGAGTAAGGATCTGAAGGTAGAAGCAGTAACAAAAGATAGTATCTGTTCCCCGATTGGAAACATCAATCTGGAATATTTAAAAGATGATACCCTGAAAAATTCCGGGCTGATGATAAAAACCCCGGATCGCAGCTGCTATCTTGGGATATCTGCAGTCAAAAGCTTAAAAGGCAGAGCCCGGATTGATGGAAAGGCTCTTGCAGAACTGGACAAGGAAACCCTTGCCTATATTCTGAATGAATGCCTGAAAGTTTCTAAGGGAAAATCCCTACTCCGTTTTTGTGAAGGCAAGGTGCGGGCAGTTTTATCCGGTGATGAAAAGGATTATTCAATTATGTCCATGCCGGAGGTCTACACAATTGCAGGAGCTTATATCTATAGTGATTTTGAAACAGCTGCCTTTAAGTCCGGATGTGCAGACCACAATCTGGTAAATGCAACATGGGAGTTAAGGGACCAGCGGCTGAACGAATCTTATCAGGAATTATTAGGCCGTTATGGGAAAACTTTTAATGGGGAACTGTCTGCGTCAGTCAGGATCAGCACATCTGATGTAGGAAGCTCCGGTGCCAATATATTTTATACGGTGTCTATTAATGACCAGTACATTATATTAGGAGAAACCCTGAAAGTGCGCCATAAAAACTGCAAGGGAACCGAAGATTTCAACCAAAATATGGCATCTATTTTTGAATACTATAAGGCAGCTGTACAGGAGGTTTTGCAGCTTTGTGATATCTGGGTGAATCACCCGCCGAATGCCATGATCAGTATCATGAAGCAGGCCGGCTTTTCCAAAAAGCTGATTGCAGAAACGGTAGAACGCTACCGCGCATCTGCTGGAGAGCAACCTTGCAGTGCCTATGAAATTTATTGTGGAATCTGTGATGTTATTTCAATCGCAAGACAGCAGGAAACCAATGAACGGGGACTGCTTCTTCTGGAAGAAAAAGTGGCAGCCTGTGTAAACAGGCGCTGGCACGAGCTTGACATTCCAGGTGAAATTAAATATTAGGTAAAAACAGACGAAGGCAGGAAATCCTGTCTTTTTTGTATGCAGGAGGAAATTATGCAGTATCCGGATTGGCTTATGAAAGCAAAAGAATCTAAGAAACTACTCCAGTGGATACAGGATCCGGTACACAGCTTCAAAATGTTTCGCGGTCGGCTATTACTAAAATGCCAGGAAGAGGACTGCATAGTATTTTATGCAGTTGATTCCAAGGAAAAGGATTGTTTACAGCTTAAGGAACCAAAACTTTGTGGTGTACTTTATCTGCCGGATTATTTTTTGTATGAAGTGGACACTGCTTTTTATGAAGCAGTCGGGATACCTGCCGATTTTCTTTTTCCGACAAAAGAAAGTCTGAAAAAAGAGGTGGAAATGAAGGTCACCCATCTGGTGAAAAATCTGATTGATACAAAATGGGACAAGCTCCTGTTAAAGTACCAAAACCAGAGGGACAGCCTTTTTCCTAATATAAACCGGACACAGGTGCAGGAAACTTCCAAAAGATACCTGAAGGCTAAAATAAAACCGGAGGAGCTGTTTTACAGTCCAAAGTTTTCCTTTGCAAAGATGCAGGTGGAGTACACGGATGTAATGTTTCTTTACTGCCTGAACCACCACGAGAAGGCTGTACAAATAATTGCAGATAAATGGCTGAAGGAATCTCTTTGGGAGATTTCCCAGAAAAGGATCTACCTTGGATGTGTCCGCGAAGAAATGGAAGAGCTGCAAAAAAAGGCAGCATAAAGGAGGAAATGGATTTATGAGTAAATTTGAGTATCTGAATCTGACTCAGAAGATGATCAAAATAAGAAAGATGGTGCCAAAGCTGATACGGAAACGGTACAGCGAAGAAGTACCTTATGATTTTGTGCGGCTGGATGATATTTATGAATACCTTACCCCGGCGCTTACGAAATATGGCGTGGATTTTGAGGTACTTACCGAAAAGCCCACCCAGGTGGATCCTTCCGGAAACCAGGTATATCTGATACCATTTGGCAATTTATGGCGGTATGAAGCAGATCTGAAGCTCTGCTGGGTAAATGCAGATCATCCAAATGAAAAAAGTTACAGTGACATTCATGTGGTCGGAACCAATGAGGTTCCGGACAAAGCCAAAGGTGCAGCCTGGAGCTATGGACTGAAATATTATCTATTAAATAAGTATAACATCGTCCAGGCAAACACCGAGGATCCGGACATGCGCGGCCCTGCTCCGGATGGCGACAAAACAAAAAAAGAAAAAACACAAAACAAAGTAGAAAACACGAAACCAGACTTATCCCCTAAGAAAACGGTTTCGGTTACTAATGCTGTAAAATCAGAGTCCCAAAAGAAGGAAGCCAAAGAAAAACCAGAACATCCCCCGAAATCTGGTTCTTCTGTGGCTTCTGCTGAAGAAATCGGACAGTCTATAACACAAAACGAAAAACTTACCTCGAAGACAGTTCGTAATGGCAATGCAGTGAGTGGCAAACAGACTGTTAAGAGTTCGGAAGATTCTTTTGATCTTGAAATCAGTCCTGACGAGATCCGTGATTTACAGGATAATGATGATAATTTACCAGGCCAGATGCAGTTTGGCATGGAAGAAAAGAACCCAGAAGAGGTTTTTGAAGAGACAGACCAGGAAGAGGAAGAATTTCACCTTGTCAGTGACGAAGATGAAAATCCATTTGACGACGAGAAGGAAGAGGAGACCGCAGAAGATTTCCCTATGGATTCAGAAGAGGATGATGTGGAAAAAGCGAAAAAAGTAATATGTAACTTTGGCTTATTTAGCGGGATGCCTCTTGGTGAAATCTTGTATAAACCAGACGGTCCAAAAACTTTAAGATGGATGGGAAGCGGATATAAAGGAAGCAATAACGAAATGAGGGAGGCTGCGAAGATTATTATGGATTACGAAGATCATAAAAAAATAGCAGCATAAAATGATTGTGGCTCCGGAAATACGGAGCCACATTTTTTAGGAGGAATCATGTACGAACATCCATTTACCATAAAAGAAGTGGCGTGGCTGTTATCCATCCGTTGTCTTGATGGCGGCTCCGCCCAGGAATTCCCGGTGGAATGCCCATACTGCGGTGACACCAGAGGAAAATGCAGTTTTTGTGTCAGTAAAAATGGAGAAATGAAAAATGTTTTTAACTGTTTCCACTGTGGGGAAAGCGGAAATATGCTTACCCTGTATGCAGACATTATGGGATTTTATGGAGCAGACCGGTGCAAGGAAGCTTATCAGGATATCCGGAAACGGCTGGAACTTAACAGGCAGGTGACAGGAAATGGGTATAAAAAGATAACAGCCAGTTTTGGCATGAAAGAGGCGGTGCCTAAAAGATTACCCGAGTACCTGGATTTTGTGTACCGGGAACTGCTTTCCCTTTTAAAGCTTCAGGAGCGCCATAGACAGGATTTTAAAAGACGCGGTGCAGCTGACATAGAAATAAAGGAACTGGAACAAAAAGGATATAAAAGTATTCAACCGGAAAATTCTGTTTCTATAGCAGAAAAACTGTTGGAAAAAGGCTTAAGACTGGATGGAATCCCAGGTTTTTTCCGGAACCGGTCTGGTATATGGGAAGCAGCTTTTTATGAGGGAAACCAGGGTTATCTGTGTCCGGTGTATTCCCTTGATAGAAAAATAGCAGGTTTTCAGATACGTGTTGACAATCCTATAAATCACCGGAAATATATCTGGTTTACAAGCAGTGGATTTTCTGGAGGGACTTCAAGCGGCAGTCCGGCCGGGGTGTCTGGCTATATAAGCCCGGTACAAAGGAGCATCCATGTAACAGAAGGAATTTTAAAGGCAGAGCTTGCCAGCCTGAGAAGCGGATATCCTTATATTGGAATCCCAGGGGTGGGAAACTATAAAAGTCTGTTGCCTGTGCTTGCAGATTTAAAAAGCAGGGGGTTACAGACCGTGTACGAATGTATGGATATGGACAAAATGATGGATCTTACCTGCCGTTGTGACTGTATGGAAAAGTGCATCGTATGTGGGACACCGGAACGGTTGTTGAGAAAGCAGGAGTGCCCACAAAAAAGGAGGAAGCGTGATACCATCCGAAAAGGATGCCTTAAACTGTATGACATGTGCGAAAGGCTTGGGTTAAACTGCCAGAGAATCAGCTGGGACACGGATGCAGACGGTTTGTGGCTCGGCAATTACAAGGGCGTGGATGACTGGATTTACAGCAAGTCACTAGAAGAAAAAGAGAGTTTTTATTGATTTAGTCAAATAAAAGGGGATCTGAAATCTGTATTCAGGTCTCTTTTTATCTGGCTAAACAGGCCAGTAGAAAGGAGAAAAAGATGGAACTCAGGGACAGACCATGCCTGGTAAAAACCAGGGACAGACCATTATCTAGGAGAGGAGAAAAACATTGGGTAAATTTAAGGGAAAAAGGTGGCTTGCAGGTGCAATGGCGGTTATGCTGTGCTGCAGCAGCTTCCTTCAGACAGGTGTTTTTACAGTATCCGCTGAAGCGGAGACAGAAGTGGCACAGGAGGCTGTGCAGGAACCGATGGCAGTAGAGAAAACAGAAGAAGAACTGATCGCGGAGACCGTTTCTGATCCTTCTCTTGCTCTTGAAATTAAGCAGGGAACTGCCTTTGATGTAGCGAAAGATTTTACAGGGTTAGGCTTAAAAGATGGTGACAGGGCAGAACTGAAAAAGGCTGCCATGGAGGATGGAACCACATTTGATTCTGGAAGACCAGGGATCTATAAATGTGTTTACCGGATCACACCTAAAGAAGGTGCTTCTTATCTGGTTGCAAGAACCATTACCGTAACTGAAAAAGAACCGGAAACCCAGGCGGCTGGAGATTCCGGTTCTGAGGAGTCTGGGGACAGCGAAGATCCTGACCCTCTGCCGGAACAGCCAGCAGTTGCTGTGGAAGCTCCAGAAGAAGAGGAAAAAAAGGATGCAGATCTGGCAGAGATACCAGTAGAAGGTGAAGAAGCAGATGTGTCTGCGGATACAGAAGAGAAACCGGAGAACACAACAGAGACAGATATTCAAGAGGATGATGGTTTTGGCTCTGAAATTCTTCCAGAGGAAGAGTTTGACTCCGAACTGGAACGCGCTGAAGAAGAGAACACTGTGGATCCGGAAACAGGACTGACACTCGGTGAAGTGTTAGAACAGGCACAGGAACAGGACCTGGATCTTATGGAAATGGAAGAAGGGGAAACTGCATCTTTTATTGCCACATATGCTTCTACCACAACTGATGTCAGTGTAACACGCGGAAGCTGCTATTATTACAGTGACTATGATCTCGGCTCTTATCTGACCTATAAATATACCGTCAGCTTTAACAATGTAACAGCAACTGCCTATTGCATTCAGCCGTCTAAGAGTAGTCCAGGGGATGGTGTATTTAAGATTACCAGACTGGGAGATGGAAAGAAACTTGCCAAGGTCTGCTACTATGGTACAAAAGCGTCCGGGGTAAATGGTTTCTTTAAAACAGAGCATCCGGATTTTTCCGCAGGAAAGCAGTTTGTAATTACCCACCTTGCAGTATCATACGCAAGTGGAAGTGACGATGCATTTTCCGGCGCAAATACAAATGGCCAGGCACTTGCTATGGAATTATATAACTATTGCATGGCTCAGCCGGAGATCCCAGATGTAGCCATGGCGTTTTCCAATCCGAATGTGACCGCTTACATTGACGGAAGTGAGCAGCGCACAGAAGAAATCAAGTTTAAGGCAGATACCCTGCAGAACATTACCATGAAGCTTCCGGCCGGTGTGGTATTTCATAACGTGGATACCGGTGAAACAAGCGAAGGTGGTGCTAAGGTAAAGGTATATGGTGGAACAACGTTTTATTTATCCGCACCTCCGAATCAGGCCACAGCAGTTGCAGGTTCCTGGAAATCCACTATGAAGGGTTATATTACGAAGGATTTTTCCGCATATAAAGTAACCACAGGTACTGATACCCAGAACCTGGCCCTGGTATTCGGCGAGGGTGTGGACGATGAGAAATACGTGGATTTTTCCGTTACCTGGATTCAGCAGGCGACCATTGAAATCATTAAAAAAGACAGAGGTTCCAATGCCCTTTTAGCTGGCGCGGTTTATGGCGTGTATGGTGATGAAGCCTGCCAGAACCTGATTGTGGAAATGCCTCCGACAGATGAAAACGGAGTTTCTTCTGTTACCATTGATAAAACCCAGGATGTGGTTTATTTAAAAGAAATCACTAGCCCTGTCGGTTATCTTGTGGATGCCACTGCCCATGATGTGACCCTTGTCATGGGAAGCGAAGTTACCATGGAACTGCTGGATGATGAGAAAAAAGCTTCTCTTACCGTCTATAAAGAGGGTGAAGTTTTAACCGGTGCAGATGTAACGGATGAAAAGGTAACCTTCCGTTATGAAACAAGAAGGCAAAAAGGTGCGGTATATAATGTCTATGCAGGAGAGGACATTGTGGCTGCAGATGGATCTACTATTTATCAGAATGGTGCCCTTGTAAAAGAAGGTCTGACAACCGGAGAAGACGGAAGTGCAACCCTTGATAACTTAAACATAGGAACCTACGTGGTAACCGAGACACAGGCCCCGGACAAACTCATCTGCACCGGTGAATCCAAAACCGTAACCTTATCAGCTGCCGGTGAAAACGAAGAGGTATCTTTTAGCACGGTTACCTTTACCAACGACAGACAAAAAGCCGCCGTATCTTTGGTAAAACAGGATGGGGAAACCAGACAGCCGCTTGCAGGTGCTGTTTTTGGAATGTATGCAGGGAATGATATTGTATCTGCAGACGGGAATGTGATCGTCAGAAAAGACACCCTGATTGAAAAGGTAGCTACTGGTACGGATGGAAAAGCAGGTTATACCGCAGACCTTCCGGTTAACAATTCCTACTATATCAAAGAACTTCAGGCACCCCAGATGTACGTGTTAAATACTTCTGATGTTTATTCCTTTGCATTTAATTATGCAGGGGATAAAGAGAAAAAAGTAGAATTTACACATACTTTTACAGATGAGCGCGTCCGTGTGAATATCCATCTTACAAAGGAAGACAGTGAGACGGGAAAGAACGCACAGGGAGATGCAACTTTAGAAGGTGCTGTTTATGGCCTATATGCAAGGGAAGCAATTGGTTACCCGGATGGCAGCAGCGGTGTCCTTTATCCAAAAGACGCCCAGATTGCGACACTTACCACCGACAAATCTGGAAATGCAAGTGTATCCGGTCTCTATCCTGGAAAATACTATGTAAAAGAGATTACTCCGCCTGCAGGTTATGTCCTGGATGAAGAAGAGCATGATGTGGAAGGCAGCTATGAAGGTGACCAGGTGAAAGAAATCGATTGTACCATTACAGTTGCCGAGAATGTGAAAAAACAGCCGTTCCAGCTGATTAAGGCTGCAAATAACGGAAAAACAGATGCCGATCTGTTAAAAGGTGCCGGATTTTCCGCTTATCTTGCAAGCAGCTTAAGTACAAAAGAGGATGGTTCCTATGATTTTGCAAATGCCGTTCCGGTAGTGCTGACAGAAGATGGAAAGACCGAGATCTTTACGGACGAAAAAGGCTATGCCTGCACAATCCCCCTTCCATATGGAACTTATGTGGTAAGGGAAACTACAACACCGCATAATTTCAAACCAGTTGCTGATTTTACGGTTATAATCAGCGAAAATAAGTCAGAGCCACAGGTTTGGCGGGTCCTTTTAGACGGAGAATTTTCTGCAAAACTAAAAATCATTAAACAGGATGATGAAACCAAGAAGCCGGTCCTGGTTGCAAACACCGAGTTTAAAATCTATGACCTGGATGAAGGAAAATACGTGGAGCAGACCACAACTTATCCAAGTACCGTTACCCATAAATCCTATTTTACTGATGAAAATGGTTATCTAATCCTGCCAAGTGCTCTTAAATGCGGCAACTACCGGATCGAGGAAGTAATGGCCCCGGATGGCTATACCCAGAATACCAATTATGTAGAAATCAAGGTGGACAGCAACACTGCTTACCAGATGGATTCTACAACTGGGGATGCAATCATTACGGTTGTCTATGAGAACCATCCGGCAAAAGGAAAGCTCATCATCCATAAGTCCGGGGAAACTTTAAAGTCTTTTAAAAAGGATTTTGCATATGAAGAAACTTCCCTTTCTGGTACTGAGTTTGCAGTTTTCGCAGCCGAGGATATTTATACTCCGGACCACCAGGTGGATGAACAGGGTAACCGTGTTGTTATTTATGCAAAAGATACTCTGATCCGGAAGGTTACAACGGATGAGAAGGGAGAAGCAGTTTTGACCGATCTTCCCCTTGGAACTTACCTCGTAAAGGAAACCAAAGCTCCAACTGGTTTTGTACTTAATTCTGAAAGCAAGGAAATTACTTTCCTGTATAAAGACCAGGATACGCCGGTCGTGGAAGAAACCGTGGAATTTTCCAATAAGCGCCAGAAGGTAGATCTTAAAGTAGTGAAAGAGGATGGCGAAAATGGTAAAAAACTGGAAGGTGCCGAATTTGGGATTTATAACAAAAATGACATTTTATCAGGTGATAAGGTGATCGTAAAGGCGGATACCCTGCTTCAGAAGGTCATGAGTGATAAAAACGGACTGGCACAGTTTACCCTTGATCTGCCTCTTGGAAAGTATTATGTGAAAGAACTGCAGGCACCGGAAGGTTATGTATCTTCTGATGAAATTATAGAATTTGATGCCAGTTACCAGGGACAGGATGTTAAGGTGGTAAAATTATCTGCTACAAAGAAAAACCAGCCAACGACTGTTGAAATCACAAAAGCAGATGTGACTACCGGTGTGGAGCTGGACGGTGCTTCCTTACTTATCCTGAATAAGAAGGGCGAAGTAGTGGATTCCTGGACATCTGTAAAGGACAAACCACATGTAATAAAAGGCTTAAAAGTTGGAGAGACTTATAATCTTCGGGAGCAGATTGCGCCGTATGGCTATTTACGCACAACAGATATCACCTTTCAGATTTCCGATACCGCAGAGGTTCAGAAGGTAAGGATGGAAGATGAGGTTCCCATTGCACGCCTGCTGGTAAATAAAAAAGGTGAATTCTTGGACGATGTTACCCTGCTTGATAATGCCAAAGGTGTAGTGGAGCATTTCTTCAGTTATGTAACTGGAAGTCTGACAGATGTTTCCTTTAATGTGTACGCCGCCGAGGATATCCGTGCAGCAGATGGTGTGAGCGAAAATTATTATACAAAAGATCAGCTGGTGGGTACCATTACGACTGATGGAACAGGTATAGCAGAACTGGACAATCTGCCGCTTGGCAAATATTATATTGTCGAAAAAGAAACCTCCTATGGATATGTATTAGACGACGAGCCAAGATACGTGGATCTTACCTACCGTGATCAGGACACTCCGGTTGTAACCTATAGTGCAGACTGGCAGAACCGTCGTCAGAAAGTACAGGTAAATGTCTTAAAGAAAGAAAAAGACAGTGACAAGGTTCTTTCCGGCGCTATCTTTGGACTTTTTGCAGCGGAGGACATTACATCTGCAGGTGGTAAAGTACTGATTGAGAAGGATACCATCATTGAGTTGAAGACTACAGATGAAAGCGGATGGCTCCACTTTATTGCGGATCTTCCGATCCGTGCCAAGTATTACCTGAAAGAAATCTATGCACCAGACGGATATGTGCGTGCGACCGAAACCCAGGAATTTACTTTTGAGTATTAGGGTGATAAAACCGCCCAGGCTGTTTATGAATTTACCTTTGAGGATGTGCAGACTTCTGTAGAGCTTTCCAAGGCAGACTTAACAGATGGAAAAGAGCTTCCGGGCGCTTCCTTACATGTATTGGATTCCACTGGAACTGTTGTGGAAGAATGGATTTCTACGGAAGAACCCCATATGATACGCGGCCTGTTAGTAGGGGAAACCTACACCCTGGTGGAAACCAAACCAGCAGATGGCTATACCACTGCAGAAAGTATCGAGTTTAAGGTGGAAGATACTGCTGAGATTCAGAAACACCAGATGCTTGATGATGTGACAAAAGTAGAAATCAGTAAGACAGACATGACAGATTCCAAGGAAGTCCCAGGTGCGAAGCTGACCATTCTGGACAAAGATGGAAAAGTAGTAGAAAGCTGGGTATCTGATAAAGATCCGCATATGGTAGAAAAACTTCCGGTTGGAACCTATACCCTTCGGGAAGAACAGGCACCGGATGGGTACCTGGTTGCGGAAGAGGTATCTTTTGAGGTCAAAGATACTGGGGAAATCCAGAAGGTGGAAATGAAAGATGCCCGTCCGGTTGGAAAACTGGTTCTTAAGAAAACCGATGCAGAAGATGGCTCCCCTCTTGCCGGAGCAGAGTTTGAGCTTCGGATCAAGAAATCTGGAAAAGTTGTGGCAACCCTTGTCACAGATGAAGAGGGCGCAGCCACAAGCGGAGACATTCCAATTGCGACCTATAAAGATGGAAAGATGAAAAAAGAAATCGAGTACATCCTGGTTGAGACCAAAGCGACGGATGGCTATGTGAGAAGCGAAAAAGAGGAATCCGTTGTATTTACCTATCAGGATGATAAGACCAAAGAGATTGAGATCACCAAAGAACTTACTAATGAGCGGATCCCAACTGGCGGTTATGTAAAATCTCCGAAAACAGGAGATGACACCAACATTTGGCTTCCTATCTTTCTTCTTGTTTTATCAGTGGGCGGAATTGCCGGAATCTTCTGGTACACCAAAAAGAAAAACCATAAGGAATAAGAAATCTGGACTGTCACTTCGGTGGCGGTCCTTTTTTCGTGTAAAAAATTGGAAATGGAGGGAATTATGAAGCAAGTAAAAGAAATGGGAATCGTGGCTGTGTGCCTGATGCTGCTTGGTTTTGGAATCTGCATGGGAATCGGAACGTATCTTATGTACCGGGATGGGGAAGAGGAATATGACACCCTGCGGGAATATGTTGACGTGGAAGAACCAAAAGAAAATGCAGATAGTGAAGACACAGAAGAAAATCAGGAAGAAACTGTTACCGTGGATTTTGAAGCTTTGAAAAAAATAAACCGGGAGATCATTGCCTGGATCCGAATTCCGGACACCGGGATTGATTATCCGGTTGTGCAGGGAGCAGACAACGAATATTATCTAAAGCATACCTTTAAAAAGACAGAACATGTAGCCGGAAGCATTTTTCTGGATAAGGACAACAGTCCGGATTTTTCCAACCGAAAGAGCATTCTATATGGTCATAATATGAAAGATGGCAGCATGTTCCAGGGGCTGCACAAGTACGAAAATGAGCAATATTTAGAAATACACAATAAAGTGTACCTATATCTGCCGGATGGACAAACCTTGATCTATTCGGTAATAAAATGCGGATATGTAAGTGCAAACAGCGATACCTTCTGGCTGGGAGAGCCAGTTGAAACCAGGCAGCTTTTATTATCCACCTGCGGTTCCGATTCTTCGAAACG
>OLSI01001924.1_pt1 | contig 12462 bp, 12 predicted proteins | sample 1672661 | NCBI WGS metagenome assembly OLSI01 (sample SAMEA3136711, study PRJEB25190) | human gut metagenome | biome: human gut; feature: human-associated habitat; material: faeces | place: Austria | collected 2013 | reverse complement strand
TCGGGTCAAAGATACCGTCACAGGCCCCGCCTGCAATGTCCATAGCTTCAAGAATATGAATATGCTCTCCCGGCATCTGTCCGTCACGAACAAGGAAACATGCCGCTGCCAGAGAAGCAAGACCACTGCCTACGATATAGGCATGTTTTTCGTCCACACCCTCCGGCTTTTCCGGTCTGGCAAAAGCTTCATAATTTCCATTTGTATAATAAATGCCCTTGCTGTTTTTCTCATATTTGCCACGCTCTGTATTGCGGTAACTATTGTTGACTGCTGAATTCCTGTTGTCTTTCTTATTAAATGTCCAACCTGAATTTATTTTATGCTGTGTCAATGACCAACCAGAATTTGCCTTATCCCGGATGTCGTTCTGTGATGTGCCGTTCTGATTCTTCTTATCCTGAGACTTCTTCGCCACATAAACCGCTGTGCCCGCTGCCGCAGCCGCTGCCATACCTAATGTTAATTTCTTTTTAGCCATATAGATAACCACCTTTCTTCAAATAGCTGCACATTGACACTCTGTTGCGTTTGGTATCGTGTACAACCGATATTGGATGTCTTTCATCTGTTATTAAGTGATGCCTATATAGTATGACCGATTTTGTCTCCTTTCAATTTACAAAAAAAGAGAAATGATAAAAAACTTATCATTCCTCCGCTTTTGTAAAGTTCCTGATGGAATTCGCAATGCCGCCGTGCAGCGTGATCGCGATCATTCTGGCAATTTCCTCGTAATCTTCTTTCATGCCCTGCTTAATCCAGTCCAGCATAATGCCCACAAAACTGTATTTATAAAAATCTGCAATAAAACGCTTATCTTTATCAGGTATCGTCGTATTCGCAGCCTGCTCCTGCTCTTTAACAACCCCCATGATCAAATCCGACGTCAACTGAAACAGAAAATTCTCAATCTGCTCCCTGCTGATACAGCGGTAGGCATTCATAATAAACGGCTTGTTCTCATAAACAACTTCAAAAATCTGCAGCAATCCTTCTGTCCATGTACTGTAAGTCTTCTTGCCCGCCAATGCCCTTGTGGCATCTTCCAGGCAGGACCATTCCACCAAATCATAAATATCCTTAAAATGATAGTAAAACGCCATTCGGCTGATGCCGCAGTCCTTCGTCAGATCGCTGATTGTAATTTTGTCCAGAGGCTTCTGTAAAAGTAAGTGCTTTAATGATGCCTCCAGAGCTTGTTTTGTCTGATTTACCATGTTTATTCTACCTCCGCAGGTTTAATCCCATACTTCTGCAGTTTTCTGTAAAAATTACTCTTATGGATCCCTGCTTCTTTTGCTGCCTCCAGGCAGTTGCCTTTATGCTTTTTCAGCAGTTCCAAAATCACTTCTTTCTCATAGTCATCCACCATCTGCCCCAGAGATTTTTTATTTTTATCCAGATTAATCGCCGGCTTCTCCTGCTGCAGCATCCTTGCCGGGATATCGTTAATATCAATAATATTCTCCGTACTGATGGCGTAGGCACTCTGCACCACGTTATTGACTTCCCGCACATTGCCCGGCCATTGGTATTTCAGAAAATAGGCCTTAACTGCTTTGGAAAATGTCTTATAGGTCTTATATTTATGATTCAGCTCATCAAGAAAAAACTCAGCCAGTTCAAGACTGTCCCCGCCTCGTTCTCTAAGCGGCGGAATATGAATATTGAAAACACTTAAACGATAATATAAATCTTCCCTGAAAGAGCCGTCTTTCATCTTGGCTTCCAGATCCTGTCTGGTGGCTGCAACTACCCTGACATCCAGAAGAATAGACTTCTCACTGCCCAAAGGCTCAATTTCTTTCTCCTGAAGAACACGCAGCAGCTTGGCCTGCATAGAACTCGGCATATCCCCGATTTCATCCAGGAAAATCGTCCCACCGTTGGCCAGCTGGAACTTGCCTTTTTTGCCGCCCCTTTTGGCTCCGGTAAAAGCCCCGTCCATGTACCCAAACAATTCTGATTCCAACAATTCAAATGGAATAGCTGCACAATTGATGCTGACAAAGGGCTTATCGTATCGAAGACTATTGGTATGCAAAGCCTTCGCCATAACTTCCTTGCCTGTTCCTGTTTCTCCTGTCAACAACACCGGAATATCCGTTTTAGCCACCTTCAGACACTCTTTGACGATTTCACGAAACTTCGTATCCGAACCGATAATATTGTCCACTCTGTTCTGATTCTGAAATTCTTCACGATAATATTCCAGCTCTTCGTACTCATTCATCAGCTTCTTTGCCACCGCCAATGTCTGTACCTTGAACTTAACCTGAGCCACTCCGGCTACCACATTGCCGTCTTCATCTTCAACATAAGAACGGCTGACGATAACACTGTTGCCTTTTGCCTCGCCGTCTATGTATTTATGAACCGCATCCTCTTCCGAAAATTTATGTTTGACAATATCAATCATCTTGGAATTGGGAATAATATTCAAAATGGATTTTCCTATGATCTCACTTCTGGATTTCCCGAAAAAATCCGCATACTGCTTATTAATCTCCCGGACATTTCCCTCTGTGTCCGTAATAATAAAGCCATCCGATGTCATTTTCAAAATCTGGCTGACAATATTTTTATAATAGTTCATTCAGCATGCCCTCCCAAAAACTACCTCTCTTTTATGTCATCTGATATATATTTTTTCATTATACCACGAATTTAAAAAGGAGTCATACAACATCTGATAAACAATGTCATATGACTCCTTCTGTTTTTATTTCATCTATTTCAGATTCATTTTAGCTTAAAACGGCTCTTGAAATAACCATCTTCTGAACTTCTGATGTACCCTCATACAATGTTGTGATTCTCGCATCACGATACATTCTTTCAATGGCATATTCCTTCATGTAACCATAACCGCCATGAATCTGCAGTGCTTTATTGGTCACTGTAACAGCATTTTCGGATGCATAATATTTGGCCATTGCAGCCAGCTTGCCGATATTCTGTCCACGCTGTCTGAGATCAGCCGCCTGGAGTGTCAGCATCTTTGCTGCTTCCGTGGATGTTGCAATATCTGCAAAATACCACTGGATACCCTGATTAGCAGAAATTGGTTTCTTAAACTGAACACGTTCTTTGGCATAAGCAACTGCCAGATCAATCGCACCTTCTGCAATACCTACCGCCTGTGAAGCCATACCGATACGACCGCCGTCAAGGGCTGCCATGGCAATCTTGAAGCCTTCGCCTTCTTTGCCAAGGAGATTGCTCTTTGGCACACGGCAATCCTGGAAGATTAATTCCGATACATTGGCACCGCGCAGACCCATTTTATTCTCAAGTTTTCCTACGCTGAAACCAGGTGTATTTCTGTCAACAACAATGGCAGACATACCTTTTGTGCCGGCTGACGGATCTGTCAGGGCAATCAGTACAACATAATCACCCTCTTCCGGTCCCATGTTGCTGATAAAACATTTTGTGCCGTTGATAATATAATCATCGCCATCAGAGATTGCTTTTGTCTTTGCAGCACTGGCATCTGAGCCTGCTCCCGGTTCGGTTAACGCAAATGCACCAACTTTTCCGGATGCGCCTAAAGCGAGATATTTCTTCTTCTGTTCTTCTGTTCCTCGTTTCAGGAAAATATCATTTGTCAGTGTATGAACTGCAAGAAGTTCTGCAACAGATGCATCAACTTTGGCAATTTCCATGATAACAAGTGCTTTGCTGACTTCGTCCATTCCGGCACCGCCGTATTCCTCAGGAACATTAATGCCCATAAAACCAAGTTCAGCCATTTTCTCAGCAATATGATGCGGCATCGTATTGTCTATATCCATCTGCTCTGATAACGGTGCAACATAATTCTTTGCAAATGTTGCCGCAAGCTCTCTGACCATTTCCTGTTCTTCTGTGTAAGTAAAATCCATCCTTTCTGTTCATCTAAGTTTCATGACTCGTCTGCGAGTCATGCTACGGAATTTAGATCTGCTCAGACAACATACTGCCTAAGTCCTATTGATTATACGAATTCCTGCACATCTGTTACAGTGTGTCTACAGTTACAACACCTGAAGCCATCAGTTTTTCGATTGCCGCATCATCATATCCGTACTCTTTGAGGATTTCAACGGAATGCTGACCTACCATCGGTGCCTGACACTCAATGGTCGGATCGATATCTTCGATGCATGTCGGTTCTTTCACCGCAAATCTTACCGGTGACATGGACTGCTTGGTAAATGTACCGTCCAGATTCTGAACCGGCACAACATATTTATTCGCCAGTGCCTGAGGATCATCCAGGACTTCCTGTACATGCTGAATTCTTTCATGCGCAATATCAGCTGCTGTCAAACGTCTTACCATCTCATCCTGAGTATGTTTCTTAAATTCTTCAGAAATAACTGCAATCAGTTCTTCTGCATTGGCTTTGCCGTTGGCTGCCGGTGTAAAACGAGGATCATCCTTCAGATCTGGTCTGTCAAGGCATTTTTCCATCAGAGCATTGTAATATCTGTCCGGTTCAAGAATACTCAGGAAAATCCACTTGCCGTCTGAACACTCGAAGGAATCAATGACCGGCGATACGGCATTGCGACGTGTCTTCGGATACTCATCACCATACTGTGTGGATACGATCAAAGCACTGTTATTCCAGATTGCCTGTGAAAACAGAGAAACCATAACTTTGCATCCCTTGCCTGTTTTCTGCTTCTGATACAATGCTGCGCAGATACCGCCGGATAATGAGCAGCTTGTTGTTGCATCGCCAAAACCGATTGGCGGATTGATTGGCGATGTATTCTTCTCAGCAATATCGATCATGGCACCGGATCTTGCCCAGAAAGCAACGGTATCAAAACCTGGATTGTCCTTCGCCGGACCAAAATCACCAAATCCGTTGATCTGTGCCCAGATAATATGCGGATGCTTCTTGCTTAATGTGTCATAATCCAGACCTAATCTGACAAGTGCGCCTGTACGGTAACTTGTAATGAAAACATCAGCTGTCTCAAGCAATTTGTCCAGAATATCCTTACCTTCCTGTGCCTTCAGGTTAAGAGAAAGGCCTCTCTTATTGGCATTATAGGCTGTATAGAAAGGATTGCAATCCTTTTCTGTCGGATCATTCATTGTACCGCCGGTGCCACGTCCCGGATCACCAAAAGACGGTTCGACTTTAATAACATCTGCACCCCAGTCTGCAAGAATCTTTGCTGCACCAGGACCTGCTACGAAATAAGTTAAATCTATGACTTTGACACCTTCTAATGGTTTAAACATTTTTATTTCCTCCGATCATTATTTTTAATACTCCCCATTAACCCTGTTCAGGGCAAAATATAGAGGGAGTCAGCCCTGAACAGTCGTCAGCACCTTATATGCTTTATGTATTTTTTAGTGTTATGTTTATGGTAAATTCGGGAACATTGAGAACAGTGCAACTGCAACTAATGTACCGATAAATGGCACCAATACAGTGACTACAAATACAGGTTTATAGCAGTCTTTATGTGTTTCATTACATAAACCGTTGCAGACTGTTACAATGTAACCATTATGCGGCAGTGAATCCAGAGCCGCTGAAGAAATAGAAATTGTTCTGGCAACAACACCTGCCGGAATACCCATATTGACAAATGCAGGTCCTAACAGCGGAGATGCAATACCACAGCCACCGGATGCAGAACCGCAGATACCTGCCAGTACGGTTGTTGCAATCGCAAGACTCAGAATCTTCGGTCCAGGAATATTTAACATCGCATTAACAACTGCTGCGAAAGCCGGTGCCAGTTTGACAACACCGCCGAAAGCAACAACTGCTGATGTGTTGCAGATTGCATTTAAAGAAGATTTGCATGTGTCACCTACATGTCCCAGCAATTTGCTCGGATCCTGATATTTCCACATCATGATCAGTGCCAGAACAGAACCTGCCAGAACACCTGTCTCAAGCTGACAGATAACCTGTCCGTTAATCTTCACATTAATCAGAATAATTGTGACAATTAATGGAATAAAAGCAACCAGCGGATGCGGCAGCTTTGTATCTTCATCGCTGAATATATCCATCGGTTTAGCAATGAATGATGCACCTTTGGCCTTCTGTGCTGCAACCATACGCATCAGAGCAAAACAGCCCACAACCAGAATGACACCACAGGAAATGAAACCAACAACCATACCTGCCATCAAGTCTTCGCCAACTGCAGATGACGGAATGGCATTCTGAATCTGAGGCGCACCAGGAGCTACCATCGCAAAAGTAGAGCATCCGAAGCAAAGCGCTGCCGGAATATAGTTTCTCGGTAAATCTGCTTCGTGGAAAACTTCAAGTGCAATCGGGAAAACCGCAAATGATACAACGTAAACGCTGACACCACCATAGGCAAGAATACCGCAGGCAAGCGGAATCGAAACCAATGCGTATTTCTTACCGAATAATTTGACAATGACACGGGCAATGGATTTTGCACCATTGGTGATCTCATAAATCTTACCCATCAACGCACCCGTTAAGAATATCAGCCAGTAATTCTGGACGAAAGATGCGAATGACGCCATGTAATCTGTTTTTAATGCTTCATATAAATTCATTCGACCGAAAACAGCCACGATAATACTCGCAATAAATGCAACAACATAAATATTGATGCCTTTCATAACAAGTACTACCAGTACCGCCAGGCCAATAATAATACCAACTAAACTGAGTATTTCTGCTCCTGACATAATTTCCTCCCCTTTATCCCTTTATATTCAAGAACTCTCTGTAAGTCCCGATTCAGAATCCGAATCTGCTTCGCAGACATGTCTCTTATCCGAATTCCTGCCAACTGCTATTTATTCTGGAAAACAGCTGGACGTTTTTCCAGAAATGCTGACATACCTTCTTTTGAGTCATCTGAACCAAATGTTAATGCACACACATCTTTTTCTAATTCAAGACCGCGATACAGATCCATCTGAATTCCTTCATTAATAGCAATCTTCGCATATCTGACTGCCAGAGGTGCCTTGGATAAAATTGTCTGCATCATAGCTTTTGCTTCATCCAGCAGAGACTCTGCAGGTACAACTTTATTCACCAGACCGATTGATTTTGCTTCTTCAGCCTTCACATTTCTGGCTGTGTAAATCAGCTCTTTGGCAATACCCGTGCCCACCAGTCTTGACAAACGCTGTGTACCGCCAAAGCAAGGAATAACACCAAGGTTTACTTCCGGCTGACCAAAAACAGCCTTGTCAGAAGCGATTCGGATATCACAGCTCATGGAAAGCTCGCATCCACCGCCGAGTGCATAACCATTAACCGCTGCAATAACCGGTTTCTCAAGGGCCTCGATCTTGTTGAAAATAGACTGCGCATAGTCGGCATATTCTCTTCCCTGCTCTGCATTGTAACCGTTCATCTGACTGATATCCGCACCGGCTACAAAAGCCTTGCCCTCACCTGTGATGATCACACCGAAAATATCCTTGTCCTTCTTGAAATAGTCAAACAGGCTTTCCAACTCGCCCAATGTCTGATTATTCAAAGCGTTCATTGCCTTTGGACGCGCCATCGTCACAATCGCAATTGCACCTTCTACTTCCAGTCTGACATTCTGTAACTGTTCACTAAACATCTGAATTTCATGTTTCATCCCTTTTTCCTCCCTTTATCTGTTATGACCATGTATTTCTTATGCCTAAATATAAAGCAAAGGCTGTGCCAATTAAATAAATAAATAACAGGTTGACAAGCAGCCTTTTTTGTCAATTTTTATCATTTTTGCAGGTTTTTATCGTATATATAATGCATTTTATTTCCGATTTTTGCTCTTCTGGCTATTATATTCTCTTTTCATTGCCGTTTAGTCGCATTATTGCACCTCAGTCGTTATATTGCGACTGGCAACTCTGATATAAAAATAACCATTTTTTCTGGCTTTCCACTGCATTTTCGCAATATTGCGACAAAAAAAGAAATCGACAATGAAGCACCTTCCTTCAAAATCAATTTCTTTATCTTTTTTTACAAAATCCTTCAAAATTAACATACGCTAAACATGCCTGCATGTAACACGTTCTAATTTTGTTGTTAAATCAAATGGCACTTTTGTAAATAAACCGCTTTCGTAAATTGATTATTTTGATTTTCAATTCTTGGCGCAAGCAGCTCATTTTTTCCAGTTACTTCCACTATCTTATCATACCCACTGCCTCTCTCCTCACAAATACCACATTTATGCATAAATTCAGCAATATTTTCATTCCTTGAGACTGGCACAGAATCTACAATACGTTCAATTGCGACCAAAGGTGCTCCTGCATTTGAAAAATCCTCTAATACTTTATCTCTATTCCTCGGTATAGGTAATTCAAGTTTATCATAATACCTTGAAAAATTTAAAAGACTTATCATCTTATCTTCATCCAGATTACTCACCGTTTTAAGCCTATGTTCGCAGTCTCTGACGCTAACTGTGATTTTTTCTTTCTTTATTAGTCGCGAAGACCCAGCTCTTTTGCTACTTCGAAGTTGTCCTCCCCGAAGAACTCCTCGGTCAGTTTGCTTAAAGTGCCGTCCTCGGTCAGAGCGTCGATGGCTTTGTTGACTGCCTCCTGAAGCTCTGTCTGATCCTTGTTGATCAGGAAAGCGGTGTCTCTTCCGTCTACACGGTCGGTAATGGTCAGATCGTCATAGCCGGTCTCATCCAGGATCGCATTGGCCTGCTCTGCGGAAAGATAAGCCGCATCGTAAACGCCATCCTCCACGCTGGTGATCTCATCTGCCATTGCTCCGGATGCTGCCAGCGTTTCGAAATCAAGCTTGATATCCGGATGTTTTTCCATCCAGTCTGCCAGAGTGACTGCACGGCCGTCTGTTGCAACGATGGGGGCAATGCTCTTTCCGTCCATATCCTCCAGGCTCTTGATACCGCTGTCATTCTTCACGACCAGATTCATGAAGAAATAGTTGTAAGGATTGGATACCAGGAAGGCTTCCTCTCTTGCCGGTGTACGGAATTTGCAGCCGGAATCCAGATCATATTTTCCGCTGGTGGTTCCTGCCAGAGCGGTCTCATAATCCAGTACGGTATAATTGAAGGTCCAGTCATCCAGATAATCGTCGATGAGTTTCAGTACCTCATATTCATATCCTGCCGGTTCCCCGTTGTCATCCTCATAGGTATAAGGAGCGTTCTCTGCTTCCAGAACGATTTCTGCTGTTTTTACGTCATCGGCGCTTGCTGTCATTCCGAATACTGCTGTTGCTGCTGCGATAATTGCCAAAGTACTTACCAGATTTTTTTTCATAAGTTTTCTCCTCTCTTAAATCCTACTGTTTCGATAGACTTAGTGTTATTATACTTTTTTTTCGTCTGTTGTCAATAAATTCCAGGCATATAGGGGTATGCGAAAATCTGATACCTTGATATAGGAAAAAACTATATATATGAAAAAAGCCACCGCTTTCGCGATGACTTTGCTCATTTCTGACGATGCATCACCCATAATCCCGCCGTCTCGCTGCTGTCTATGAAGATTCCCATAAGCGGTCTCGCGAAACCAAAGACCAGGGCGGAAATCACGAGGCTGAAGACCGTGCTGATGAGAAAGGCTTCTTTGGTTCCCCTGCGGATGCGCTCCTTTTTCCACAGCTATTTATCCTAGTCCCAGCTGGATTTCGCATAATAGCAGTTTCCGCTGCAGCCCCGCGGGAAAAGCTGTCGTTTCATCTCTTTCCGGAAGTCCGCTTCCGAAGAGGAGCCCTCCAGGATATCCAGGGCTTTCCGCAAATTCCGGATATCTTTTTCCATAAAATCTGCATGATTTCCGCGGCCCACCAGCTTTAAGTGGGTAATTCCAGCCCTTTGGAGGGCATACAGAGCGCAGAGGCCGCAGCCGGTGGCTCCGCAGAGATAACCTTCCTCATCCAAGGTTAAAGCTTCGTCATCAAAATTCACGTTGTTCCCCGACAACAGCTTCCTCCTCACTCTCCCCAACTCATAGGGCACCCGGCAGAGATGGCCCAGCTCATCACAGTGAAGGGAATTGCAGAAGGCCCCGGTAAACTGGCAGAGCTCGTTCAGCACGAAGGCCTCAAACTCCAGGCCCGCTCCCGCCCGGATCACGGAAGCCATATCCTCCAGCGTATTTTTCCGGTGAAAAATCAGCCGCTGAAGACCGAACCGTCGGAAAAATGCCAGCATTTCCCGGTTGACCTCCCCGGTTTCCCCGCTTAAATGAATTTTGCAGTCTATTTTTTCCCGACGAAGATAGAGAAACAGGGCCGGATCAGCGACGATAAAGGTCTCAAAGCCAAGACTTTGACATTTTTTCACGATGGAAGCGATCTTGGGGTATTGCTCGGGAATGTAATAGAGGGAATTGAAGGCGAGATGCACCGGCCGGCCATAGGCCCGCACCAGCTTCGCCAGAATCTCCAGCTCACTGAAAGAGCCCAACTGCACCTGATAATTCAACACCTCCCGCCGGTTGAGGGCCAGCGCCGTCCCGTACTCCCGGCTCCACTCATAGGGCACATAACCGCAGAAAAATTCATCCGCCCCGGCCTCGGCAAACCGGATATATTCGTCCACCGCCCCAAGGCCTGCCACAATCTTCATACCTTCACCTTCTTTATAAGAGATTGATCACCAGCCGGTCCACGCCCTGCTGCCGATAAGCCTCCAAATGCTCCGGTTTTTTCAGGATCTCCCGGTCCAGCGCAAAGAGAGAATTGTACCGCCCCGCCATGGCGAGATGCTCCGGATAGAGGTAGGTGTAGCTCTCGCAGAAATGGGGACAGTTTTCCGGTAATTTCTGTTTTCCCCTGTCTTTCCGGAGGACTCCCGCCGCGAGAGGACAAAACTGGGAGGTATTGGTCTGGTAAAAGGGCAGATGGAGGCTATGGTTTCCCGGGGGCAGTTTCATCGGGTAGCCGCAGGCCTCCCACTCATACCGCCGGATTCCCAGCTCTTCCGCCAGAAACTCCCGGTAAAAGTCCGCATTGAGGCTGTTTTCCGCCAGACTTTCCAGGCTTCCTGTCTTCCAGGCCAGCCTCGGATCTTTTTTTCTCTTATTTAAAAGAGGGCCGAGAACCGGCTCCAGATAGGGGCTCCTCTTTTTTCGGAGAAGTTCTGCCAGACCCCAGTCGTTGACCAGAAGTTCGAGCCACCTTTCTTTCTGGCCGCACCAGGCGGACAGTTCATCGAGAAGCTCCTCTGTGGATTCCAGCAGAAAATCCCGGATATAGGAAAAGGAAAGGGTCACACTTAAACCCTCCCGCGAGGCTTTTTCAAGCAGCGCAAAGAGCTGGCTTTTTTCCGGAAAGAGCAGATGACAGAAGGAATTTCCGATGTAGAGGCGGTCAGGGGTTCTTCTGGCCAGCGGATATTCTCCCAGGCCATTGGAAGGCCAGTACCAGGCGGAAAATTCCCCGATCTCCATGGAGAGATACTTCCTGTAGAGTTCCGGCCGGTCCAGCTCCAGGGCCAGCGATGGAAACTCCGGAAATACCCCATCCACGGGCAGTTCCGAAAACCACCGCCGCTTCTGCTCCTCCAGAGAACAGGCCTCCACCAAATCTTTTTCCGCCGGATAACCGGTCAGCGCCTTCGCAAGCTCCCCGTCATCTTCCATAAGCTTCAGACGGATGTAACGGCTGTACTGCCCGATGAGGCGGCGCACCTCTTTTCGATAAGTTTCTGACTCTGTATAAACCACATATATATAGAAGAAACTCGTATGTTCTTCCTCTTCCATCTCAAAATCGGTAAGCTCCATCTCCCGGTAGCCGCCCACCAAACTGTTATAAAAACAGAGCCGGAATTTGCCCGGCTCCTCTGTTTTTTCTGCCGTCCGGAAGCGAAAGCCCTCCTCCGCCAGGTCCGTGAGCCGAATCTCCCGCTCTTCCGCAAAACCAGCCAAAATCCCGAAGGGCAGCATAGGAACCCCGTGAAATTTTTCTCTCATCTTTTCTCCCCGCTCCTGTCGCACGATAGTTCCAGTATAGGCCGAATCACAAAAAATGTCCACTGGAATCTCATCGGCTGGCAGATGAATAAATCTCCAAATCCGGGCCATACTTTTTCTGTAATCATTTAGGAAAGGATGTAAGAAATCATGATGAGCATTGTTTTAAATGAAAAAGAGCGGGCAGTCATTCAGGATCTCCAGACCCAGGAGAAAAGCTGTGTGGAAAAGTATGGAAAATATGCAGAGGCTGCCCGTGATCCGGAACTCAAGAGCCTGTTTCAGTCCATTCAGAAGCAGGAAGAAGAACATTATCAGTCTTTAAGTCAGGTGCTCTCCGGCAATCTTCCGGACTGTGACTGCAATGACACCCAGGGGCGGGACTATGCTCCCAAAGCTTCCTACAGCACCATGGCAAATCCCGAGGCCAAGCAGCACGACGCTTTTCTGGCCACAGATTGCATTGGAACGGAAAAGCTGGTCTCCGGCAAGTACAATACCAACGTCTTTAACTTCGGCGAGACCGGTCTTCGA
>OLSI01001916.1_pt1 | contig 12538 bp, 9 predicted proteins | sample 1672661 | NCBI WGS metagenome assembly OLSI01 (sample SAMEA3136711, study PRJEB25190) | human gut metagenome | biome: human gut; feature: human-associated habitat; material: faeces | place: Austria | collected 2013 | reverse complement strand
CGTTATTTGTAGCGTCCTTCGGGATGCTCGGTAATTCAATTGCCGAGGGATTCACGGAGGCGACTATGAGTAAATTTTTAAAATTCTATACTTATGGCACAGATGGTAAAGGCTTTTATAAAATAGGAAAAGAAGACCCTCCTTTGCCCGAAATAGGAAAAGTCAAAATATACACGATTCAAAACATTTCGCCATACATATTATGCGGCGCATTTTATTGGATGAAGGGATTTGAATTATCAAAATTAACTTCTAACAATACTCAATATGATGCCAAACGATGCGCGATATTTCATCAGCCACAAAATTTTCACTCTATTTGGGATATTATAGACTTGAAAGAAACTGATGAAATAAAAAAATGTACATTTAGTGGGATTTATCATAATGAACAAATTGCAGCAGAAATTGATTTTGAACGTTCAAAAATAACATTAAAAACAGAAACCAGAGAAACGCAAGAGCCATTATGCGATTTCATTGAAAAAAGAATCAGGGAACTGTTAGATAGATATAAAAATGAAATTCTAACTGTTATCAACATGCAGTCAGAATTTCCATTTAATATCACGGAATACAAAATTTTTCGAGAATTTACAATGGAAGACGTTGAAGCTCTTTGCGACCAGCTAGATGTTTCAGGTTTTTTTGCCGGAACATACAAAGATAAAAATAAAGGAATGTATCTAATCGATGGCTTATCTGCAAAAGGCATGAATGCATTGATTCAATCACAAAACAAATAAAAGATAAATGCTCTACATCGGCATATAACACTTTGCTGAAAATCAGGTATCGCAAATTTTGCGATACCTGATTTTTTTGCCTGCAAGGGCGAAACGAAGTTTCGCAGGCTGTAAGCCTGGAAGAAGCCCGCAAGGATAACAAAAAATCCGCAAAAATAATCGGCGGGGGTGCTTTTCGTCATATTGATTATATCTAAAAAACAAAGAAAAAAATAAGGAGATAAAAATATGTCGAAAAAAAATCAGAATTACACAAATCGGAAACAGAACAGATTCCAACCGGAGCGAATGCGGGGAAATGTTTTTGTAAACAACAGCGGAAAGCAGTGGCTGCCAGGAGAGAACGGGAGAGCGGCGAAGGTTGAAAGGCTGCTGAGAGGGGCAAAAGAAGAGAAAAAAGAGATTGCCGGCAATATGGCGGGGTATAAGAATTCGGGAGTTGAATGGATTGGGGCGATTCCGGAAGGCTGGAATGTAAGTAAAGTAAAGCATGAAACTTCTTTTATCGGAAGTGGAACAACACCAAGAAGCGGCTGCCTTTCCTTTTATGAAAACGGAACAATTCCCTGGATTCAGAGCGGGGATTTATATGAAACAAGTGAAGTGACAGATACGAAACAAAAAATAACAGCTGAAGCACTCCGTTCATCATCAGCCTTGAAAGTATACGATAAAGACTTTATCGCTATGGCAATGTATGGTTCTATTGGAAACATTGCAATTTCAAGAATTGCTGCATGTGTAAATCAGGCTTGCTGTTGTTTAAGACCGAACTCGAAAAATAATTTAAATTATATGTATTACTTTTTAAAAACAAGTACAGACAACTTTAAGTCAAAAGCGATGGGTGCAGTACTTCAGAATATCAGCCAAGAAAAAATCAAGAAACAAGATTTTTTAGTCCCGCCACTCCACGAACAGCAGCGAATCGCCGATTTTCTGGATACAAAATGCGACATTCTTGACCGCACGATTGATGCCGTCAGCCGGCAGATTGAGGATTTGGAAAAATATAAAAGAGCACTAATAACAAAAACAGTGACAAAAGGAATTTGTAAAAAAGGCGAGCCAGAGAGAGCGATGAAAGATTCCGGGGTTGAGTGGATTGGGGAAGTTCCGGAGGAGTGGAGCGTGAAACCGTTTAAGGCTCTTGCTGGTATGAAAGGCAGCAGCGAATATACCGCACGTGATATCGTCGATGAGGGCGAAGGAGCAATCCTTTTAAGCCCTTCTAATATCAATGACAATAAACTGAACCTCTCTAAGAGAACTTATATTTCACAGAAGAAATATGATAAATCAACAACAAAAATTCAGCGCGGAGATTTGCTTTTTACTAAAACCGCCTCTGTAGGAAAATGCGTGATTTATGACTCTGACGAGCCGGCAATGCCGAATCCTCAGTTGGTAGTCTTAAAAAATATAAAATGCCTGCCGAAGTTTTTATATTACTCAATGGTTTCAGATGTGATGCAGGAACCCGCTAAAATGTATATTTACGGAAGCGTCATTCCGACAATTTCACAGCTGAATCTTGGACGGATTAAGATTCCTGTTCCGTCACCAGAAGAGCAGCAGCAGATTGCCGATTACCTTGACGAAAAATGCAAAAATATAGACAACAGAGTACAGAAAAGAAAACAGCAGCTGGAATGGCTGAAGGAGTATAAAAAGAGTTTGATTTTTGATTATGTGACAGGGAAGAAGAGGGTGTGAGAAAGAGAGAGAAAGAGAAAAGGAGAAGAAAGAAAAGAAAAAAGAAAAAAAGAGAACAGTGAAGAAGGGAGAGTATTGACAGCCGGCAGGTTTCACCTGCCGGCTGTTGTTGTGTACTGGCTTGTGGATGGTTGTAAGGCCAGGTACGAAAAGGTGACCGGCGGCCGGGAGTGTACTGACCGGTCAAGCCGGAATAAAAGATATATGCTATCGGCAATCTCCGAAATGCTTCGAACATCCATGGGCACAACCAGCTCGCGAAGCAGTAAACAAAACGCAGTTTTGTAAGCCGGGTCCGGGCGTGCTTGCACCCGGCGGGGTTCGGGGCAGCGCCACGTAGTATTGGCAGTACCCGAGCATTTCAGAAGGCCGAAATATGCTGGATTTTTCCACGGACCGTAAAAAAGATTCGCAAAAAAATATGGTTTTTCTTTTGTTCTACATATTACAGATAAGAAGAAAATCGTGAAAACATAGAACAAAAGAGAGGATACAAGTATGAAAGGCAATAAAGAAAAAGATTTCCAAAACCATATCATCAACGCCTTAAAAGATGGCGGATATAAATATATAAAAGAAAGCGAAAAAGAAAACGGGCTGGTGCATTCTTACGACCGTGATTTTGCGGTTGACCGCGCCGACATTGAACTGTTTGTAAAAACAACACAGAAAAAGACGTGGAAAAGGCTGAAAGATAAATATGCTGACCCGGTTGATGTGATTGTAAAGACAGCGAATGCCGAAATGCTCAAAAAGAATAAAGTATCCGTGCTGAAACATGGCATTGATATCAGTGGCGTGCATGTATGCTTAATGTATGCAAAACCGGTATCAAATATGAATTCTGTAATAATGGACAAATACAAATGCAATATTTTTTCTGTTATGGATGAAGTCTGGGTCTCAAGCTCTGAGCGTGTTGACCTGGTACTGTTTTTGAATGGGTTTTCTCTGTTTACTTTTGAACTGAAATATACTGTGTCTGGCCAGTCCTACCGCCATGCTGTCAATCAGTACAAGCAGGACCGGAGCAAAAACACAAAGATATTTGATTCAAAAACGGGCGCTGTTGTCCATTTTGCCATGGATGAAAACGAAGTCTATATGACAACATATATTGACGGCAGGAATACTGTCTTTCTTCCGTTCAACCAGGGCTGCGGAACTGGCATTGACGCCGGAGCGGGAAACCCGCCATGTATGACGGACTTTCCTGTACACTATATGTACGATTATATCTTGCTTAAAGATAATGTGCTGGATTTAATATCAAATTTCGTTTACTTTGACAAGAAAAAAAAGAAAAATATCTTTCCGAGATATCATCAGTTTGACTGCATAACAAAACTGATTGAGGCGGTAAAAAAGAACGTAACGAAAGAGGACTATCTCATTCAGCATTCTGCCGGCTCCGGAAAGACAAACGAAATTGCATGGCTGACATACAGACTTGCGTCTTTACATATCACAGCAGAAGACGAAGACAAGAAATTCACAGTATTTGATAAGGTCATTGTCATCACCGACCGTGTCACAATTGACAGGCAGCTGCAGGCTGCAATCATGGGAATGGAACATTGCAGCGGATTTGTTACGGCAATGGGCAAAGGGTGCACATCTGCAGACCTGAAGGATGCACTCTGCAGCAACACAAAAATCATTATCACAACAATCCAGAAATTCCCTTATATTGCCGATGAGATTAAGGGGATGAAAGATAAACGATTTGCAGTCGTAATTGATGAGGCACATTCGTCAACATCTGGAGATGACATGGCAGCAGTAAAGAAGGCACTCAGTGTCGATGCAGACGCGCAGGATATTATTGCAGCCGAAACACAGAGGACCGGAAGACAGCCCAATGTTGCCATGTTTGCTTTCACTGCAACACCAAAAGCCAAGACTATCCAGATGTTCGGAACAGCAAAAGAAAACGGAAAAAAGGAGGCATTCCATACATATTCCATGAAGCAGGCAGTAGAAGAAGGCTACATTGTTGATGTGTTTGGGCATTATATTGAATACACCACATATTACCGTTTAAATAAGACCATAGACAATGACCCTACACTGAATAAAATGGCAGCGAAAAAAGCAATTGCGAAAGCGATAAGCCTGAATCCTGAGAATATCAACCAGAAGCTTGAAATCATCGTTGATAATTTCATTGAAAAGGTCATGAGGCAGCTCAACGGTAACGGAAAAGCCATGGTTCTGTGCGCATCACGTGAAGAGGCTGTTGAAGTTAAAAAGGCAATTGATAAAAAACTGCTGAAAAAAAACGGAGCGACAAAAGCACTGGTTGCCTTTTCCGGTATGGTCAAGATTGATGGTGTAGAGTATACAGAAACTGGCATGAACGGATTTTCTGAAAATAAGACTGCTGCCGCATTTGACACGAATGAATATGGAATCATGGTCGTTGCTGACAAATACCAGACCGGATTTGACCAGCCGAAACTTTGCGGCATGTATATTATGAAACCGCTGAAGGAAGTGAACGCGGTACAGACGCTTTCAAGACTGAACAGGCCATGCCCGCCATATGAAAAAGAGCCAGTCATCATTGATTTCGTGAATTCATGCGAAGATATCCGAAGCGCTTTCAAACCGTTTTACACAACGACAGTGCTCTCTGAGGACATTACCGCTGAGGACCTGAAGAAAGCAGATGAGGATATCACAACAGCCGGAATCCTTATTTCTGAAGAGGTTGACAAGGTATGCCAGCTAATCCTGAAGGATAATAAAACAAACGCAGACGCTGCATATATCGCTTATGCACTCAATGAAGTTTCCAGGAAGCTGGATAAATTGGGAGACAGCAAAAAAGTAATTGAAAGCAGTATCCGTTGTTTTGTGCGTGCATATTCTTTTCTGTCATTAGCGACAGAAATGGATAACGAGGACCTGTATAAAAAATACATCTTCTTAAAAGAATACAAAAAAGTAATAGATTCAAGGAGCGTAGACTCAGACAACTTGGACGAAATAATTAATGCGATAAAAGCGAGTGATTTTTCACAGAAAAAAGAAAAAGAAACTAAAAAAGAAATTTTATCCGGTGGGGACGAGGTAACCGCTGATGGATTTGGTGCCGGAAAGGATACTGTAAATAAAGAAGCGCTGTTATCAGATATCATTGACGAGATAAACAGTAAAATGGGACTGAAACTGGACGGCGACATCCTGGTGCCATACATCAAAGAAATCAAAAAAAGGGCGGCAGCAAGTGAGGAATTATCAAAATATGCCGGTTCTAATGGCGAAGGTGATTTTTCTTCTCCGTTCTACAGGCTTATCAAAAAGATTCTGATTGATGAAATCATGGTACTCAATGGAATTGGCGGCAAAAAAAATAGAACTGCAAGTATGACCGAAAAAGAAAAGAGCGAAAGAAAAGTATTTGCGACAGAGATGGTGAAAAACAGTGAGGAAATCAAGACTGTGTTTGGGATGTTTCTGGATGAGGTGTATAGTGGACTGAAAAGTATCTAAAAAAAGAAAATGGTTTGGATTTTTTTTGTGGCAGGTTTTACCTGCCTTTTTTATTGCACAATTTATATTTTTTCCTATTCGTCATTTTAAATCTGAAAAAAAAATCCGCAAAAAAAATAGCTATTAGAAAATTTTACGCATAACAGCTATAGACGAAGGAGAGGTTAAATGACGATAGAAAAATACATAGAAGAAATAGATAAAGATGGGCTTGAAAATGTTTGGGATTCCATCATAAAAAACGGTTTAAGTGAAGTTCAAAATGCAGGAGAACTGTACGAAATTGGACTCGCTCATACCAACAAAAAAGAAAAAAAAGAGAGCGGAAAGTACTTTACACCGTTTGATGTTGCAGATGTAATGTCTGACTGGTTTGATGGATTAAAAGGAGAAAATGTTTGCGACGTTTGCTGTGGAACCGGAAATCTAATTTTATCATATTTAAACAAAATAGGCTACACAGCAGCACGTGATTTGATAGCCAAAGGTCACCTGTATTTATATGATAAAGATGCATTGGCTTTAAAGATATGTGTGGCTCTTATATGTAAGAAATATGGAAATGACTTGGGACCTCAAATACATAGCATTGTTTGTGATTTTCTTGATAAGAGCATATCGTTACCGGAAAGCTGTAAAGTCATCAGCAACCCGCCATATTTTAAGATTTCAAAAATAGACAAAAATTGGCAGGAAACTGAAATATTGAGAAAGAGCAAAGAATTTTATGCAGCAATAATGGAGAAGATTCTAGATGAAAGCGAATCATCTGTTGTAATTACGCCTTACAGCTTTCTCGGCAGTGAAAAATTCTTGCCGTTACGAAAAAAAATGAATCTCTATAACGGATTTATTGTTGCTTTTGATAACGTGCCTGGAAATATTTTCGCAGGTAAGAAACACGGAGTCTTCAATTCAAATTCAACTAATTCCGTCAGAGCCGCAATTACAGTAACGGAAAATCGTAGCAACGTATCTGGATATAGGTGTTCAAATCTTATCAGATTTAAAAACGAAGAGCGAAAAAAGCTTCTAAAAACAAACATTTTAAACAGATTTGTCGGAACTACGTATCAGATTATAGACAGCACACATGCGAAATATTGCAAGTGCGGACCAATCTTTGAGAATATTTACAAAAAATGGACAAAAAACAGCATTGAGCTAAAGACATTGCTGAGCGTTGATGGGGAATTCAATTTATATGTTCCAAATACTTGTAGGTATTACACTGTTGCATCCGTAAAAGAATTAAATAGGACCGGAAAGATTCGCTTAGCATTTAGCGATAGCGACACATCAAAAATCGTGTACTGTTTTTTAAATTCTAGTTTCTGTTATTGGTATTGGAGGCTGTTTGATGGCGGAATCACATATACAGCATCATTGCTAAAATCGTTACCAATTATCGACCCAGCATTGCTACAACCAGAAGATAAAACACGACTTCTTAAGATTACTGACGAAATGCAGAAGTCAGAAGATAAATACCTTGTATACAAAAAAAATGCGGGAAGCATGCAAGAAAATATCAAGTTTCCTGACAAATACAGGACAGAAATAAATGACATCTTTTTAAAAGCTATCGGAGTAGATAAGAACTCGTCTATTTTTAACGAAATACATTCAAACTCCGTATTTTCAGAGCAAGATAAATAGAAAGGCAGCAGCTTATGAATACAAAAGAGAAAGCTACAAAAAAAATTTTAAAAAAAATTTTCGAATCATCCACAAAACTTATCATGTCCAAAAAGGACATAAAAAAAATAGAAACATATTATAAAAAGAACAGCAGTAAGTTTGATAATGTTGACGACTTTATAGCTTCAAATGAAAAAATTGGATGTTTGGTGAACCGCTTAAAATCTGGAAAAGACGAAATAGGAAAGCAGTTGAAAGCTAAAAAAGCATTGCAGCCCGGAGTTTTGTATGAATGTGTTGTAGCGCAGACATGCGCGAAAGCAATGGGGCTAAGAAATTATGTTGATTTGGAGACTGCCCCAATCTCAAAGACACCAAAAGAAGCTGTAAAATACATAAAAGAATCAAGGTATACGGCATGTGCTGCAAGGTATGCTTATTACAAAAAATCAGACGACTCCAATGCTGTTGTTCAATACGGAAATCCAGCTGCTGGTGATATGGGTATCGCTATTAATGGACAGGAATGTAAAATTGAAATCAAAGACATGCCGGCTTTACTTATGGACAAAGACCTTATTTATGATGAAAACGGAAAGATAATTATCACTGACGAAATCAAGAGCAATTACCCAGGATACGTTAAGTATATTCAGGAGTTTAACAGTAAGACATCTATGATTGATAAAATGGGAAGCAATTATAAACTTTTTGATGATGGTGACACAAAAGCTATTGGCTTTGTTAAATCTTTTTTGGACTCATCCGATATTGATATAATCATGACGGCAACAAACAAAGACGAACTGATTGGCTTAACGCCAGAACTGATAGACTATACTTTTTCTGACAATACTCCGCTGATTACAGTGGCAGGAAGTGAAATCCGAACTACTGGAAAAAATTCTTTAGCAAATGCATTTACACCACAATATTTAAACAAAATCCTCAATGAAAAAGATATTGCTATCGAAGACGGTATGTGCCGCGTTAAAGCAAATAACAAAAAGGTGATTGGGTGGATTCATGGAAGAGGAAAAGATAAAGATACTGCGACACGTTTTAAAATCAGCAATGCATTTTTTGTAAAATCAGATGATATAATTGTCGACAATGACTATGTTAAATTTCCAAAAGAAAAAATCAGACAGAGTAAAGGAGGCGTCTCTCTTCATATTAGTATTAAGCACACAAAAAAAGAAATCGGCAATGTCATTCTTCAGGCATCAAAAAATATAAATGTAGTTGACGATAGTATCCCGCAAATTGCCTAAAAGGAGGTGAGGAAAATGAGTGGAGATACCGAATTCTAAAACACAACAAAGCCACATACACAACATTTACAGCCCGGCAAAAGTAATTGCCGGGCTTATTTTTACGTTTTTCGCTATTTTAAAAATCCCGCATATTAAAACCGTAAAAATATAGTTAAAACTAAAACAAAGAAAAGGAGACTTAAAAAATGAGTAAAAGCAAATGGATTTACAAAAATCTCAAAAGCCCGGAATTTAACGTACTTGCAGAAAGGTTTGGTGTACATCCGGCCATCATTAAGATTCTCGCCGACCGTGGTGTGCAGGGAGAGGATGCTGTAAGGGAGTATCTGGAAGCAGATATTGCAACCGTTTCTGATGGTTCTGAACTGACTGATATGCATCGCGGCGTTAATATTGTCTACGACGCAGTGCAGGCAGGAAAATATATCCGCATCATGGGTGACTATGACGTGGATGGCGTCTCCAGTACATATATCCTCTACAAAGGTCTGACCGGACTTGGTGCCAAATGCGATAAGTTCATACCGCATCGTATTACAGATGGTTATGGTCTTCATGAACCGGCAATTCGTGATGCGTATGAAGCTGACGTACAGGTTATCCTGACCTGCGATAATGGTATCGCTGCTGCGAATGAAATTAAGCTGGCAAAAGAGCTCGGAATGACAGTGGTAGTCACTGACCATCATGAGGTGCCTTATACTGAAGATGAGTCTGGAACTCGTCGCTATATTATCCCTGATGCCAACGCGGTCATTGACCCGAAACGTCCAGAAGATGACGGTGTTTTCAAAGAAATTTGCGGCGCTGTTGTTGCCTGGAAATTTATGGGCTGCCTGTATAAGAAATTCGGAAAAGAACAGGAATTTAAAAATTCGGACTTTCTGGAAATTGCCTCTCTCGGCACTGTCTGCGATGTAATGGAATTACAGCATGACAACCGCGCAATCGTTAAAGAAGGGCTTAAAAAAATGCAGGACACTTCAAATATTGGCCTGCAGGCACTGCTTGAAGTTCTTGGACTGAGAGACAAAGCTCTGACCTCTTACGATTATGGTTTTAAGATTGGCCCGTGCATTAACGCCGAGGGCAGACTTGACACCGCAAACGAGGCGTTTGACCTGCTGGTTGAGACTGATTATGATACCGCAATCAAACGTGCAGAGCAGATGCGAGACCTGAACGTAGAACGTCAGAACCTTACGAAAGAAGGCATGGAAGAGGCGTTCAAAATCATTGATGCAGAAATGCAGGATGACAAGGTTTTGGTTGTCTACCTTCCGGAAGCACATGAAAGTATCGCCGGAATCATTGCCGGTAAAATAAGAGAGCGGTATTGCAAGCCTGCTTTCGTTCTTACAAAAGGTGACGGTGATTTCCTGAAAGGTTCCGGCCGTTCCATTGAAGCATATTCAATGTATGAAAAACTGGTGGAAGTGAAGGACCTGATGCTTGGTTTTGGCGGTCACCCAATGGCTGCTGGATTATCTTTGAAAGAAGAGAATCTGGAAAAATTCCGTCAGGAACTTAACGTCCGCAGCGGCCTGACCGATGCGGACTTTATCCCGAAGGTCATGATTGACGTGATTCTTCCGGTTGATTTTCTGACACAGAATTTCATCAGACAGCTTGAAATCCTTGAACCGTTTGGTAAGGGAAATGAAAAACCGGTATTTGCCCAGAGTAGCGTGAAAGCAAATCGTGCTGAGATTATCGGTAAGAACAAAAATGTTCTTAAGATTACATTCAACAGCCGAAACTGCAAGAGCGGTGTATGTTTTCATGATATTGAGACGAAAGAACAGTTTTTGAATCAGAATGGAAAACTGTACGACTTCAAGATGCTGTATTACCCAACACTCAATGAGTGGAATGGCGTGACCAGCATTCAGGCGAATGTTCAGGATATCTGTTAATTTTGGATTGATACCGGCGGCGAAGCCGCCGGAGAAAGGAAAAAATAATGAGAAAAGAGACAAAAACCACTGAACTTGCAAGTACTGATAGAAAAATCCAGGACTGCAAACTGCTTCCATTTTTAATTGAGTTTTTCTTTGGAGTGGAGGTAATCTGTGCAACACGTTTACGCGCTACCTGGATGGTTGCTTACAAAAACAGTAACGGAGACATGTACAGCGTGTATTGGCAGTTCAGTCTAAAAGACCCTTGGTTGCTTCCTAAATATGACCCTAATTTTTGTAGTGGTCCACTATATGGATGGCTGTTCTTTTACTTCGGAAGAGAGAAAGAAAAATCCACAAATCGATAACTCGATAACAATATGCCGGCAGAAAATGCCGGCTTTTTCTCTTGCCTGAAAATATTGCATATTAAGATTACAAAAATCAATTGCAAAGAAAGGAGAAAAAAAATGAGAAGAGAAATGCGTGATAAAAGCGAGTCCGGAATATCTGACAAAAAAATATTCAGCTATTACCAGTACGACAGTTTTCGCGATGAAAAAATTATTGGCATTGTAATGTCCTCAAACTTAAAAGAAGCGGAAAAAACTGTGAAGGACCATTACAGGAATGCTTATCGTGGAGATTTTACCGTGAATGGATGGGAGATTAAAGAAATCGAACTTTCCGACGATGGTTGTACTGAAATTTATTACGGTGGTTAATTTTGAGCAGACACCGAAAACGCGAACCTGAGTTAGCAATCTTATCTGTGCTGCAGAAATGCAGCACTTTTTTGTGTTTATTTTGCATATTGTATCTATACAAAAAAAGGAGGTGAAAAAAATAATGGAAAATAAAAAGGCAAAAACGCTTTCTGCGACCTCTACCATTCTACTTACAATCTATACTATTTTCATGGTGCTGGCGGAAGTCGGGATGTTCTCCATCTGCAATTTTGTGGCACATATGGTTAATTCCGGAGTAGATATCGCTTCAGGCGGGATTACCTCTGGCGGATGCTATGACTATGCTTTGCCGGGTGCTGCAATTGGTGGTATGTTCGCAGGCCTTGGCAGTCTGGCTTGGGTTGCAATTGCCGCGGTCATGATGTTCTTTATCATCATATGTATCATTTACATCGCGGTAACGGCAATTTCTTATATGCTACTCCGCAGAGGATTCTTTAAGGCCGATGCGTGGATGAAGATTGCCGTTTTCGGCGTAACTTTTCTTGGCTTTATCGTTTCTGCACAGCTTTCCGGATTGCAGATGCTTTGCGTTACAATCCTTCTGCTTCTGCCTATCGTCCTTTCTGTCATGGTACTGTTTGCTGAATGTCAGTGTCAGTGCTCTGAGTGCAGAAAAGAGGATGTGAAAATAGAGGAAAAAGAAGAGACAAAAGAAACGGATAAGCCGGAAGTGGCAACGGAAACAATTAAGAAATAAGTGGGAATTCTCGGTTATTGTATTGCCGAGATGGAAACGCCTAGATATACAAATAAACAAAAATATCGCTTGCGATTTATTGATTTCTCTATGCTTCGGCGTAGAGAAATTTTTATTTTCTGCAAAAATTTTTCGCAAAAAATCGTCCCGTTTTAGATTTTTTCGGCATATTAACTATGTAAGAAAGCAAGAAAAAAGCAGGAGGTTTTGATATGGCAAAGAAAAAATCCATACGGGTTGATTTTGTAAAATCTTGTATTACATATAACAAACTGAATACGATTGCTAAAATTGCCATATCAGACATGCA
>OLSI01001913.1_pt1 | contig 12547 bp, 12 predicted proteins | sample 1672661 | NCBI WGS metagenome assembly OLSI01 (sample SAMEA3136711, study PRJEB25190) | human gut metagenome | biome: human gut; feature: human-associated habitat; material: faeces | place: Austria | collected 2013 | reverse complement strand
TTATCCTTGAATTCATAGATGCCTTCACTGGTATCACTGCCTTCTCCATTTTCCGTGTTATTTTCAGCATCACCTTCTTTACTATCCGCTTCGTCTGTCTTGCCTACGCCATCTTCGCTCCTGGTACCCCCCCCCGAATATTCTGACTATTCTGATTACTTGTATCTGCGGCATAAGCCTCAACCACTAGCCCATGCCCGCTTCCAGGCATCACCGCCACGCCGGCCATCACCGCCACCGCCAGTGCTATCCCGGTGGCCATTTTCTCAAACATACATCTGTTTCTCATTTTCTTCCTCCTTCTGAATCAATCTGTATACACTTAATATGCAAAAAATAGAAATAAGCATATACAAAAATAAGATTATTTTTTTCTTACTTCAGATTTTGCATTTTGTAAATAGTAAATACAGGAAATAGAACAAAGGAGGTTTTATTTATGATTTTCGCAAAAGAAGAGCGTTTGGCTCACAAATTGGAAGACAATAAAAATAACAAAATAGATGCTTTAAAAAATGAACTATCAGAACGGCTTAAGGAATTGTCATTAAAAGAACCAGAAGAACAGCAGACATACATTAATAACTTATATCGTGGCTTATCTCAGGCTGGAACCGATAAACTTAACAAAGTGCTGGACTTATATAACAAAGAAGCAGGCAGTGGTCTGAAAACTCATGATGAAGTAATGGATACCAACAGACCGTACATGAAACTGTGGCATTATTAAATAAATACGGAACTGAATTTGGAAAAACAAAAGAGACTGATGACTTTATAAAATCGCAATTTGCAGAATTGATGAGTAATGTAAAGAAGTCAGATTTGCAGGATGTTATTGACTCAATCGGCCGTGAGATGGAAAAAGAAACAGAGAAGCAAGGCTATGAATCTGATATAGATAAAGCAAAAAAAATGGTCTTAAATAATATCGTAAAAGAATACGGAACAGATAACAATGTAAGGCTATTTGTGTCAAATCCGGTTAAGGCAGAGACAATCGCAGAGGACCTTATAAAAATACTGCAAGACGGAGATGGAAGAGCCAAAGGACTTCCAGACGAAGAGCAGGCACAAACGAAAGCACAGACAATCACAGACTTTAAGTTTGCCATACTGGAAACGGAAAAAGTATCGAATCCGGCTGATTTTCAATCAGCAATAAATATCCTTGACAAACAACTTGATTTTGAGGGCCGTAAAGCGCTGGACTCTGCAATCAAACACAATAACAAAACAAATCAAAATAAATACGAAACACATAGGATTAAATTAACCGAAAAGGAAAAAGATTCATCGTGGCAAAAGTTTGAAGACAGCAGCCGTATGAACCGCCGGTTAAAAGAAATGCAGGACAGCCTAAAAGAATGGAAAAAGAACCTTGAAAGGCCGAAAGATAAGTACGATACGGGATTCATCAATTTCGCCCTTCGTACACTAACAAACCTTGAAAACTTGATTACAGAAGCGGTGACATTTATAGCGGATTCAATAGCGTATCATACACCTTCTAATACAGCAGACAAAGATAAAAAAGAAGAAGAAAAACAGCCTGAGCATGATGCTTCCGAATCTCCATTTTATGGAATAATGAAAGAGGCTTATAAAACAAAAGGTATCACACAGGCCTGCTTGATGACTTCAGGAATACTCACGAAAGAAGAAGCAGAGAATATCTTTGTTATGGACGTTTCATATATCAGGGCACAAGGAAAAGAAACGCAGAAAGAGTTGTTTGATAATTACGTGCAAGGGCTCACGCAGGCTATGGGTGCTTCTGAAGATAAGGTAAGTGAAGAAGTAAAAGTACAGCTGCAGTCATTTATTGCAAAATATGAAGCAGGACAATATGAAGCAGATATTGAAAAAAACATTAAAGACGGATGCTCCTGGGATAAGGTGTATAAATTTGAAGAATGGAACAAAAGGGCTGAGCAGGCTGGAAAGACTTTCAATACAGAAGTAAAAAGTAAAGAGGTAAAAAGGGAGGAAAAAGAAGTTCCTGACAAGCCAGAATCCTCCGGCTTCCGAAATTACGCCGATGGATGTTATAAAATTGCTATGGATGTAGTAAGAAAAACAATAAATAAAGAATATCCAAATGCGGATGTAGCAGTCAAAGACATGCACGACCGAATAGAGTCATTCAAGGCTGAATCAAATATGAGGGATAACCAAGTCGTAAGATACTCCAGGCTAACAAATATCCTGGCGGACGAACTTGCCGCACGGAACGGGACCAAAGAGGCCAGAGATATTATGTCAAAAATATCTGAAGGCTGCGAAAAAACAACTGGTGTGGACCGGGCGATGGACTTACTGAAGGCATCTATGCAGGAAAGCAAAGGAGAAATACGTCAAGTTTTTCATGAATATTTAGAGAATGCACTTGGAAAGATGAGTACTGAAAAAGAAAAGCAAGAGTTTATTACGAAGATGGCTGAAAAAATTCCGCTAAGTTACGACAAGGGCTCCTTTGGATATAAGCAGCAGTTCATCTTAGCAAATGAAGCCAGGGAATTTGGCTTAAGGGCAAAAGGCAGAAAAGGCTTAAGTAACAACAATGACGTAAGGCGTGTTGCCGGCTATGTGGCAGATTTATATAAGAAACAGGCCAACGGAGAGAAAGGCGTCTCTGCCTATAAGGCATATGTTGCGTTGTGTGAGCGGTGTAGCACTACTGAAGAAAAAGACCTGGTAAAAAACACCGTGCGTGAGAAATTAAGCAGAGAGACATACGCCCTGACGGCAATGACGAAAGATATTATTCGATATGAAAAAGAGTATGTGCAAGACTTGAACAAAGTAAAAAAAGACAACACCCGAAACGACGCTGGCGAACTTGGCGCATTCGGAAAAAAAGCCAAAGAAGACATGGAAAATATTACGACAATCAATGCGGACCAAGAAAAAATGCAGCAAAGGATAGAACCGATAGCAGTACAAATGGCAGATGATTTTAACAGGTGCGTTGATGGCAGCAAAGAGCAGTTTGTCAACTGGTGCAGTGGCCGGTCGTATGAAGAAATAAAAACCGCCATTGACGTTATAGACAAGAGCATGGTAAGTCCGTCCGGAAGCGTTGACTTTGCGAATGCCATAGACACCGTTTCAAAAGACGTGGATGGCATCGGACAGAAGGATATCCCGAATAGTAATGCTATTATTAACGATATAGATATTGAGTTTGGTGATTTTGATATGGATTTTGACGAACGGTAAATATCTATACCTGCGCGCAGAAAAAACACTGCGCGCTTTTTTTGTTTCCCTAAAATCTAGCATATTAACGAAGTAGATTAAAGATAAGAAAGGAAGCAAGAAAAATGACAACAACAAGATTTAAAAAGAAAGCAACAGGATTAATTGCAGTATTTTTTGCAGTGGCAGGTCTTTGCCTGAGCCCGTTGAATGTACTGGCAGCAGATGTGGGCACACCCGACGAAGAGACTTATTACAGCATTGTAGTCCCTGACGGAAATGTCAGCCAGGAATCAGTCGACAGAGCAAATGAACTGTTAAATGCGTTGCCTGAAGGCTTACTTGAGAACTTTGTAAACGACGGCTGGTCTATCTATGTTACAGATAAGGATATTGATTCGACGTTCTTTGGCGGTCAGTATGGTTCCGTAATGGGTGCTACTTTAGAAGACTTAAGCGCTATCTATATAGAGCAACGAAGTAAAGCAATAGAGGAATCAACAATACATGAGTTCGGGCATTACGTAGATGATACCGAAGGATATCTGAGTGATACACCGGAATTTGCACAAATTTACAATACCGAAAGCGCAGCGTTTGTAAGTGCATTTAATGTCAATTTTTATTATGACGTTCATGAATTTTGGGCAGATGGGTTCTATCGTTACTATGACGGTGAGAGGGACGCCCTGCAGCGTTCTTGCCCTCAGCTGTATGCCTATATAGAAAACACTGTTAATTCGTTGTGCTAGCAAGTCATATAGAAGATGATGGATTTTGCCATCATCTTTTTTTATTTTTTTTCGCAAAAATATCACCTTTATATTTTTTTTCGTCATATTAATATAGAACGAAAGTCACAGACAGACATAACTGTCCGACGATAAAAAAAATAAATGAGAAAAGGAGATTAAGCAAAATGGAGCTCCCATTAAGAATCAAGTATTTTGATAAAAATATTGAAAAACTAAAAAAAACAGAGAAAGGAGACTGGATTGACTTAAGAAGTGCGATTGACATTTCATTAAAAAAAGGAGATTTCGCGCTTATCCCTCTTGGAGTCGGAATGGTCCTTCCTGACGGATATGAAGCACACATTGTACCAAGGTCAAGCACATTCAAGAACTGGAAAATCATCCAGACGAACAGCGTAGGAATCATAGATAATTCATACAGCGGAGAAAATGACCAGTGGATGATGCCGGTATATGCGGTCGAAGATACGAAAATCAAGAAGAACGACCGTATCTGTCAGTTTAGGATTTTAGAGAAGATGCCTGCCCTTGAAATCCAGGAGGCGGAACACCTAAACGATGTATCCCGCGGTGGATTTGGAAGCACAGGAAAAAATTAAGAAAAAAAAAGGAGATAAAATTATGGCTTATAAAACCCCAGAACAGATGGTAAACCTGATTATTGAAGAAAATCTTTTAACAGACGCTTGCATGACGATTATCGATGGCAGGAACGAGTATGGATTCCATGCAGTAGAGATTCCGCCGGATAGCATCAGACCGATTGGAAGGAACCGCGTGAACGTCTTGCTTAATGACAGTGGGAAAAATATTTCCGTTCCAGTAACACTTCCAGATACAGATAAAGAATACAGCCTTTGGCTAATGAGTTTTGTTGAAGGAAAATACGAGGTTATTTGCGTCCAGCACGACCCAAGCAGCGAAAGTAAGACCGAAATGAAAAAGAAAGAATACCTGTCAGTCATCGCATTCTTTCTTGACCATTATAAAATCGGGACAAGAACAAAACTTCTTGGTGTTCTCAAGAACGGCTACGCTATGTTGAAAAAAGAAATCGGTGACAACAATGCATATGACCTGCTGCGTGATTATATGAATGAAAGTCTTGTTGTGCAGCGTGCAGAAGAGATGCCTGATAAGTATGGCGTTCGTTTCAAATTCCATCTTAACGATTAATTTTAATCTGGTAACGAACCTAGCAGAGTCAATAGGCCTATTGAAAGAAGCAGGCGCAGGCCGGCTAAGTGATACGCCGGCCTTAAAACAATCTATAAGGAGGAAATGCTATGTATTCACAGCTTTCAAATTTATTTGCTGGAATGGCAGTAATTTTTGTGGTATTGATTGCTTACTTTATTGCTTCACTTATTGCAAATTATATGCTGCTTGGCAAGATTGGCAGAAAAAAGTGGCCAGGACTTATTCCTTACGTGAACGACTATTTTTTGTTTGATTCATTTTGGAATAATAAAGTATTTGCAGCATGGATTGTTATGTACATATTAACCGTTTTGTGCGTCAAAAGCAACAATCATACGCTTGTCATTATTGGAATGATATTATCAATCTGTAACTTCATTCTGAGCATCATGCTGTACAGCAGAATAAGCAAGGCTTTTGGGAAAGGGGCTTTATATACACTCGGTTTAATTATCGTCTATCCGGTATTTGCTATTATCCTTGCTTGCAAAGGCGAATTAACAAAGGATTTCTCAAACGAGTTATCCACGAAGATGTCAGAAAGACATGCTGAAAAATAAGAAAAAACAGGAGGTGATAGTATGTTTTGCAAAAATTGCGGAAAAGAGATTGATGACAAAGCGGCAGTCTGCCCGCATTGTGGAGTAGCACAGAACGAACAGCAGCCAATTGACGACAGTGGAAGCATTGGGTGGGGCGTCCTCGGATGCTGTATTCCTGTTGTTGGCCTTATCCTTTTTCTTGTTTGGCATGACACAAAGCCAAAGAATGCAAAGGCCGCTGGAATTGGAGCTTTAGTATCTGTCGGCATTGTAATACTGTGGTATACTTGTCGCAGTGGTTGGAATTGGTGTAGGCCTTGGCTCTGCATCGTTTTAATGATTTTCAGTAACCTAATTAAGCAACACAAGCCCTGCATTTCATGCAGGGCTTGGTTTTTTTATAGAAAGGAGAGGGCAGGATAGATTAAGTTCTGCGATAATGATAATATATATGGGTAACAACACGCTGAGCAGATGGCTGCCAATTATATTCGGATGCCATCAAAAACCTGAAAGGTCATTTTTTTACCACGGAAAGCAATTCCCTCTATGCGCCAGATGCACCGGCGAATTGGTGGGAATATCGTCTGGCGTCATATTATTCTGGTTTTGGAAGCCATGCCTTGCAATATCTGTCTCAATCATGATTCCTATGCTGATTGACGGATTTGTGCAACGGCTGACGCCATATGAAAGCACAAACGCAAGGCGTTTCATTACAGGTTTCTTGTTTGGATTGGGTCTTGCATCAATATTTTTGGTGTCTGTATCGTCTACGTTCGCAAACGGATACAGGTACGGACTTGAAATTGGAAAAAATATAAAAAAATAAAAGATACAAAAAAGGCCGGAAAAATCCGGCCTGAAATAGCAAAATAAAATGCAGAAAACCATATATCTCGGCTCTCATTTTACAATCTGAATGATGTTTTTGAGCTGTCTTCATCCATCATACTTAAAATATATGCAGAAACAGATGTAGCGTTAATCTTATTCGCTTCTTTTAATGTATTTTTAAGTGCATTTTTCGTCATCAATCCGGTTTTGATAAATCCAATCAGAGCCTCTTCCTTACCATCTTTTAATAAACGTTTAGAAATTGAAGTACTGACACGTTTAAGATATGATGCAATTCCTGAATCTTTCGTGTACTGATATATCTGAATCGCGATATTTTGTTTGACGTCTGAAGCAACTCCCATTTCGTATGTATGCCCGGCGAATTCATCGCTGTAGCCATAAACAGAAATCTCACTGCTGACTTTATTAATGCCTTCGTTTGTCATATATTTTGGAAGATATAAGTCCCCTTCTCCTTCATATTCAATCTTGACAATATCTGATAACTTTTCAGCATTTGATTCTAAAGACGGGTCTTTCGTAACAGCACAGATTAGTCCAAATGGATTACCTCCTTTTGCAATCTTGATGTCTTTTACTTCGCTCATAGCGCTTACACCAATCCGTTCCACTGTCGCAGGTATCGATAACCTTTCCACCTTTGTATCAACAAAAGCCAGTTCGCCGATAGATATAAGCCCATTATGAAATATGATTTCTTTGAGGTTACGGCAATTTAGGAACAATCTGTTTCCAATAGACTCAACCTGTGATGGGATATCTGCTTTTTCAATTGAGGCACAACTTCTAAAAATATTACTTGAAGATTCAGAACCGATATGCCGAATTCCATGACCAAAATCAATATTTGCGAGGTTCTCACAGCAGTCAAAAGCAAATGGACCTATTTCCTTTAATGAATCCGGGAATTTTACAGCTGAAATATGACTTTTTGAAAATGCTTTTTCGCATATATATTCTGTACCGTCCGGTATATCTACTGTACCGTCCTTTCCACGCGGACAAAGAATCAGCGATTTTCCATCCTTGGAATAGAGGATACCATCAACGGTTTTATAATATGGATTCTCTTTATTTATGTGAAATGCACTAAAATTGTATCCGTTATAGTTCTGTTTGTAACATTTTGTAAAATCATATACTGAAGTTTTTTCTACTTCATCTATGAATAATTCGCATCCATCCGGACAGGAAGGCGAGAATAACTTGTTTATGCTTTTGAATCTATCCAAGTGGATTACTTTTACATTGCTAAAATCTGCATAACGGCTGATGTAGGAAATAGCATCTCCAATATAAATCTCAGGCGCATTTGGATTGATGTTTGCAAGTACAGAACCCGCCATGACTATTGGCTCTTTATAACTTGGCATAACGAATAGCGAACCAGCAAAGGCCTTGTCCTCAATATAATCAATCTTATTGCTATTCACTACTGTCGTAGACATACATCCAGAAAACGCATATCCATTAATCTGATTTACATTTTTAAGGTCTATGACGCTTCCAGGCTTTTGACAAAACGTATTATATAAAGTGTACTTATCTTGTGTACTGGAATGTCTGTGCATAAGCAGCGGACCACTCTGGAAACGTGTATTCTCAGATGTTACCATCTGCACATTTGGAAACATCTCGTTCGCAATCTCAATACTACAGATAGACGGCTTAATCTTTATCTCTTTAACGTCTGGAAACTGTTTCAATACTGATTTGAGATACACACATTGATACTGTCCACCGAATTCATTTTCAGCAGAAAAGGTTATCGTCTCAACTCCATCAGGAATATCGATGTCAACAATAGCTCCACCATGACCATCAAAATATAACGTGGCTCCGTCTTCCGTTTCCATAGCATAGTATTTCATTTTTAGCTTCCTTTCTTTTTTTATTTTATTTGTTCTTACATCTTTAATATGGCAAAAAAATAGAATAAAAAAATAAGCAACCTTATTTTCAGTCATTTGTGGATTTGGCATATTATTAACGTAAACCATAAATACACAAAGAAAGGAATTAAAAAAATCATGAAAAAAACAATCATTGCAATAACAGGAAGAACAGCAGCAGGAAAAAGCGTTGTCGCAAAAAAAATGGCTGAGAGATTAGGGCTGAAAGTTCTGCAGTCATACACGACAAGACAGCCAAGACCTGATGAACTGGCAGATATGGAACATTCAGACCATATTTTCATCTCCAACGAAGAGTATAACAAACTGCAGGATATCGCCGCTGAAACTGAAATTAACGGTTGTCGGTATTGCACCACAGTTGAGGTCTTAAACCAGTGCGATTTTTATGTGATTGACCCAGATGGCATTGATTACTTAAAAAAAGAACACGGAAAAGAGTTTCATATTGTGCAATTTTACATCTACGCTAATGACGAAATCAGGAAAGAACGGTTCCTGCAGCGTGGGAATGCAGAGAGCGATTTTGAATCGAGAAATGCTGATGAATCAAAACAGTTTAATGCATACGAACAGAACCACAAGTACGATATCATTATCTACAATAACAGAGATATTGATTATGCATTAAATATGATGGAGCCTTATATCAAAATCATCCTGGAAGACAGACTGAAAGAAATTGAGGCGAAAAAGAACGGGACTTGGGTAGAACCGCAGGTTGAAAAATCCGAATCTGACAAATCTGAAGAAAAACCTGAAGAAGACGACGAAGCCCTTTCTGCTGAAACGGAAGATGGTGCATTAAACAAGGGCCCTTCAGCTGTCAGTATGGAATCTGTCGACAAAGAAGAGTTAGAAACAGAGCAGAAAGAGACAAATGACCCGTTTAGCCTTGACGAGGATTCAGAGGACGTCTTAGATATCTTTGACAATAAAGGTTCAGACACTGAAAACAGTTCCGCAGAAGAAGACCTGGAGACAGAACCAGAAGCGAGAAAAAACGACGAAGAGGATAAATTACCGAAGACAGACGATGGTAATTTAGACCCATTCAGCCTTGACGATGCTGACTTCGATGATTCTCCAGTAAATCTGGACCAGTTACCGGGTTCCGAGCTGGATAGTGCTATGAACATGGCAAGCGATACAGATAACGAGACAAAATCATCCGAATCGGAGCCGCCTATTGAAGTAAAAATGTCAGAGGATTCTGATAACGAATGTAAACAAACAGAAGGAGTGTCAGCGGACACTGACATTTATGACGAAGAGGATGAAGAGGATGCGATTCTTCTTGATTAATTTTAATCTGGTAACGAAGGCGTTAAGCCTGAGTTATCAAGGATACGGGATGACGGGTAAACCGTCATCCTTTTTTTTGTGCGATATATGCCCAATGATACCGCGAGCTACGCTCGCTTGTCAGCGGCAAAAGCCGTACTGCGCTCAGCTTGACGGCTTCGCTTGACATTTGCTGCGCAAATTGGTACCGAGCCGATGCGGCGAGCGGCAAGGTATCAAAGTTGGCCACGGTTTTCCCGTCTGTCGATAAAATCCACAAAAAAAGTTTTAAAAAAAATGTTCTCTTTTTTATTTTATTTAGCATATTAAAACTGTCAGCAAAAAAGACGGGCTGACATGGAGCCCTGAAATGCCGCCAGATATGACGGAAAAACAGTTCAGGGATGACATTACGAGGATGGATACATTCAACCACATAGAGGAATCTTTTGTAATATGGCATTTGGTTTTATCAATTCGCACGCAAAAAAATATATAAAACCAAAATTTAAACAAAAAAACAGCAAAAAAAGGATGTGAAATGAGAAAAAGTGCTGCCATGGTTACCGTGTGGTTATAAAATAAATTACATACTGAGAAGTCATGTCTACCAAGACTGCATATCTATTCTTTACGCTGTATCTTCTTTGATACTGAAGGCTGTTTCTGTTCGATGGCTGAAGAACTTGATTCTGCGAAAAGAGTTGATATGTGATGCGAACGAGACTTTAAAAACGTTAAGTGAACGGCCGAGCCCGAACAGTCGGCGGGGCTGTATTAGTGAAAATCTTACATTGATATAGTCCAAAGGGGTTAGGGAGTGCTGCAAGACCTCTGCCTAAGGGTTGGATTACAACGACCTAGAAGCATAGCTTTGAAAAGGGCGATGCTCATACTTTTTCTTGTCTGGAAAGAGTATGGTTAAAAGTAGAGCACGGGGGAGTTCATGGAATAAGCATGAATGCCCGGGGTGACCATGTAAAGTATAGAAGTATACGCCATGTTGAATAGATTAACATATTTAGCCTGGTTGGGTAGCCAAGACGGATGATATGAGCGAAAGCAAAGGTGTGAGGGCCGGGAAATGCTATCTGGTGGATTTGACCCGCAACCTATTCACGGAGCAGATAGATTTAGCCACACCAGGATGAGGTGAGAGCCTCTGAAATGTCATTGTAATATTATAAAAACACTGCTGAAAGCGACATGAAAGAACAAGCGTTACATCAATTTACAAGAAAGAAATAAGAAAAAAAATTGGCAAAATAAATATAAGAAAAACAGATTGATGTACAGTAGACCGTAAGCAGAACGTATTATAATATTTGGGTTGTCCTACGGGGCAGCCGGCTATTAAGATTACATGAAGCGAAACGACTGACGACCGACGACCTATTCGGAATGTTATTAGTTAAGCAGAATGGCATAGTTTCTTTCTTAAAGCATAGCAGATTTAGTCTGTTTTGCCGCATAAGGAGAAGCTATGCCAATTCGCTCAACTCCCTCCTCTCTCTGACCTGCATAGTTGGCATCCTCTAATTTATAGACAAAGCCAAAAAATCTTGGCATACGAAAATTCATTGAGCAGATGCCGCGAATGTTTGTAAATCACCAGTAGATAATGAACATACGGAAATTCGCGGTGTTTTGCGGACTTGGCTGGCCAAAAAAGCAGAGATTTTCGTATGCTAAGATTTTTTTAGCCATGCCAAGAAAATTTAAATAATAGCAGCCGTACATAATTTTCTTGGCTTGGCTACACACATATATACTATATATATAAGATATTTGTTCCTTCTGTCTGAGATAAAGAGAGAGGAGAGAGTGAGGGGACACGATATATTCGTCTTGTACTAACATACGTTACACAAGATTTTTTTTTCGCGAAAATATGAATGGTATAGCAGAATATGATATATATATGAGATATGAGAAATTAAAGAAAATTGCGATGGATTTGGAAGAAGTGTATATGACAACCAATCTTGGCGGTGAGGCTACATTCTTCCTGCCGTTCAACATGTGGCAAGGGTATTAATACTGGTGCCGGAATCCCTGTTAAAAGACGAGTGCAGCGTTCATTACATATGGGATAACATCCTCCAAAAAAAAGACTCCGTGCTTGCATGCTTGAGGGCCTGAACCAGAACCAGGATTTCTTTTCGTTGCTGCTTGGAAATGATGAGATTAAGAAAGAAGTGCTTGAAATCTTTGCGGAAGAGATTTACAGAGGACTGGAGAGCGAGAGGGCAGAAAAGACTGACTGCGGAAGATGTTTGTGTAAGGATGGCGGGCTTGGATTGAAAAAAAATAAGGTATATGTTCAAAGTGGTATGTATTTAAGAGGTCAGAAATGGCCTCTTCTTTGTTATTTTTGAGTTTTTATTATGCGATAAGTTTGTCATCTTAAAACTTGTAATAGTAATTTGTTTACGCCGTATTATCGGCGAGAAAGAGAGGAAAATATGAAGACAACAATGACACCCAGTTCACGTTGTTTAAACGTGAACTGTGAAATGGTAGAGGAATTTGAGGCAGTATTGCCTCAGTCTATTTTGGCGAAACTGGAGTCTTTTAGTTTTGCCATATGCTGTAAGGACGGTGGATACGCCATCTGTTTACAGAGCTTTAAAGCTCTTTCAGATGACGTATATCATGGTCCGTTGACAAAATATATAGACAAAAACAACTGGTTTGGTTTTGTCGACGACGTAAAGTCCAAGCCTGAATATAAGGCTAGACTTGCAGAGTTACATGTCCCGGCAGCTATAGCTCCAGAGATTGAACTTCT
>OLSI01001911.1_pt1 | contig 12553 bp, 9 predicted proteins | sample 1672661 | NCBI WGS metagenome assembly OLSI01 (sample SAMEA3136711, study PRJEB25190) | human gut metagenome | biome: human gut; feature: human-associated habitat; material: faeces | place: Austria | collected 2013 | reverse complement strand
CAATCACATCTACCTTCAGATTCATGACATTCGCGATGATCTTTTTCCACAGTGGGCTCTTTGCACCACCGCCGCAGATCTTCGTGCGCTCGATATGAATGCCGAGTGCCCGCGCTACTTCCAGAGAATCACGCAATGCAAACGCCACGCCTTCAAGCACAGCCTGCGTCATATCCGCTCTTGTCGTATCCATCGTCATACCGATAAAGGTCGCACGTGCATTCGGGTCATTGTGCGGAGAACGCTCACCCATCAGATACGGAAGGAAATATACATGGTTCTCACCAAGCTTTTCAATCTGCTTCTGCTCTGCTGCGTAATCCTTCGTGCCGATGATCTCGTCCATCCACCATTTGTTGCAGGATGCCGCGCTCAGCATACAGCCCATAAGGTGATAATGCCCGTCCGCATGGGCAAACGCATGCAGTGCATTAAATTTGTCCACGCCAAACTTCTCGGAAGAAATAAAAATCGTGCCGCTCGTGCCAAGAGAAATATTGCAGCGTCCGTCTCCGACGGTGCCGGTGCCGACCGCCGCAGCTGCATTATCTCCGGCTCCCGCTACGACCTTGACATCGGTCGATACGCCAAGCTCTGCAGCCACTTCCGGCAGAAGCGTACCTACTGCCTCATAGCTCTCGTAAATCTTCGCCATCATCTCTTCTTTGACGCCGCAGATGTCCAGCATTTCCTTCGACCAGCAGCGATTTTTTACATCAAACAGCAGCATACCGGATGCATCCGATACATCTGTACAGTGTACGCCGGACAGACGATATGCCAGATAGTCCTTCGGCAGCATAATCTTCGCGATCCGTGCAAAATTCTCCGGCTCATTTTCTTTTACCCACAGAATCTTCGGTGCAGTAAATCCTGCAAATGCAATATTTGCTGTATACTCAGAGAGTTTGTCTTTTCCGATTACTTCATTTAAGTAAGCAGTCTCTTTTGTTGTTCTTCCGTCATTCCAAAGAATTGCCGGACGAATGACTTCATCATTTTCATCTAAGATAACAAGACCATGCATCTGTCCACCAAAGCTGATACCTGCAACCTGACTCTTATCACATTCTGCTGTCAGCTCTTTGATTCCCTCAATACTCTGTGTCCACCAGTCTTCCGGTTTCTGTTCTGACCAGCCTGGATGCGGAAAAGAGAGAGGATATTCTCTGGAAACGATTTTTTCAATTTTGCCTTCTTCGTTCATTAACAGTAATTTTACAGCGGATGTACCAAGGTCAACACCAATGTATAACATATTTTCTTCTCCTTATTCACTAAGAGGCTGCTCTTTCGGGCAGCCTCCATTTTTGATTCTTACCTGCAAAAATTATGCAAATGGATTTTCTGTTGGGTACAGAGTTCCCTTTGGCTGGTTGTAGTCGATTTCTTCTACATCAATGCCAAGGTATTTAAATACTTCATAGAGCGCTTTTCCGAAGTGTCCAAAAGCAACTGCTCCGTGATGTGGATAATTCTTTTCTACCAGTACGTGACGATAGAAACGTCCCATTTCCGGAATTGCAAAGATACCGATTGCACCAAAGGAACGAGTTGCTACCGGAAGAACTTCACCATGTGCAATGTATGCACGAAGTTTGCAGTCAGCTGTGCTCTGCAGACGATAGAATGTGATATCTCCAGGTTTAATATCTCCTTCCAGAGTTCCATTTGTAACTTCGATTGGAAGGGATCTTGCCATGATCATCTGATATTTCATCTCGCAGAAGGAAAGTTTGCTGGAAGCAGTATTTCCACAATGGAATCCCATGAATGTATCTTTATGTGTATAGTTGAATTTTCCTTTGATTTCATCATTGTACATATCAGCCGGAACTGTGTTGTTGATATCAAGCAGAGTAACGATATCCTGGCTTACAACAGTACCAATGAATTCACTTAATGTTCCCCAGATATCTACTTCACAGGATACCGGAAGTCCTCTTCCTGTTAAACGACTGTTTACATAGCAAGGTACAAAACCAAACTGTGTCTGGAATGCCGGCCAGCATTTTGTTGTCAGGGCAACATACTGTCTTGCACCTTTATGAGCTTCTACCCAGTCAAGCAGAGTAATTTCATACTGAGCAAGTTTTGGAAGAACTTCCGGTTTTTTGTTTCCTTCTCCCAGTTCTTCTTCCATTTCTTTTACAATGCCTTCGATACGTGGGTCTCCAGCATGTTTGTTAAAGCTTTCAAACAGGTCAAGTTCGGAGTTTTCTTCAATTTCAACACCTAAATCATACAGACGTTTGATTGGAGCATTACAAGCAAGGAAGTCTGTAGGACGTGGTCCAAAGCTGATGATTTTTAAGTTTTTGATTGCAACGATTGCACGTGCGATTGGCTCAAATTCAGCAATCATATCTGCAACTTCTTCCGGTGTTCCAACTGGATATTCCGGAATATACGCTTTTAATTCACGCAGTTTTAAGTTGTAGCTTGCGTTGAGCATACCACAGTAAGCATCACCACGACCCTGTACTAAATTGTCTCCTCTTTCTTCTGCTGCTGCAACAACCATAGCTGGTCCATGGAAGTATTTTACCAGTAAAGTTTCTTCTGTTTCTGGTCCAAAGTTTCCAAGATATACAACTAATGCATTACATCCTGCTTCACGCAGTTCTTTTAATGCCTGTTTCATATCCATTTCATTTTCTACAACTGTTGGACATTCGTAGATTTCACCTTTATAGGCTGCTGCTACTGCTTTTCTTCTGTTTTCGGACAGAGATTTTGGGAAACAGTTACGGCTTACTGCTACAATACCTAATTTTGCCTGTGGCATATTTGATAAATTCATTTTATTTTCCTCCTGAAAAATGAAACTAAAAATTTGATTTTATATTTCTTATTTTACGGAAAGATTTTCTCCAATCAATCCTTCAAAAGCGCCCTGGATTTTTGCATCTTTATGTGCGATGAGCCATTTATTTTTTGCAAAAAGCAGTTTGTCTTCTGCTGTATTGTTCTGTGGTGCCGGTGCATCTTCGTTTGTTCCTTTCGGAAGAATGACTGCTGTACAGAACTTATTTTCATTTACATTACATGGTGCATAGTGAAGGGTGGTTGCATATACTTCCACGACCGTTCCTGCCGGAACAAGAAATGCTTCCATCTTCTCTGTCTGATATGTACCATCAGCTTCAATGTCCTGCTCTTTTCCAAGAATCAGGATTAAATCTGTTAATGCTACATTGACTTCACTATCTCTGTGGTATTCCACTGCATTCAACAGATAATTGCTTCCATTACAATAACCTACCTGAATCGGCATTCCTCCAAAAAGACTGTAAGCAATCTTTTCTACGCTTGGACAGGCTTCAAGGGCTTCATCTGAAGCAACATAAATAACATCATCCGGCTTTGGTGTTTTCTCAAGTGCAGCCAGAAGATCGCTTACGTTAAGTCCTGTTACGACTTTTCCGTATGGAGCAAATGCTTTGTCCATGACATTTAAAATTTCCATGGGACGTTACCTCCTTCTTAATTAGTTTAGTCATTAAACTATATACTTATGCTACCATCGAATGTAAAAAAAATCAAGTCGTTTTTTGCTTTTTTTATAAAAAAATTCTACTTGCAATTTTGCAAGTAGAATTTTTCTTTTACTTTATAATAATATCTTCTTTTAAAGAACTCTTCGAAATTTCTGAAAGTGTTCCATCCTCTTTTAACGGCTCTAATGCCTGTTTTTCGATTGCCTGGATTAATCCATTATTTTTCTTACCAAAGATAGCAATTTTGGTATTTTTCGGCTTTTCAGTTAACTCATCTTCTATCGCACTGACATCTGCATAAGCATTTGTTGCTTCATATTTTTCACAGTTTTCTTCTGTCATGCCAACACTTGAAATCACACAATCATAAATGTCTGCATCTAATGATTTTAATAAATTTTTCTGGGTAGTATCGATAATTTCAAGTTTTAATCCAAGTTTCTCTGCTACCTGTTCTGCTACCTTTGCCTCAAATCCATCCGGTCTTGCGGTATCGGTATTTAAATAACTCATCGGAGAATCATTTAAATTCATTCCGACTTTTAAGACACCTTTTTCTATAGTAGAAATACTTCCATCAGAAGATGTCTTTCCCACACCACAACCTGACAGGGAAATTATCATTAAAACAGCGGCTAACGCTACTGCTCCCAGTTTTCTTCTTATGTTTTTCACATTTTTTACCTCACTTTTTGTTTTTGTTAACGCATACATTCCATTTTGCTAACACTACGATATCATGCTCCCTCTTCTTTGTCAAATATGTGCCTTCGGTTCTTGCAAAAGGATTTTGCTAATGGTATGATAGAGCTAAAAGAAAAACTGGAAGGAGTCATTGAATTATTATGGCAAATTCTTGGAATGGAAAACCTTACTATTCATTCGATGCAATGCTAAAGGAACGATTTTCCACCAAAGTTTATAAAGTAGCATTAAATGGAGGAATGAGCTGTCCAAACCGTGACGGTACACTCGGAAACGGAGGCTGTATTTTCTGCAGTGCCGGAGGTTCCGGCGACTTTGCCGGAAATTCCCGTGACAGCATCACCACCCAAATTAAGATTCAGGCTGACCGCCTCAGAGAAAAACGTGGGGCAAAAAAATTTATTGCCTATTTTCAAGCGTACACAAACACCTACGCTCCCGTTGACTATCTGGAAAAGATTTTTACAGAGGCACTTTCTTATCCCGATGTTGTCGCAATTTCTATCGGCACACGCCCCGACTGCCTTGGAGACGATGTCATTGCACTTCTAAAACATTTGAATCAGATAAAACCTGTCTGGGTTGAACTTGGTCTTCAAACCATGCATGAAGAAACTGCTCGCTACATTCGCAGAGGCTACTCACTCTCCTGTTTTGAAACAGCAGTAAAAAATTTAAAAGACGCAGGGCTTGAAGTCATTGTGCATACCATTCTTGGACTGCCAGGCGAATCAAAAGAAGATATTTTAGAAACGATTGATTATTTAAATCACAAAGACATTCAGGGAATTAAACTTCAGCTTCTGCATGTTTTAAAAGGAACCGATTTAGCTTCTGATTATCTGGATGGTAAATTTAAAGTCTACTCCATGGAAGAATATATTGATTTAGTCATCAGCTGCCTCGAACGCCTTTCACCAGACATCGTTGTCCATCGCGTAACAGGAGACGGTCCAAAAGCACTTTTAATCGCCCCTTTATGGAGCAGCGCAAAAAAAACAGTATTAAACACCCTTCATCATGAGTGTAAAATCCGAAACACCTGGCAGGGCAGACTGTTTCATGAAACCTGAAAACCTATCACAAATGTACTCTTGGATTTTTTCTGTAACTATCATAAAAGATTTCAAGAGAACATTACATTTAAAAGGAGGACTCTCATGGGAGAATCACTTACTTTATATAAACTTATTGTACTCTATATGCTGGAAAAGGTAGATTTTCCACTAACCAACGCACAGATTTCCGGATTTATTCTTGATAAAGGATATACTACCTATTTCCATTTACAGCAGGCACTTTCAGAGTTAACCGAATCCGAGTTAATCCACTGCGAAACTATCCGAAATTCTTCTTATTTCTCGATTACAAAATCCGGAGAACAGACACTTGAGTATTTCGGAAAAGAAATTCCTAAAGAAATCAAAGGAGAAATTGCTGAATTTTTCAAAAATAATGCAATGGAAATCAAGGAAGAACTTTCAACCTTTGCCAATTATTACAAAGGAGAAAAAGAAGGTTATCAGGTTCGATGCAGCGCAAAGGAAAAAGAAGTACCGCTTATTGAATTAACTATGACCGTTCCGACAAAGGCTGCCGCTGAAGCCGTGTGTGCTTCCTGGCAGACAAAAAATAAAGCCGTATATGAAAAACTGCTGGACATGCTCATGTAGCATGCTCAGCAATTTTTTTTAAATGTTCCTGTATCTGTTTTTCATATCCGTTTTCACTTGGATGATAAAATTTCGTCCCCTCTATCTCAGATGGAAAATACTGCTGTTTTACATAATGATTCGGATAATCATGTGCATACTTATATCCAATTCCACGTCCAAAATTTGACGCTCCTTTATAATGTGCATCCTGAAGATGCGGAGGAACGGTTGTTTTTACCTGTTTTACATTTTCCATTGCATCAAAAACTGCCATATATGCCGCATTGCTCTTTGGCGCACACGCTACATATAAAACTGCCTGCGATAAAATAATCTGAGCTTCCGGCATACCAACCCGCTCTACTGCCTGAGCTGCCGAAACTGCAACTTGAAGTGCCTGTGGATCTGCATTTCCTACATCTTCTGAAGCACAAATCATAATTCTTCTTGCAATAAATTTAATGTCCTCACCAGCATAAAGCATCTTTGCCAGATAATAAACTGCTGCATCAGGATCAGAACCTCTCATACTTTTGATAAATGCCGAAATCGTATCGTAATGATTGTCTCCGGTTTTATCATAACGCACTACTCGTTTCTGAATACATTCAGAGGCAACTTCTAATGTAATATGTATCTTTCTATCTTCACTTTTTTCGGTTGTAAGAATGGCAAGCTCTAATGCATTTAAAGCTGCTCTTGCATCTCCGCCTGCAATATCCGAAAGGAATTCTCTTGCATCGTCATCCAATACCGCACCATAAGCACCCATTCCTTTTTCGGTATCTGATACCGCCCTTAAAAGCAGCTTATCAATATCTTTCTTTTCAAGTGACTTTAATTCAAACACAATCGAGCGTGAAATCAGCGCACTGTTTACTTCAAAATACGGATTTTCCGTAGTTGCCCCGATTAAAACCAGCGTTCCATCCTCTACAAACGGAAGCAGATAATCCTGCTGTCCTTTATTAAACCGATGAATCTCATCTACAAATAAAATCGTCTTTTTTCCGTACATTCCAAGATAATCCTGTGCCGTTTTTACGACTTCTTCCATGTCTTTCTTTCCGGCAACCGTTGCATTCATCTGACAAAATCTTGCACTTGTTGTATTTGCAATCACCTTTGCAAGTGTTGTCTTTCCGGTTCCCGGAGGTCCGTAAAAAATAATACTACTCAGTTTATCTGCCTTAATCGCACGATAAAGCAGTTTTCCCTTTCCAATAATATGTTCCTGACCTACCACCTCTTCTAAAGAAACCGGTCTCATCCTTGAAGCAAGCGGAGATTCGTTTTCTAAAGTCTGTTCTTTCATATAATCAAATAAATCCATAACCTTCTCCATTTCGTAAAATACATTTTTTAAAATACGTTTTCTATATAGTTCGTGAACTACTCGGCTACAAGCAACCGAGCTTCTTGCTTAAATTTATTCCCAAAGCAGTTCATCTACCGTAACAAATTCATAGTTTTCTTTTTCAAGCGTATCAATAATCTGAAATGCCGCCTGAACGGAAGTTTCAAAAATATCATGCATTAAAATAATATCACCTTCTTTCACATCTTTCACTACCCTTTTTACGATTTTTTCTGTATTTTGCAGTTTCCAGTCAAGAGAATCAACATTCCAGAAAACAGGAAGCATGGTCACACAAAAATCCATATTTTTCTTCCACTCTCCAAACGGGGGACGCACAAATGAAGGGCAGACTCCGGTTGTCTCATAAATTTTATTACAGCCCTTTAATATTTCCTCTTTCGCTTTCGATTCTGAGAGTTTATTTAACTGCACATGGTTATAAGTATGACTTCCGATTAAATGTCCTTCTTCTGCCATCCGTTTTACAATCTCTTCATTTCCTTCGATATTATTTCCAATCAGAAAAAAAGTTGCCATGACTTTTCGCTTTTTTAGACCATCTAAGAGTTCTTCTGTATAAACCGGATGGGGTCCGTCATCAAAGGTCAGTGCAATTTTCGGATGTTCCTCATCTGAAAGTGCTCCAAATACAGATTGTTCTTTTTTATCAAAGTCTCCATCTAAACCTGCCACGGCGATTAGCATAAAAAATAAAATCGTAATACCGGCTAATCCTTTTATTCGCTTCATTCTTTTCTATCCAAATTCTCAGTTTTACTTGTTATAACAATATATTCAAAAAAAGCCGGATACTTCCAAAAAAGTATCCAGCTTTCTAAAACTTACATTTTTACAATTTTTTATTTGTAAAGCGGACATTCGCAATCCGTTCCGCACACTTGAAGCGGGGGAATGCTTATCTGCAATAAAGCGGACATTCGCAATCCGCTTCGCTACTTGCTCATGAACGCAGTCGCTTCGCGTTCTGTCAGTGGGAGCTTTCAACTCCCACTGACAGAAGCATCCCCCCTCAACCGCCGCTTAGTGCTCTGAGCACTTGAAGCAGGGAAATGCTTATCTGCGTTCAAATGCATCTACAAGTTCCTGGCCGTCATCATATCCGGCTTTCTTTAATTCTTCTACAAACCATTCGTCAATGCCATCTACCGCTTTTTTGAAGGACTCTACATCAAGTTCTTCATTTTTCAGTACTTCTACACCATTTTCATTTTGCCAGCGAGAGAGAATCTCGTCATCTCCTGCACGGTTGATTTCACGTTCATACTGTACTGCTTTCTGTCCGACTTCATCGACTACTTCCTGCTGTTCTGGTGTCAGTGCATCATAAACACCCTGATTGATTCCAAAGAACAGACAGTCATAGTTTGCATTCCACAGCGAACAATATTTCTGTACTTCCTGCACGCTCGCAGCATCAATTGCCGGAAGTGGATTTTCCTGACCTTCCACCGTATTCTGCTGAAGTGCTGTATAAGTTTCAGACCAGTTCATGTTCGTTGCATCTGCGCCCCATCTCTTATAACATTCCATCAACAGGTTGGAACCTGCTACACGGATTTTTAAATTCTTCATGTCATCTACAGAAGTAACCGGTCTGACAGAGTTTGTCAACTGTCTGAATCCATTTTCTGCAATTCCCATACAATGAATATCATAATCTTCAAGAATAGATTTTAACTTTTCTCCGGCTTCCCCATCGAGTTTTGCATCAGCATCTTCTACGGAATCAAATAAGAATGGAAGAGATACCACATTAAATCTCGGGTCAAATGCAGAGTAAATTAAGTTTGAATGTAAGGAAATCTGTACCGGGTCTCCATTCATAAGTGCCTGAATTCCCTCTGACTGGTTTCCGTTTGTCAACTGGTCTGCTGCATACACATTTACCTTAATCTTGCCGCCTGTTGCCTGCTCCATCATTTCGCCAAATTTCTGTCCGGCCTGTGCCCAGGTACTGGTTTCTGTGGTAGAGCATGCAAAGTTCCAGGTCTGTTCTTTCCAGTCTAAGTCACTTCTGTCCTCTACTTCATAATTTCCTGCACTGCTTTTTGCAGTAAATGTATTAATTAAATCTTTTACTTCTGCCTCGTCAAATCCTTCTGCAACCAGCTGTTCTTCATACCACTGCGGAATGTCCGCAACTGCTTTTTTGAAAGAATCGATGTCAAGGTCTTCGTGCTCTGTGATTTCCACACCGTTTTCCTTTGACCAGCGGGATTTGATTTCATCATCACCAGAACGGTTGATTTCACGTTCAAAATCAACTGCTTTTTTACCGGCTTCATCAACTACAGCCTGCTGCTCCGGCGTCAGTGCATCGTAGATATCCTGGTTGATGCAGAAGAACAGACAGTCATAGTTTGCATTCCACATAGAGCAGTATTTCTGCACTTCCTGTACACTTGCAGCATCAATTGCCGGAAGTGGATTTTCCTGACCTTCTACTGTATTCTGCTGAAGTGCTGTATAAGTTTCAGACCAGTTCATGTTAGTCGCATCTGCGCCCCATCTCTTGTAACATTCCATTAACAAATTAGAGCCTGCTACACGGATTTTTAAGTTTTTCATATCATCTACGGAAGTTACCGGTCTGACAGAGTTTGTCAGCTGTCTGAATCCGTTTTCTGCCATACCCATGCAGTGAAGTCCGTACTCAGATAAGATCTCATCTAATTTCTGTCCTGCTTCGCCATCCAGTTTCGCATCGGCATCTTCTACAGAATCAAAAATAAATGGTAAAGATACAACATTAAATCTTGCATCAAATGCAGAATAAATCAGGTTTGAATGCATAGAAATCTGTACCGGGTCTCCGTTCATAAGTGCCTGAATACCTTCTGACTGATTTCCGTTTGTCAACTGGTCTGCTGCATATACATTTACTTTTACTTTACCGCCGGTTGCCTGTTCCATTAATTTTCCAAACTGTTCTCCAGCCTGTGCCCAGGTACTGGTTTCTGTGGTAGAGCATGCAAAGTTCCAGGTCTGTTCTTTCCAACCAAGGTCACTGTAATCATCAATCTGATTATAGTCATCATCAGACTGGCTCTCTTCTGCCTCAGAATCATCTGCTGCAATTTTCGATGTCCCTGTATAAGAACTTCCTGCGAAGAGTTTTGGCAGACAAGTAGAAATCTGCGGAATATAAGTCACCATCAAAAGGACAACTACGCAGGCTGCAATCATTGGAAGCACCGCTTTGGAAATTTCCTGAAGGGTAACTTCCAGTCCTTTTTTGATTTTGACACTGATTGCAACAAATAAATTAACACCTACCGGAGGAGTAACCTGTCCGATTGCAAGGTTGACCGTTGCAACAATACCAAAAGCGACCAAATCGTATCCAAGTGCTTTGCAAACCGGAAGCATAATCGGAATAAAAATATACATTGCAGAGTTTGCATCGATAAAGCATCCTGCAATTAAGAAGATTACGTTTACAATTAAAAGAAACGTAAACTGATTATGTGCTACACTGGAAAGCAGACTTGACGCTGCCTGCGAAATACCAAATTTGGTACATACAAATGAAAATAACGAAGCACATGCTACGATCAACATGATACCACCGGTTGTCTTTGCAGACTCTACAAAGATATCTACCAGATCTTTAAATTTTACTTCACGGTAGATTACCATACCAACAAACAGACCATACACTACGGATACCGCTGCTGCTTCTGTCGGAGTAAAGATTCCTCCATAGATTCCGCCAAGAATAATAATTGGCATTAAGAAGCCCCAGAATGCATCAGCAAACGCTTTTCCACGTTCTCCCCAACTTGCTTTTTTGGTTGTCGGCTGGATTCCTTTTTTACGCACTTCAATCATAATTACAACAATCAGTGCCAGACCCATTAAGACACCCGGAATAATTCCGCCTGCAAACATATCCGCAATGGATACGCCTGTAATAGAGGCATAAACTACGAATGCAATACTTGGCGGAATGACAATTGCGATAGAACTTGAAGTTGCCATCATCGCAGTTGAGAATGGAGCAGAAAATCCTCCTTCTTCTACCATTGCCGGAATTAAAACTGCACCAAGCGCAGCTACAGTTGCCGGACCGGAACCTGAAATTGCACCAAAGAAGCAGGCTACGATAACACATACAATCGCAATACCACCTCTTCTGTGTCCCACACAGGTATTTACAAATTTAATCAGACGTTTTGAAATTCCGGCTTTTGCCATGATATTTCCGGATAATACGAAAAATGGAATGGCAAGCAATAAGAATTTACTGATTCCGGAATACATATTCGTTGCTACAATTGTTAAAGAAGTTCCCGAATATAAGATTGCACATACGGAAGAAAGTCCAAGGCAAATCGCAATCGGCACATTTAAGATTAAGAATACAAAAAATGATAAGAATAAAACCGCACTAATCACTTATGCCTCCTCCTTTCTCTTTGCAAATTTAAAGTCTGTACAAAAATCGATGCAGTATTCAATAAAATGAAGAATCATGCAGCCTGCACCAATCGGTACAAAGGACCAGAAAATCCATTCCGGCCAGTTTAATACGAATGTACGTTTTCCATTTGCAAGCTGTGTCAGTACCTTATCCATTCCGTAATAGAACAATATCACTGTAAAAATTACAGATAATACAGTCACTAAAATTGCAATTGGTTTTTTTGTTTTTTTTGGCAGTCTTTCTGTTACCAGATTTAAACTGACAAGCTCTCCCTCTCGGCATGCAAGAGCTGCTGCCAGTAAGGTAATCAGAACGAAAACTGCTACCACCAGTTCTTCTGTAAAAGACCAGGAACGGTGGATGACTTTTCTTGAAAATACATTTCCAACTGTGAGAACCAGAATCAAAATCGTTGATACTACTAAAATCAATTTTTCGATACCGGCAAGCACATCCATGATTTTCTTGTAGGTTTTCATCTTTTTTCCTCCTCTTGACTTAAAACCTGAAGAAGCATAAATCCCAAACACATTTGCACGTGCTGCGCGTACATAAAAGGCGAAAAAAAAGAATCCTGCCTACAGGATTCACTGCCTGTTTCTAAATTTATACATTCTTCTCGAATATTTTACTTCTTTTTTATATTTCCGTCAATAGTATTTAAAAAAAGACAGGAGATGAAATTCAAAAATTTCATCTCCTGCCTGATTTTTCATTAATTAAGCAAGTTTAGATTTTGCAAGTTCTGCTAATGTAGCAAATCCTTCTGCATCGTTGATAGCCATATCAGCTAAAACTTTTCTGTTTAAGTCAACGTTAGCCAGTTTTAATCCATACATAAATTTGCTGTAGGACAGACCGTTCATTCTTGCTGCTGCGTTGATAC
>OLSI01001910.1_pt1 | contig 12558 bp, 20 predicted proteins | sample 1672661 | NCBI WGS metagenome assembly OLSI01 (sample SAMEA3136711, study PRJEB25190) | human gut metagenome | biome: human gut; feature: human-associated habitat; material: faeces | place: Austria | collected 2013 | reverse complement strand
ATTTTGAAGGAAAGAGATATGATGTAGGGGATAAATTTGGATTTATCAAAGCAACTATTGATTTTGCCTTAGATCGAGAAGACTTACATGATCTGGTGTTAAATCATATATCGAATTTAGTGAAATAGAGAGGTACATATATGGAAAAACTTAAAAAAGTGATTTCATGGCCTGTTATATTGGGAATACAGGTCATTGCAACATTAATTATATTATTTTCTATTTTTAAACTAAATATTTTACCAACAACATATGCTGTTATGGTTGGGATGATACTTGTTTTATTTTGCTTCATTAACTTTGCGTTAATGAAACCAGATAAAAAAAGTCATCATCACCATCATCAAAAAACAAAACTAAGAGAGATTATTGGTAAAATATTAAGTTTATTATTAAGTGTATTAATGGTATTTGGATCAGTAATGATCAATAAAGGTTATTCAACATTAGATGATATCACTAATTCAAATACAAAATCTACTCATTATACAATTGTTGTATTAAAAAGTAGTAAAATAAATAGTTTATCTGAATTAAAAAATGAATCTATCGAATATTGTTTACAATATGATGAAGAAAAAGATATGAATGAAGTTATAGCTGAAGCTAAGAAAAAAGAATCTAGCTTAAATTTTGATGTTGCTATGACATATTCAAAATTAGGTGATGATCTTTATAACAATACAGTTAATGCTATATTAATTAATACAGCTTATAATGGTATGTTTGAAGATAATCATCCAGAATTTGAAAATGAAACGAAAGAAATATGGTCAAGTGATATTGAAGCCAAAGTGAAAGATTTTTCAACAAGAGTATCTGTAACAAACACACCATTTACTATTTATATTAGTGGTATTGATACATATGGAAGTATTTCTACAGTATCAAGATCAGATGTTAATATGATTATTACAGTTAATCCAAATACAAAGAAAATCTTATTGACATCTATACCAAGAGATTACTATGTAACTCTTGCGAATATGGGTAAAAAGGATAAATTAACCCATTCAGGTATTGCCGGTCCTGACAATACTGTAAAAACAATGCAAAACTTTATAGGTGAAGATATCAATTATTATGCACGTGTTAACTTCACTTCTTTGGTAACAATGGTTGATGCTTTAGGTGGAATTGATGTTTATAGTGATAAAACAATCAATGGTTTTTGGACAGATAGAAGTGTAAATATTAAAGAAGGAATGAACCACATGAATGGTAAAGAAGCATTAGCATTTTCAAGAGAAAGACATGCTTATGCTGAAGGAGATAACCATCGTGTTCAAAATCAACAAGATGTCTTAATGGCAATGTTGAAGAAAATGATGTCACCTGCAGTTATTACTAATTATAGTAGTGTTTTAAAAGCTATATCAGGATGTTTTGAAACAAATATGGCATCTAGTGATATTACAGATTTAATAAAAATGCAAATAAATGATAATGCCTCATGGACATTTAAACAAAAACAATTTACCGGAACAGGAGTTATGCAAACAGGTGGAGCTTACATGCCTGATAGCAAGCTTTATTATATGATTCCTAACGATGATAGTGTTAAAGAAAATTTACAAGCAATTAAAGATGTTTTAAATGGAAAATAGGTATTTGGGTCATTTAGAATGACCGTTAAGTAGTTATATATAGAAAATAGATAACACCAATTATATGATGGAGGTGTTATCTATTTATTTTATATATAAATGTAAGCGGTAATATAAAAGTTAACTAATTTTTTAAATAATGTATGGAGGAATTGGAATGGATTCGTTAAACAAAATAGCAAAGTTGAATATTTCAGTCTCCTGCACGCACCATGTTAATCGAGTGACGACAGTGTGTTAATGAAAATGACGACCTTAAACCTGCTTTTAAAGCAGGTTTTAATTATTTATTTCCTCTAGTTCTCATTGATTGATTGAATATTCACAAGGATTAGCCCATCGTGGAAAAGATGTCATGATGAAATGGGAAGAAAAGGTTTATATTTGATGTTTGTTATTATAATAAAAAAATCAACGATTGTTGATTTTAATAATGGTGCTGGAGATGGGAACTGCATCAAGATTTATGACAAGTAGTATGATAATATTTTGACTTAATTATCTACTTTTATAGGAGAAAATGTCACCTAATTAGGTGACATTTTTTGCTTATAGAGGAGATATTTAATGGAAAGGGAAGAAATCGCTATTAAGCAAGTAAAACGGAATTTAAATGCATGTAATCATGTTTTAACTTATGGAAATACAAGTGTATGGAATCGATTAAAAAGCTATTCTACATCATTGATTATTGTTAATACAAATAAATCTGTTTCTAATGACGATAGAATACTTAGAGCCATAAAGCAGGAAGAAGAAAATCAAATAATAGTGGATAAATATTTAATTATTTTAGAACAGTTAAATAAGGAGACTGCTGAGATTGTTAGATACGTTTACTTTGACAAAGATTTAACGATAGAGGATATATCCGAAATAATGTCTATGAACGAGCGTACAGTACAAAGGCTATTACGAGATGCACTTCATCAAATTGCAGTTCTTGATAATGATATTGATTATTCTATATATGATCTTGAAAGATACTATTCTCAAAGCAATAAGATTGGATATGTAATAAAAAAGACCGTAAACATAATAATTAAAAATCAAAATAAATATTTAGACAAAGTAATAACTGAATTTTGTCAACCTTTAAGCAAACTGGATCTAATTGATTTTTATTCTAACAAGAATGAAGAGTTTAGTAATTATCAAAAAAGGAAAATTCAGCAAGCTGTAATTATCATAGCCTATTGTATGGACATCAATAATCTTGATGATATTACTTTCATTGATATGATGAGGAGAACACGATTAAGTGGAAATAAAATAAACAAAATTATTGAGTTTAAGAGGAAAGTTCTACCAATAAAAGATAGCTCAATAATAAAAAAAAACATTAAAGCGAAGCTTTAATGTGTATTTATAGAGGGGGATGCTGATGATCACGTTTGGCGAGTATGTAGCCTATGAAAAGCTACAGTCCAAAGAGGAAGTTAAGGAATGGCTGCATGATGAAAATGTCTATAGCAATCTGGAAAATTATGAAAGTCTTGCTGAAGAACTTTGTAATTTTAAAGATACGATTAAACGAGATTACAACAAGAATCTTAATACAAAGGTATATAAGAATATATATGCTCATGAATTAACAATAATGTTACCATTAGATATTGATTTAGATAATAAAAAGAAATTTGTTGAACATTACATGAAAGCATTAGATTATTGCTATTCTACTAAATATTACTTGTATTGCTATAAATTTGTATCTGAAGGAAATGGAAGTTATGCAAAGATATTATGTTTTACAAGAAAAATATATAAGAGAAAACAAAAGAAATTGATTACATATAATAGCGATTATTACTGGAATGATGAAACAAAGAAGAGATGCAGTAAGAAAGATCCTAATGCAATTCTATTACATAAGAAAGGTGATCCTAAACTAGATAAAGAGGGAAATCAAATATATCAATATTTCTTCTGTTCTCCTGTAGAAAAGGAAATATTCAAATATACATCTTTTAACAAGTTTTTGAAAATGCTGAAAAAATGTGTTGAGTATGTAAAAAGAACTCTTTTAAAGGCATACAACAAGAGAAGATTCTTCTCTTACATTACTACACCAAAAAAAGTTTCAATACTTTCAAAGAGAAAAATAACAATAAAAAATCAGTTGATCAATACATTGAATAGAGAAATGTACAATGTTCCATCCGAATATTTTGATGATTCTATCAGTCATATGGGTTTTAACAAGATATTTGATCGTGACAATTACCTTTTAAGAAAGTCCTATTATCGCATGATCAAAAAGATAGAAAGTGCTTTAAGATCAGATAAGTTTGAAAATCCATATAGTAATGAAGTAATAGATCTATCGCTATATCAAAACTTTGCAAAATATAGAGAAAATCTTAATGAATTAGAAAATGTATTAATGAGCATCATAAATGATTGGTTTGATAAAGAATTTTATCCATATCATGATGTATTACAATCATTGGTTATATGTGGGATTGATTATGAAAGACTTATTGAAATATCTCTTATGCAAACATATGGAAATCTACATAGTTTTACTGCTGTTAAAAATGTTGTATATCAACAAATTCAAGAAATGGCAAGAATGACAAATAAGAATATCTGGTTGCAAGAAACTGGTATATTTAACAATTATGGTTTTGAAACGACTTGGGTATTAGGTTCAAAAGATAGTGGAAAAGCATTTGTTTTCAGTGATGAACAAAGAGCAAGAATTCAGTATGAGTTGTTATCAAATAACATTTAAAAAATCAAAGAGAGGGGTGATGGAAATGCTCACTAATTATGTTTACTTGTTTGCAGTAGTTCTGTTGTTTTTAATCATTGTTATAAAAGCAATGGATGAGTTAGTCTATCAAAGAAAAATAAAGAAAATAGTAGGTATAATAATATGTTATCCATTTTATGTAATAATTGCATATTACTTACTTGTTAAATTTTAGAAAGACAGGAAGAAAATTTTTAAGGTTAAATCAAAAACTCTCCAGTTTGACAAAGACCATACCATTTCATTCTATAATCTTTATCAAGCTCGTAGTTTTTGAAAATACTTTTTTTAAATGAAAGCTAAAAAATCTTCCACCTTGACAAGCAAATGAACGAGCTTATTCACTCGTCAAGGTCGTTATTTTTTAGCAGGGTTTATTTAGGATTCTATCCTAAATAAACTTTTATGAAGAGAGATAACTTAGCCTTCGTTAAGGTGTAAAGGTAGTACAAGTCTCCACCTTTACACTTTCCTCAGGCACGTTCTATTAGAAGGTGAGGCGAGGGTTGAAGCCTTAATAATATAAAATAAAGGAGAAATATTATGAAAGAAAAAGATTTAAAAATTGATAGTTTTGTAAAAAGTTGTATGCAAAATACTATAGGGGGTAGTGCTAAATCAAATAATCAATGGTATTTAGAATGTTTAAATAAAGCAAAAAATACAGAAGATTTTGAAAACTTATATTTTAGTACAAAAGATATAGATATTATGAATTCACAAGCTTATGGAGAATTATTGAAAAAACAAAGTTTGATTTATGAAGGATATAGTGAAATATACAATTATGTTATGAATCAAGCGGAGATAAAAAATATTGCTGGATCTGATAGAGCGGGGTTAAAAATAGGAAACGATAATTTTTCTATATGTGTAAGCAATGGCTATGGTGATGGGGTTACTAAATTTGCTGTTTTTAAAAAAGGCAATCCTTATATTTGTGCTATAGATCATATGATGGATTGGCAAATAACTATTGATGGCAAATTCAATATTTACAGTTATGATATTGGAAATGATGTGGTTCTTGAGCTAGAAGGAAGTTACATTGTTTATTCTTACAATGGATTTGTAGCATTAGTAGAGCAAGACAGATAAAGGATGGAACAAGTTCCATCTTAAAAAAATAGAAAGGATACTAATTATTATGGAAAAAGAAATTATTAAATTAAAGGATTCAATCGAAGCCCTAAATAGAACATCAAAGGATATGAAAGTATCATTTCATTATACTGATAATGATGAAGAAATTGATGCAATCAAAACTGTAGCTGAGGCTGCTGAAAATTATTTAGAAATGAAAAAAGAATACAAAAAGCTGGTTAATGACCGTGATCTAGCTGTAAAAACATATGAAAGACAAGCAAAGGAACTCGATCATATTGGATACTTCTTGATTGAAACTCTTGGATATACAATGCAGGAAGTAATGGTAATTGCTGATACATCTTTAGAAATTCAAGATGTAAATAGAAAGTTGAAAGAGTTAAAGAAAATTAATGAAGAAGCGACTTTTGAAGATGCAAGAGAAGAAATTACTAAAGATATGTATGAAGAATATTGTAATAAATTTGATGATATTGTACTCAATAAAGATTTTAAAAAATCAGCAATTAAAAGAAAATTAAAAGAGTTAATAGAAGAAATTGATCATTATTATGGTGATGATTCAACAGTACCAAAAGATATATTTGATTTAGTACAAGAAATTAATGGAGAGATAAAAGATCTAGAATACAAATGTGATGAATATTAAAGTGATTCCGGACATTTGTCCGGAATTTTAAAGGGTTATGATTATGAATAAGGAGAAGAAAATGAAATTTAAAAAATGGATTGTAGAAAATAAATACGGAATACCACAAATGAAAATTTGGTCAAAAGAAACACCTATAGAAAATAAAGAAAATCCAGCAACATGTCATATTGATAAAGAAACATCAACAATTGAATTTATAATGCCAATGTTAATAAATTTTTTAAAAGATATAATGGAAACTATTCTAATTGCTTTTGTAATTTGTCTTTTTTCATTTTTGTATTATAGGTTAGAAATGATTTTTATAATTGTTCCAAAGGTTGAACTAGTAATGTTTTATATTACTGTAATTTTTGCCTCTTATAAAATGTATATTTTTGTTAAGGATTCTAATTGTCAATCTAGAATAATACGTCAAATGCTTATAACTGAAATTTTGTTTGTTCTAGCATTTTATTTTCTTACATTTATAAAAGATGAAGTAATAACTATGATATTATTGAAGGAAATATTCAAAACAATAATGTTGATAGGAATTATTTGTTGGTCACTTTTATTCTTATATGATGTTGTACATACATTACTCGCATATAAAAAAGGTATAAAGATTATTATTAATGAGGAAAAAAGGACAAATTATCGTTTTGTTAAATAACAGAATTTGAAAAGAGGGATTATAATGTCAACTTATTATAAAGATATTCAAATTGTAAAACTTGCAATTCTATTTTATATAGTAAGACCTTATGTTTATATAAAAAAATCCTATGCTAATGAAAAAGATTTAGAAAGAGAAAAGAATCTTCTAAAGAAAATTGAAAATGAAGTAAGTAACTTCAAAAAATCAAACAATATCAAATAAAGGATAAACGTTATGAAAAACAAAAAAACACTTAAATTATTAATCTTATCAATTATTCTTTTTTATGTAATAAATATATACGCAATGAATTATAACAGTGATTTTTATGTTAATGATACTTTATCATGTTTTATGAGCCCTGTTCCAATACTATTTATCGGTTATTTATTATATATGATTTTAGAACCAGTGATAGAAGAACCATTAAAAAAATATTTTCCTCTTATTTATATATTTATATCTACAATAGGTATTTTCTATTTAGTAATAAGATTTTTTTAAGAAATTAGTATTACTTAATCTTATATAATCAGATAATAAAATAAGGAGCAAATAAAATGAATAGTAATTATTTAAAAAATATTTTATCCAATAGAAATATAAGTATTTATAGGCTATCAAAAATCAGTGGTATTGGTGATGGACGACTTAATCAAATTATTAACAATAAAACAAAAAGTCCACAGATTCAGACCGTTGTAAAAATAGCAAAAGCACTTGATCTAACAAATGATGAATTTGCTGAATTATGCGGATATAGAAAGGATGATTAGGATGAAATATTTGTTAATAAAGAAAAATAAATTGCCTCAAATTCATGAAACAAATAATATTCCTAATGTTATAACAAAAATGTTTGGAAGAAAATTTAGAATATTAAATGAAAATGATATTGCATATTGTAGATCACAATCTGTATATGCTACAAAATTAGATTTAGTAAGAGATTGCATGTGGATTGGTAGATATGAGCAATATGGAAGCAATGAGGAAATAAATAGACCACTATATGCAATGGTAGAAAAGAAGCATAATAGTGGCGCAGCAATTTATGGTGATTTTATAATTACAAATTTCAATTTTACTAGTTTAACTAATGAGCAAGTAAAATATTATAATTATTTTTTTGGAAAAAGAAGTATTGATGATGCAAACAAATTAATAATAGAATATCGAAAATTATTTAATTGTTAGGTTCAAATTATATGTTTTTTTCAATAATAGAGTTAATGATTTTGCTTTTTCAATATCGTTAGTGTAACGGAGTGTTAAATGATTATTTTGTAGAAACTCAATGATAATTTTAGACTGTTTTAGACCGTAGATATTTCTTATTTTTTCTTCCATTTTATTGCTGATATTTGCTGTTACTGTTGTTTCAAAATATGGTTTATATGTTTTTGGATATTGCATACGTTTGACATGTTTTTTTAATTGTTCGTAATTGTAGTTTTCAATTTCAGTAATGTTAATGTTTTCTATTTTTGAAAATAAATATTCAAAAAATGGTACAAGAGAACGTTCGTTTTTTTTGAAAATAGGCATTATATATTTATAGTAATCGCCTAAATATGGATTTATGGTCTTAATAGTGGAGTTATTATAATCTTTTGTTTCAATATCAAAAGGTAGAAAGTACTGATTTTTATCAATATAAAATTTAATATGGATTTGTGTATCTAAACCATGTAAAGAGCTATAAAATAGAGACACTTTGTGATTGTTGTAGTTAAAATTGTAGCGAACAACCTCGTAATTGCTTTCTTTGTATATGTTTATTATATTGTTAATTCCGTTTGTAATATTCATATAAATCACCTCTTATAGAGTTTATTATAGCTCATTATAGTGAGTTACGCAAAAAGTTAAGAAAGGAACAACATAATGAATAAAAATTTTTTTGAAGAACTACTTAATAAAAAAAAGATTACAAGATACAAGCTTTGCAAAATTACAGGGATTAGTAGTGGTGGATTAACTGATTTGTTAAATAAAAAAGTAAAAAATCCAAGAATTGACACACTGTTAAAAATAGCAAAAGCACTTGATCTAGATGATCATGAATTTGCTGAATTATGCGGATATAGAAAGGATGATAAAGATGGAATATAAAAGTTTACATTTTTCTAAAAGTCAAACAAGTATTCTTAAACACTTATACACTATATTGACTGATGATAATGAAATATTATTAATATTATTTAATCAAATATACTGCGGTAAAAACAATATAAAGAATGTTGAGTTGTCCTATGATCAAAAGCATCTAACATTGTTAATTGGTGATGTAGATGAAACAAGTAAAAATATCATTGAAAAGAAATATACACTTTATGAAGAAGACTTTAATATAAAAAAAAGAAAAATAAAAAATTATGTAAATATTAAAGAAGATTTAACTATGATTTATTATTACAAATATATAGAGAGAGAAGATAATGATAATATTTTGATTATCAATTCTATTTCTAATTCTCAATATAATGCATGTTTAGAATTAGAAAAACTTATTAAAAATACCAACATTAAAAAAGAAGAAAAATTAGCTATTTTATAATAGCTGTAATCATTAACGCATTGCAATTCATATAAATAAGGAGAATAGAACGAAAATGAATCAAAATCAACAAATAACACTATTACTAATTATTGATTTTATCTTTGCATTAGTATCTATAGTTACGATCAAGAGAAAACCATTATGGACAAATTTTCTAATAAAAAGAATCTTAACATTATTATTTTGTAATATCGTATTCTTTTTGACACTCTATTTACTTCGTTGACATATATAAAAATTTAGCTAAAAAATAAAGAAAGAAGGAAAAAGTTCCATCTTTAGAAAGGAGATTAAAAAATGAATATAAAGAAAAATCTCATAAAATTATTAGGTTTCGCTTTTCCTAATTATCAATATAAGATAAAATTCATTGCTTTTTTAGTATTGATATATATTGTTGTATTAAATATTATTGATTATGTGCCTTTTTTTAAAACTACAGCTAAAAAAATCATTAAAATAATTAAAATAATTAATAATAGCATATTTACTAAAACATTCCTATATTTCATAAAAATTTTAAACTTTACCATATATATATGTCAGGGATTTTTAATTTTTAGCTGTATAATGTCTTTATTTACAATTTTAATCCCATTTTTCAAAATAAATGGGATTCGATGTTTTATTCAATTAAGTTGTTATCAATGGGTATTATATAGTTGTATAGCTTTTATTAATTATATCGTGTTCAAAAAAAATACTTACAAAGATACGTTATTTTGTTTAACTTTCTTGATTGTTTTGTATATTAATTGAAAACAAAAAATCAAAGAAAATAACCAATAAAGAACGGTAATAATTAAAGATGCTATTTTTATACCGCTTGTTTTTTCAATTAGAATTATTGTTTTTTCACCTAAATTACTTGTTAATATTTTTATTAAAGATGCAGATACTACATCTTTTAGTCCAACGACCAAAGTAAATAATGTACCTGTTAGAAATTCCAAAGAAAACGAAATTATTATTTGCTCATAGCTTTTTTTATAATTGTGCACTATGTAAATACTACATCCATAAGCGATGAATCCCATAATTATTACACTAATTAATAGTGTAAGCAAAATCCACCAAATAAAATAGTCTTTGGTAATTAAGCTGCTAAAGATTTTATATGAAAGACAAGTGGAGATAAAAAAAGAGGTAATCATTGACATCAGCAAAATACCAAAAATAAAAATAAAAACTGAAATTATTCTAACGAATATAGATGCATGTTTAAAGAACTGAGATAAAAGATTCAAAATCATACATATAAATTTTAATGTAATTCTATATGAAAAAGTTAAACAAATTAATATATAAATAATTACAATTACTTGACTAGGAAATAAACAAATAAATAATTTAAATAATAAAATACTAATTATTAAAACAATAAAAATAAGCAAATTGAATTTCCTTGATTCTGATAACAAAATATTAATTTTCTCGAAAATTTCACTTACCTTCTTCAACAATTTAGAAAAAAAATCAAAAACAAAAATAAGAAGTTCTTGTGCGTTTTTTATATCTTTCAATTTAAAACCGCCTTTCATAAAAATATGAAACTATTATAACTGTTAATTAGCAGTTATTCAATAAAAAGGAGATTATATGAATATAAGTTATTTGAAAACAAAATTAAAAACTAGAAATATAAGTATTTACAAATTAAGTAAATTAGCTGATCTTGATGATGGAATGCTTAATCGTATTATTAATGGTAAAACAACAAAACCGCAAATGACAACTGTTGTAAAAATTGCAAAAGCACTTGAATTAACTGATGCTGAATTTGCTGAATTATGTGGATATAGAAAGGATGATGAAAATGAAAAAAATATATAATATTATTAGAAAATATTTTAAAAAGAACAAAGACATTGAGAAAATTGTTATTACTCAAAAACTAGTAAATTTAATTCCAGAACTGAATAAATTGTATCATATTGATTTTAAGTTAAATTTGTTTGACTATATGGATGCAAACGGAGAAATGCAAAGTGTTCGATTTAAAAGAATTTCTTATATTAATACACCAACTCCTCAAAGTGACAATATGATTTCAATTGAAATGCAATCAAGTGGAATAGGAAAAATTGCTGAAGAAGTTTGCATTTATCATTATGATAAAGCCCTTTATGATATTTATGGAGCTAGGTGATTTTAGAAAGGAGAATTATTATGTCTACAAAATCTTTTATTATAACTGCATTTGTTCTATTTATTATTCGACTAACGCTTCGTATTTTTTGTTATGATGCAACTTTTGGTTTACGATGATAAGATTCCATTTGAAAATGACAGATTTTATAAAAAAGAAATAAAACTGCAGGACATTCCGGACAAATGTCCGGAATAATAAATGAAGGTATAAATACGAGTGGATAAAGATTTGACAGATTAACGGTTTGGTAGACTTGTTGTTCTAAAAAGAGGCAGGTAAGATGAATAGAAATCATTTAAAAAGGAGAAATTTTATGAATATAAATATTTTGAAAACCCTAATGGAAAAAGAAAATATTTCTATGTATAGATTAAGTAAACTATCTGGTATAGAAAACAAAAGCATTTGGAATATCGTTAATAACAAACGAAAAGATCCCCAAATCTCAACTGTTGTAAAGATAGCAAAAGCACTTGATCTTAATGAATATGAATTTGCTGAATTATGTGGATATAGAAAGGATGATGAAAATGAATTTAAAAAATAAAAAAACAAAAGATAATTTAATTATAGGATCAACCAATAGTGGTAGACAAAGAAAACTTATAAATGAAATGCCATATACATATTTAAAAGATGAAATAGAAAATAAAAATATTCCTGAACGTTTTATTAATTCAGTATTTAAACAAAATTTTCCTATAATGGATACTTTAATAATTTTGCATTTCATAGAGAAAGATGGCTATGATGTGTCATCATTTGAAATATTTGATTCAATCTATACCGTAAAAAATGATCCGTACACAGAAGTGTATATAGTATTTAAAAATATAAAAAAAGGAACTGAATTCTTAGTATTGTACCATAATGATGTAAAAAAATGTCAATTTGGTTATTGCACACAAAAAGGAGAAGTATTTTCTCCAAAAATAACTATAAAAGAATGTGTAGACCATTTCGATAGTAATTATTGCTTTGTTAATCTTTAGCATTCAATAATTTGTATATTGTTTTATAAGAGTAGATCAAAAACTCTCCAGCTTGACAAAGACCATGCCATTTCATTCTATGATCTT
>OLSI01001908.1_pt1 | contig 12567 bp, 10 predicted proteins | sample 1672661 | NCBI WGS metagenome assembly OLSI01 (sample SAMEA3136711, study PRJEB25190) | human gut metagenome | biome: human gut; feature: human-associated habitat; material: faeces | place: Austria | collected 2013 | reverse complement strand
TGATCAGAGGCACAAGAATATTCCTGAATACTCAATTGGTCTGGTGTCAGGTAGTCATTTACAAAGACTGCAAAGTCATCCATAGTTTAAAAATCTGACATAAGATTCCTTCTCTACTCCGAAATCGAGCCCGTCACATACATGGTAAAGGTCGCTCTAGTAAGAATTTTTTCCTCCTGATTAGTAATGAGGACTTCTACCAACTTGGTCGTTTTACCATTATGCACACAAAGACCTTCCATCTTGAGTTGGTCAGACAAATGACCTGCCTTTAAATAATTGATATTGGACTGAAGAGTTACAGCGTAGTCTCCTGTTGAAAGTGCCACAAGTCCTGCCACCTGATCACAGAGCGTAAATAAATAACCACCATGAGCATTACCAAAATAATTTAAGGACTTCTCGACCACCTCAGTAGTGACAATCACATGTCCAGTTTCAAATAGTTCTTCTTGAAAATTCTCAAACACACGGATTTCATGTAGTTTGTCTTGCATAGCAAGCCCTCCTATCAATACCCATTCCACCACAAGTGAAACAGGTTGTCTATAGCTACTAGTATAACACGAATTTCTCAACGGATAACAAGCTTATTTGACTAAGCTGATATCAACATCTATATCCTCACGAAAAAAATTCTTCGCTCGGCAATAAGTATCTAAAAAGACAAGATTTCCTGCTCATTATCACTATTCAAGTCCTTAGGTAGATGAATGTCAAGCTTGAAATGCCCTTCTTCATAGCTAGAATCAACCTGAATTGCAAGCTCCTCTATTTCCTGATAATTGGAAAAATAACTCTGTAGACACATGGTCACGCAAGAGGCTAAAGCAATATTCACCCAACTCATAGGTGTCATCCCATCTTCCGTATATCCGAAGAGTTCCACAGACACTCCGTAACCCTCTGAAACTGAATAATAGCGTTGTCAACTTTAATCGTCGTTTGATACGTAATGCACCTACATTTGTTTTTTTATTATAACAAAGAGAAGCCTAACAACCGAACTGAACACTTTGAAATATCTATCACAACCCTTAAGGAATCCTCTTACTTTTCAACAGATTAATCTTATACAATACCTACATTACTAAGAGATTACAATTAGGTAAAAACAACTGGAAGTGCTTTTAATTTGATGAGTTTTCATTAAATTAAATCTACTAATAAAAAAGGGAGATTATTATGAGAGTTTTTTCTAAATTAACTTTAGCATCTGTCTCAGTTCTCGCCTTGTTAACCCTAGCAGCATGTGGTAACTCCAAAGATAAAAGTAACTCATCATCTTCTTCATCATCAAGTAGGGTGAGAAAAGACTCTTCTTCTACCGACTCAAGTGCCTCAGTTAAAGTTAACAAAGACGGTTCAACTGAATTGAACGGCGAGAACGGTAATTCTGCCAAAATAAATGGTGAAAATGCTGTTTAAGCCAAGACGATACAAATATAAAAGTTGGCTCAGACGGAACTGTCTCAATTGGTAACTAATATAAGATGGGCTAGCTATTCTGCAAATCTTTTTAGATTCAGAATCATAAAATCGTTACCTAAAGATGCTATAATAGGGGTGGAAATCCATAATCAGGGGGTAAGACAATGAAAAATAAAATCATCTTGGGATGTTTGGCTGCAGCTGCCTGCGAGATCCTTTTTGGGCTCAGTTTTATATTTACCAAATCGATTACAGCACAGGCCAGTGGCCTTGCTTTAATCTCTTGGCGTTTTGTCACAGCCTTCTTCTTTGTCAACCTTTATCTTCTCACAAGAAGACAAAAGGTAGTCATAAATGGCAGAAATCTCAAACCACTGATACGTATTGCCATCCTTAATCCTATTATCTATTTTATCTGCGAAACGATTGGGATTCGTATGACTACTGCCTCTGAAAGTGGAGCATTCCTCGCTTGCATTCCGGTCGTCGCACTTATCATGTCTAGTCTTATTTTGAAAGAATGGCCAAGTCGTTGGCAAGTGGTAGGTGTCGCTACAACCCTCATCGGTATCATTATTGCCGTATTCGCTGCGGGTGGCTCCACCAACTTCTCACTTGTCGGATACTTCATTTTAGGTTTAGCCGTTGTCTCCTATGCCCTTTATTGCGTTGACGTTGAAAAAGCCAGTCAATTCACTAGCTTTGAGATTAGCTATTTTATGTTAGCCAGTGGTTGCCTTACATTTGGACTCTTTGCACTAAGCCGTAGCTTTCTAGCGGGTAACTTGAAAGAGCTTTTAACGCTCCCTTGGAGTAATCCAAAGTTCGCCATAACCATCCTGTACCAAGGATTGGGGTGTAGTGTTATAGGGTATATCCTTTCAAATTTTGCTATCGCAACTATCGGGGTTAACCGAACTGCTTCTTTCATTGGCATATCAACGATTATCTCAATTCTAGCTGCTGTAGTCTTCTTAGGAGAGCCCTTCTCACAGTTACAAATCTTAGCGGGAATCTTGGTAGTCCTTGGAGTCTATGTGGCTAATAAAAATTAAAACTCTTGGAAATTTATCCTCCAAGAGTTTTTTGCTGTCAATCAAGTTCTAACTGAATCAAAACCACAAGCTCTTTCTCATTAGGAATACTACTTACTGCCGTCAAATCAGGCAAGACCTGGTCCACATAATAATAAATAATATAAGCCAAAAATACTGACGATTTCGTCATAACATTAAATAAAGAAGCTACCTGAATAATCCGACCAAAATTGGGAAAACTAATCCTGCAAGCTTCCTCAATCGTGTGAAAAATAGCTGGATATTCGTATAACATGTTCCTTCTCATATTTTAATACTAGACTCCTTTATGATAAGATGAGTTCTAAGAGATGTCAACCGAAAATTGTGATAACAAAAGTTTTGGAACCATTCGAAACAACACAGCTCTAAAACATGTACTTCGTTAATATTCAATTTTTAAGAGTTTTGGAACCATTCGAAACAACACAGCTCTAAAACACTACGTTATCAGGGATGCCGTATACCTTGGTTTTGGAACCATTCGAAACAACACAGCTCTAAAACTCCTGACGAAAACCATCACGGCATTGGAAAGTTTTGGAACCATTCGAAACAACACAGCTCTAAAACCGGATGCCAAGCGAAAGCGAAGTCACAACTGTTTTGGAACCATTCGAAACAACACAGCTCTAAAACTCCTTACCTGGTAGTCCGTCATTACCTCTAGTTTTGGAACCATTCGAAACAACACAGCTCTAAAACTCTTGGAATTGTCGTCAGTGTTATGGTTTGGTTTTGGAACCATTCGAAACAACACAGCTCTAAAACCTGACCACTTGGGTTTCCCGGGGCGGCAGAGTTTTGGAACCATTCGAAACAACACAGCTCTAAAACTAACTCTTTGGAATATCGAAATTAACCGTTGTTTTGGAACCATTCGAAACAACACAGCTCTAAAACTCAAATTCAATTAATATATTGTGGACTGGTGTTTTGGAACCATTCGAAACAACACAGCTCTAAAACCCAGTCAATACACCTGCATCAGCTTTAACTGTTTTGGAACCATTCGAAACAACACAGCTCTAAAACATTTTAACATCGGTGATAATAGCATCTAATGTTTTGGAACCATTCGAAACAACACAGCTCTAAAACGAGTTAAATGTTAGATGCCATTTAACCGTTGTTTTGGAACCATTCGAAACAACACAGCTCTAAAACTACCTGAACTAGATAGCAAAATGGACGTCTGTTTTGGAACCATTCGAAACAACACAGCTCTAAAACTGTTTTCGGTTCTAGCACCTTGAACATATTGTTTTGGAACCATTCGAAACAACACAGCTCTAAAACTCTTTGCCAGGCAATCCATCATTTCCATCGGTTTTGGAACCATTCGAAACAACACAGCTCTAAAACTGATTTACTGAATTCTTTGTCTGCAAATAGGTTTTGGAACCATTCGAAACAACACAGCTCTAAAACTAGCAGCCTTTCAAGCTCTTAAAGACGAACGTTTTGGAACCATTCGAAACAACACAGCTCTAAAACTTACCAAGCCACCAGCCTCGACTTGGTTTTGTTTTGGAACCATTCGAAACAACACAGCTCTAAAACCTCGTAGGATATCTTTTCTACCAGATTTCGTAATCGCACTATTAATCTCAGCATGACTTCAGCTTCAAAATAATTCCAATTTTATATTTATTATACCTTAAAAATCCTTATATATCAACGTTTTAGACAAGATGTGACTGTCACCATATTAGATTATTTCTTAATAATCATATGTCAAGCAACTTAATTCCTCCTCTATCAAATCCTTATAATCTACTCTCTAACAAAATGATTATCCCATTCAACTTCATACAGAAACTACTAAATACTAAAAGATAGTCTTGAAATAACTCAAGACTATCTATACTTATTACTAATTTACTAGTTATTATAGGGCATCAAAATATAATCCTTGTCTAAAATAAATTGTTGAATCCCTTCAATCTGTCTAGGTTCCAAAAATAATACATCAGCTTGTGATAACTTTGTATATTCCAAGATTTGATAAATTTCATCTTTAGAAAAATACGACAAGCTATTGACGAATACTAAAATTCTCTTTTTAACTAAATATTTAAAAATCTGTAAAATCTCAAATATTTTTTCAAAAACCGTACAAGACTTAGTTTCGATTCTGACACCTAATGCTTTAATTAGTTCTAAAAGTGTAATCTCATCATACTCTATATCTAGTTCATTTTCTATACACTCTGCCATTATAATATCAGTAATTAATGATACCAAAGAATCTATTTCTGATCTAACTTCAGGTTTATCATTCAACTGGCTTACAATATCTGTGTGAAGCAACTTTAATACCTGAGAAGTATTAATATCGTAACCTAAAATATCCGTTATTAAAAGTAATTCAGAGGACCTTATACTCCTTATTTTACTATCAAATATTGTTAAATTCGATTGTTCATCATACTGATAGAATTCCTTGACTAACTGAGCAAACACACTCACATCCTCAATTACGAGAACTGTCCCCAGATTAACCTCCATAGGCTCATCCAAAAGTGAAAAATTAATCTTCATCACAATAATTATCTCCTAAGAACACTAACCTTTCCTCTGAATTGGCAATACTTGTGTTTTTATCTCCGTACAAATAAATCATACGGGCAAATTGCTTTTCAGTAACTGTTAGTATTGTTATATTTCCTTTTTTAGGATTATTAGCTTTAAGTCGTCCAACCATTGCTGTATTGGCGGTATGATTTAATAACAGTTTACTATATACCGAAAACTGGTGCATGATAAAACCTTCACTTAAGAGGAACTTTCTAAACTTACGATACGCTTTCCTCTCTTCAGCAGTATCTGTTGGCATATCAAACATTAATATCATTCGCATATATCTATAACTCATATTCTAAATTCAGGAATTTCCTCACCTAACTGATTTAACGCTTTTATAACTTTTTTTGTATAATCACTAACAATGTTTGATAAATACATCTCTTTTCCATTATAGAGATAGGTTTCTGAAAAGATCGAAAAAAGTTCTTTTTTGATTTTGACGAAATTATTATGTCGATTTTGATAAACAATTCTATCTATAATTGGCCTAAATGGCTCCATAATATCACTAGCAAGGTTAAATTGATTAAACTGGTTAGCATGTTTTAAACCAATTTGTGTCATACAACCACAGACGACAACCTCACGTGCAAACATACTCAATAACAAGGTATAACCATAATCCAGCGCTGCATTGATATCATTATCACTTTCCCTAGTAAAATCATTACCGAAAAGCGTATTAAAATAAATTCTGGCAGAGTGACCCTCACGATTACTAGGATCAAACCGTTCTAATCCATGATATAATTCCATAATAGATTGAGATTTCTCAAAGAAGGAACATTCTCCCAAATAGTAAGATTGATTCAATATCTTTTGCGCAATAATAGCAGTCCATACCTCACATTTAACATTTTCCTTCCACGCAATTTGTCTAGCTATTTGCAGACTAGAATCATGACGTGCATAATACGGTGTAAGAAAAGCTGTCGGCAATCGTTTATCATCACAGAAAATAACTAGAATATTTTCATCAACTAATCTCTTCACTAACATAGTAGTCAATACAATGTCAGTTGTTTCCAATAAAAGTATATCAATTTCAGAAAGATGAATCATCTCAGTTTTATATGAGTTTCTAAAAATAAGGTGATTATTCTTATATGACAGTTTAGAATGTATGTTTACGACTACTGTTCTCCAACCTGCCATTAACCCTCTCCTAGTTTGGCAAGGTCTATTCGTGTTTCATAGAGGCCTGTAACAGATTGATGAATAAGTGTGGCATCTTTTAATAGGGATGATGGGGTATAGTCTCTATACCTTTGAATTTTAACACCTAAAAATTCAAAATCAGCAGCACTTCCACGAGAGGTTAATTCAAATAGCCCCTTTCTTTCACTTCCGGTAGGTCCTATAAAACTACTACAGAGTTCATCTATACTATGATTTTGCCAAGATTGAAAGGCAGAGTTTAAAAGTTTACCATTCTTTTTAGCTCCAACATAATTCTCATTAAACTCAAGAATGTAGTAAAATAATTCTTCAAACTCTTTTTTATGGTTCTCAACATATTTTCTATGATTCTCATTAATTGTGTTACTTATTCTCTTAGCATGATAAAGTAATTTCACAAACTTCTGTGAAAGAAAAATCTGATTTCCTTTGTGAATCTCTCCCCTCTTATTATTCGTTGACAAAATACTAGCCAACATACGACGTGAACCATCTGAAAGTTCAAATAAACTATATTTAGGTAGTTCAATAATTAACTCAATATCTTTATAACCTTTTTCAAGTAAAAAATTAAGTTTATCTTTTCTATAATTAATCCTATCTAAAATAGAAATACCTTGAAATTCTAGTACATTTGTTATTTTTTTCTTAGCACCTTTTTCAATTGTCCCTTTAACAAGAACAGCAAAAGAATTAGAAATTCCAGCATACCCCCCATACTTTTTGGGGTCAAGATACTCTTTAGCACCTACTAAATTTTCATTACTATTTGGTTTTGGCTTTGAGGAAAGATTTGCATTAAACAATCCCTTTGGTTTTCCTCTATCCAATCCGTGATTCTGTTCCTCAACTTTTTTCACAACATTTACTTGCGGATAAGAGAGTACTCTCCTTACAGTTGCTAAATCAGATTCTTTATTCCAAACGGATTCGCCGGTCTCCTCATTTACCTCAATAAGTGGTCTTTCAATAACTCTACCATCAGCTAAAGAAATAGATTTTTTAAAGATATTCATGATATTTGAATAGAAATATACCTTTTCTGTAGCGGACTTTCTTTCTCTAAAACTATTGTATTTTGGATAATCACCGTACACAAATTCTGGCTCTAGTTTAGGGTATTTCTTAAGTAAAGCACTTGCTATAACGGCATTCAAGTAAGCATCATGAGCATGATGAAAATCATTGATTTCACGAACTTTATAAAGTTCAAAATCCTTACGAAATTGAGAAACTAAGGTAGATTTCAAGGTAATAATTTTTACTGTTCGTACCGCTCTATTATTTTCATCTTTTTTATTATTAAATTTCTCATCAAGTAAACGAGCTACATGTTTTGTTATTTGACGTGTTTCAACCAACTGGCGTTGAATAAAACCAGCTTTGTCCTCAGGTAACAATCCTCCCCGTTCAGCTTTTGTCAGATTATCAAATTTTCGTTGAGAAATTAATTTTGATTTCAATAATTGATACCAAAATGTCTTTCTTTTTTTGACAACCTCTAAACTTGGAAAATCATCTGATTTACCACGGTTACTAGCAGATGAAACAAGTACTTTATTGTCAATAGAATTATCTTTCAAAAAAGCTTGAGGAATAATATGATCAATATCATAATTACTTAATCTATCAATATCTAAATCATCTCCGGTATACATATCTTTTCCATTTTGAAGATAGTATAAGTAAAGTCGATCATTTTGAAGTGCGTTATTGTCTATTTTAGAAAGTTTTGCAGGAATATTTTCCTTAAGTATCTTACTACCTAACTCTTTGAGAGATTTTTCTAAACGTTTCAAGCGTTGTTGGGAATTAGACTTACCTTGATTGGTATATTGATTTTCACGAGCCATCTCAACAACAATTGACTCGGGTTTTCTTCCTCCCATTACTTTGACCAATTCATCTACAATTTTTATGCTTTGTAAAATACCTTTTTTAATCGCAGGACTACCTGGCAAAGACTTAACGACCTCTTTAATATTACCTTTATCTTCGTCACCAATAATTTGTGCTTTCTGTATCTTCTTTTTAAAAGAAAGAGCATCATCGTGAATAAGTTGCATGAAATTACGGTTAGAAATACCATCATCAATTAAGTAATCAAGAATAGTATTACCAGATTTTTCATCTCGAATACCATTAATAAGCTTAGCAGATAACTTACCCCAGCCAGTGTAATGTCTACGAGATAACTTTTTCAAAACGGATTTATCGAATATATTCTCAAATTTTGAAAGACGTTGTTTTATCATCTCTCTATCTTCAAAAATTGTCAAAGTATGGATAATTTCTTCGATAATCGCTTCATTTGAACTATCATCCAAAAACTCTTTATCATTAATAATATTTAAAAGATCGTGATAAGTAGATAAACTAGAATTAAACTGTTTCTCTATGCCTTTTAATTCAATTCCATCATACCCATAAATTGCATGTAAATATTCAATAATATCCTTATCAGTAACTTTCCTTTTATCTTTAAAATAAAGTCTAACAATATCTTTCTTCTGCTTACTATCTAAAAATTGATAATCTCTCATACTTTCGGCAATAAATCTAACTTTTGTTAATTCATTATATACATTAAAAGTTTCGTATAAGAGACTATGCTTTGGAAGTACCTTCTCTTCTGGCAAATACAAATCAAAACTAGTCATTCGATTAATGAAAGCCTCTGCCGAAGATTCTTTGTCAATAACGTCCTCAAAATTCCAAGGTGTAATTTTTTCATTTCGTTTTCTTATTGACCAGGCAAAATCACTATTCCCTCTCGCAAGTGGACCTACATAATAAGGAATTCGGAAGGTTAAAATCTTCTCGATTCTTTCTTTATTTTTAGCCAAGAAAGGATAAAATTTAGCTTGCTTATCAAGAATTGCTCTCATTTCTTGAAGATGAATCTGATATGGTATCGAACCATTGTCAAATGTACGTTGCTTTCTCAAAAAATCTTCTCGATCAATTTTTTCAAGAAAATAATCCGCACCTTCAAATTCAGCCAATAGGTTTTTTAGATATACGTAGAAATCTTCCTGATTTGTTTTTCCATCAATATAACCAGCATAACCATTTTTGGTGTCATCTTTAAATACTTCATTATACGTTTTTAGTGAAATATTTCTTATATATTCCTTTAGTAACGCTAAATCTTCTTTGTGTTCATTATATCGCTTTATCATAGCAGAAGAGAGAGGTGCTTCTGTCTCATTATCAGTTACAGTCAGAAAACCCGATAAAAGAATAGCATCATAAAGTTTCTTTGCTTTGATAAAGACATCACTGTAATCATCTCCAATATAACCTAACAAAGTCTCTAAATCTTCATCATAGCTTTCTTTGGAAAAATGTAAGGAGGCTTTTTCGTCTAAATTAAAACATTTCCTAAAATCAGCTTGATTTCCTACAATCAACTTTAGAAACTCTGAAAAAATCCCCGAATTCTTCTCCCCAGGGAAGAGTTTTAAAATACGATCTTTCTTTTCTAATTTACTAATCTTATCTTTAACAATTTCCTCAAGTTGTTTACTATTCTCAAGTGATAAATCCGATTCAAAAATAGCATTATAAGTGTCCAAAAAGTCTTGAAAATTCTTCTGAATATCATTATTTTTTGAATTAAACTCTCCTTCAATTAAGAAGTGACCTCTATATTTAATCATATGAGCCAATGCAAGATAAACTAGACGCAAATCTGCTTTTTTAGTACTATCTGCTAAATATTTCCTTAAATGATAGATAGTTGGAAATTCATCATGATAGGCTTTTTCTTCTACTAAGTTTCCAAATATCGGATACTTACTATCACGTTTATCATCAGGAACTAAAAACGAATCGTCAAGTCTTTGAAAGAAAGCATCATCTAATGTAGCCATCTCTGTGCTAAAAATTTCCTGCAAATAAAGGATACGATTACGGCGTCTAGTATAACGTCTTCTTGCAGTACGCTTCAATCTTCTTCCTTCTGCTGTGATTCCAGAGTCAAAGAGTAATACACCTAACAGGTTCTTTTTGATATACTTTTTACTCGTATTTCCTAAGACTTTCATTTTTTTAGACGGAACCTTGTAATTATCAGTTATTACAGCCCATCCAACACTATTCGTTCCAATATCAAGTCCAATTGAGTATGGCTTAGTCATACATTTCTCCTTATTTGAAAAATCTAAATTTATAGAAATTATTATACACTTATTAAACAACATTTCAACATCTAATAGAATTACTGATTAAATAGTATGACGTTGAAATCTTGTAATCAAGAATAAAATTTTTTATACTTTACCCTATAGTAAATTGACATATTAGTTATAAAACTATATAATAATAATTGTGGTTTGAAACCATTCGAAACAACACAGCGAGTTAAAATAAGGCTTAGTCCGTACTCAACTTGAAAAGGTGGCACCGATTCGGTGTTTTTTTTATACACAAAGAGTCCCTTGGAATCATCCAAAGGACTCTTTTATCTCTACTATTTTCCCACCTCATCCAAGATCTCAATGACCTTATACAAATCTGGTTCTGTGATCTGATAAGGAGCTTGTGCACGGACAATTGGTTTGGCACAAAAGGCGATGCCTATGCCGGCTGTCTTAATCATAGGCAAATCATTGGCTCCATCACCCATAGCAATGGTTTGAGAGAGTTTAAGTCCATTTTCCGCTGCCCAATCTTTAAGCTTAGCTACCTTGACATCTTTGGTAACAATCTCACCATAAACCTTTCCAGTTAAGAAACCATCGATCACCTCAAGGTGATTGGCCTTCACATAATCAATACCTGCCTCTCTTGCCAGTCTATCAACTGTCTCATGGAAACCACCAGAAACTAAACCTACCTTGAAGCCACGTGAGTGGAGTTCATCCACAAGTTCCTTGGCTCCCTTGTTGAAATGAATGCGGGCATAGACCTTCTCAAATATACTGTCAGGCAATCCCTTAAGGGTTGCCACACGCTCATTCAAAGCCTGTCTGAAATCTAATTCTCCACGCATGGCCCGCTCTGTGATTTCAGCGACCCCTCGACCAACACCAGCCTCTTCCCCCAATAAATCAATTACTTCTTCTTGGACCAGAGTTGAGTCTACATCCATAACTAATAAGCCTTTTACTTCTGACATAATTTCCTCTATTCTCTAATACCTATATAACTTTTATTAAGCTTCTCATTAACCTAAAAAGAGATAAGGTTCTTCAAAAAAGATTCTGGACCTAGGCCCAGAATCTTTCTTCTACATACGAATTTGTTCGCGTGTTTTTTCGTAAGACGATACAAAACGATCTGTTACACCTGGTTCTACTTTTTCCAGGGCGTAAGAGATTTCTTCCAAAGATGCATCGTAGTCATGGTCGACTTCGAACAACTTAAGCGCATGCTCAAAGCTACTTTGAACAGCAGGTTCGAAAGAGCGGTAACGGTTTGAGTACTGCAAAAGTTGTTCAGTCAAGGTTGCATTTTGAACAACCAAATAAGCAGTCTTTTCCAAATGCTCAATAGCATTTTTTGACGTTTCAGTCAAACGCATTACTGCATCAATATTAATACGTCCACGGCTGAGCTCATCCATTAGAGCTTCAATTTGTGCACTTGTTGAGAAGAATACACTCAAGAAGGATTCAGGAATACCTGGAAGATTACGTTTTTCCATGTAACGCTTGATAACATGCAATTTATCAATATAAACATCAAGCTCATCACGCGCCTTAGCTTCATTTTTCTCGATAGCTCGAAGATTTTCAAAAACCTCAACCTGTCCATTTTCAACAGCAGACAAGGTGTTGAGACTCTTTTCGAAGATCTTTTCAAGTTCTGAGAAGGGTTTCACCTGATTATCAAAGTTTTCAAGTGTTGGAAGAACTGCTGTTTCAACACTCGAAATATCTGAAGTAAAGCTACGTACATCTGCTTCATAAGTTTCATCGAAAATGTAAGTCAACATGAGACGCTCAAGCTCTTCTTGAAGTTTCTTGTTGTTTTCTTTAGCATGCTTGAGATAATCTGGCAAAATTTTCTTTTGACGCATAACAACCTTGTATGATGCAATTTCACGTTCGAAAATACTATACAAGTTGTCAATCTTTTCTTGAATATCAGCATTTTTTTCTTCCGCACGATCCAGATCAAGAGAAACCAACTCACTTGAGTTTGAACGGATAGCTTCACGAATTTCCTGGAAGTGACGTTCGATATTTTTCTCAGGGAAGTGGTAATTTTGCTCAATCAACTTGCGGTAGCCAGATTCCAAATCATCCAACTGATCTGGGAAATCATCTTCCAACTTAGCTACAAT
>OLSI01001901.1_pt1 | contig 12645 bp, 34 predicted proteins | sample 1672661 | NCBI WGS metagenome assembly OLSI01 (sample SAMEA3136711, study PRJEB25190) | human gut metagenome | biome: human gut; feature: human-associated habitat; material: faeces | place: Austria | collected 2013 | reverse complement strand
CCTTGAAAATATAAGGTTTTAAAGAAAAATAGGACTGTAAAACTTTACAGTACCTATTTTAAGAAGGGAGAATAAGAATGAAATGTAAATTATTTATGAACTCGTATGAAATGGAAATTGAAAAACTGAGAGTGCCAACACATTCAGTAATTTTTCGTTTTGAATCTGGTGCGGTTCTTGTATGCAAAAGAATGTTTTTCAATAAAAAGGAAAACAGATGGAATAGAAAAATAGAACTGTTCTGTTATGATCCAATAGAATGTGTATGGATTAAAACCAGAATGCAAAATGAAATTACAGATAAAATGGTAGATTTTTACATTCAGAAAATAAATGCAAAATATAATGATGTAAACTTTAAAGCATTGATGAAGCATGACAGAATGAAAAAGAAAGGATCTGGAGGAATCCGTTTGTCTAAATGGAATGGAACTGTGACCGATTATGAATGTACAAAAAATCCATTGCATGATTTTAGAAGAGTATTTTATTAAATCGGTATAACTATTTTCAAAATATTTTGCGAAAAATAAACGCAAATTGAAATTTGTCAAGTGCTATGATATACTATAGTTATGCAAAAAAGAAAGGAAAATAAAAAATGATAGTATATAGAAAACTTGATGAATTACTAAAAGAGCGTGAAATTTCAAAGAATAAGCTCGGAAAAGAAACTGGAATAAGTACGAATATTATTTCCAAAATCTCAAAAAATGAGGGATTTAAAACGGAAACTATAAATCGTATTTGCGAATACTTAAAAGTACAACCTGGAGACATCATGGAATGGATTCCTGATTCCGATTACAAAGATAAACAAAAAGCGAAAGCAGAAGTCCAGGCTCAAATTGCAGAGCTTCAAAAGCAATTGAAAAACCTATAATATAAGGAGAAAAATCATGAGAAACAATACTTTAGAGAAGTTATTTTTGTCTCTTTCGAACGAAAAATATAATCCGTCATATGATGAAGAAAGCGAAAATATTCTTGTAACAGCTGACGGATATGATTGGGAAATTTGCGAATCCGCAGCCATGGAATATTTTGGTGTCAAAAGAGAAGATGGATTTTCAGAGCCAGAATATTATTCTTGCAATGGAATTGAAGAGGTGTTAAATCTCTTTCAGTAGAATGCAAATAAGAAAAGAAAGCATCTAACGAAAATGTTAGGTGCTATTTTTATACCAAAAATTAAGGAGGAAATGAAAATGAAAAAATCTACAAGAACGGAAATTATAAATTTTGCCATGGCTTGTTCTCTGGCTGCAATTGCAATCATGTCCGGAGAATCACTAGGAAAATGGAAAATGGAAAAGCAGATCAAGAACCTTTACCCACTTTCTGCCCGAATTGTATCAATCAATGAGACAGCAGACGAAATTACGGCAGAAGATGTAAACGGAAATTTGTGGGGATTTACCGGAATAGAAGATTATGCGCTTGGTGATACAGTCGCGCTCATTATGAACAGCAAAGGAACACGGAATATTAAAGATGACGAAATAGTATCTTCCAGGTATTCTGGCAACGCAAATGACTAGTGCAAAGAATACTGTGATTCTGATACTACAATTGTAGATTGGAATGTAAATGGAAATGAGCTTGCATTCATGACAAGCGACGGTATAGAACTGTATGCCGAGAAAACAGAGAGTATATATAAGTAATATATTATATATAAACGCAAATTAAAAGAATAATGTTCAGTTAAAAAGACAGAGCGAATGTTCTGTCTTTTTATAGTGCGCATTATTGCACACAACATCAAAAGCGAAAGCAAAAATTAGGAGGGAAATTCCATGCCAGTAAAAGAAGCAATCAAATACCAATCACGGAGAAACAATAAGCTTCGCGAACAGAAGGCAGACCGGGAAGCTACCATTTCTGCGATTGTATCAGGAGTCCTCATGATCCTGATTCCGTGTTTAATGGTGGCACACAAAATTTACTTCGGTTAGAAGGGAAAGGAGATCAAAAGTATGAGAACATGGAAAAAGGATATTAGAATCCTCGGTGATGATTTCGGGCTGCCACGGTCAATTGTGAAATCTGCAATTAAAAAGGCAGAAGAGAAAGCAATTCCGCAGTTTTACAACGGAAACGAAGATAACTTCCGGTATAACGAAGCACACAGATTGATTATGCCGTATATTCTGAAAGCATAGGGAGGAATGCAAAACGATAAAATAAATGACTGTTCTTATATATATGTAGAAAGAGTAGAAGGGAGATAACGCAAATGAGAACTATGAGAACATTCCAGGTAAACAACGCAAAGGCAGGACTTTTCAAAGAATACTGTCGTGATATGCACATTCAAACGGAAATCATTCCTGAAGATGGTTTTAAGACATTTTATTGTCTTATGGATGAAGCAGAATTTGGTAACGCAAAACTGTTCTGCGAAGCCAGATGCAAGCCAGAACCAGAGAAACGGAAATCACGGATTTCTGTGTACATTATAATAGAAGAAACACGGTAGAATATGTTATTATTTTCTTTACAATACATCAAATATGTTGTATGATAAATATAGAAAAGAAAAGGGAGAATAATACTAATGAATCGGGCATTTATTGAAGTACCAGTTTTTACAAAAAGATGGCATGATTTAGGTCTTACAGATGAAAATCTAAGGGAATTACAGAATATTCTATTAGAAAATCCTAAATCAGGTGATGCAATTCAAGGAACTGGTGGATTAAGAAAAATTCGTGTTCCTATGGAAAATAAAAACAAAGGTAAAAGAGGTGGCGCAAGAGTATTATACGTTGATATAGAAGTGAAAGAAGTAATATACTTTATCAACGTATATAGTAAAAACGAACAAGAAGATTTAAGCGAAAGCGAAAAGAAAGCTTTTAAAATTGTCATTAAAGAATTGAAAGGAGAGTAATCAATGAGTAAATTTTTTGAAGATACAATGCAAGGATTGCTAGAAGCACTTGAAATTGAAAAGGGAAATATTGCTTTAACTGAGAAACCGAATATGCCAGGGAAAACTTTTTATGTTGCAGGTAATGATAAAGAGTTGATTGACAAAATCGTTGAGATTAGAAAAAATGAAAATATTTCTCAAGCAGAGTTAGCAGAAATGACAGGAAACACGCAACAAGCAATCTCGCGATTTGAACAGAAAACGCATAACGCATCAATGAATATGTTTACTAATATTATCAACGCATTAGGTTATGAAGTGCAACTTGTAAAAAGATAAATAGGAATTGGAGTGATTAAGATAAGCGAATTTCAAAAGTATTTAGAAGAACAACTCAAAGATCCCGAATTTAAAAAAGAATGGGATGCGCTTCAGCCAGAAATGGAAGAAGCGAGAAGAGAAATTGAGACTCAAAGAGAGAAAGAGAATTAAGTACTAACACCTTACAGAAATATGTAGGGTGTTATTTTTGTGCAAAAAATTAAGGGAAAACAAAATTATAAGAAAGAAAGAGGATAAATATTATGTGTAAAATTTTTGAAGAAATGACAGGAAAGAAAAACGAAGGCAACGTAGGTGAGTTGAAAGGCTTATTAAAATCAGCGGTAGATGCAAGGTTAAATGCAACCATTATCAAGGTTCCGGTAGAATTATTTGATATTGATGAGAATTATCAGATTCCGGAACGTACAGCAAGAAGCTTGAATTATCTTGTAAACCATTGGGATGATAATAAATTACTTCCACTTGCAGGCGTTCCACATTTTGAAGAAGGGAAAATCTATTTATTTGATCAAAGAGAAAGGGATTACATGTTATTAGATAGAATGAGAAGTGACTGTGATTATTTTCTCGGAAATGGAAACGGTTATGAAGGGCATCTGTGGGGTAGCAGCGTTGAAGTGATTTGTGATGAGATGGAACGAATTTGGAATTCGCTGGAAGAGAAACCTGAGTGGTTGACATTTGAACAGATTAAAAACTACAGAAGAGAAATGATGAAAGCGAGGAGAAAATAATGAAAAAATATACAATAGATACATTAAGAGAGATTAACGCAAGATTTTGTGGTTCGCATATACTTATGAATTACGATGTAGATAAGGCAAATATGTATGTCGAACTTATAGAAAATACACGGTCTGAAAAGACTCCAAGTGTGGGTGATTGCGTTAGATATACAAATGAATATGGAGATTACTATGGAACAGCTCATATTGAAAAAGCAGATGCGAATGAAATTTATATCTGTGAACGACCATATACACCTTTTGTTCATGAATACGAAGGCAGAATTAGTTGTAATACAAGTGGTGGAGCATGGACACATTTACCAACAAGAGAACTGAAATATATAGGTAAAATTGAAAAGAGATTTTGTGATTGGGGTAATTGTGGAGCCTGGGCAGATGGTGCCATTGATTTTATAGCAGAAGTAAGTTTATGGGAATACGTAGATAGTATTATGATAATTATGATTGCAGCTATGAGGCTTATTTATGGCTAGACAATAGATAAAAATGGATGAAGTGTACCCAAGAGATTTCAACATGGCTGTAACTGAAAATGGAGAAACATTAGTAAGAGTAAGCGAAATTAATGAAATGATAAGAAAAGGTGTTTTTACATTAAACAAGGAAAAGATGAATGATTATCATTTTGATACTAGGTTTACATACAACAAAGAAAAACTTACACGGAACGAGGCATTTAATTTATATATATGTTTACTACATTAATAGTAAATGGAAGAGAGGTTTGATTATGAAATTTCCAAAATATTATAAATATCATGCAAAAATAATTGAAGAGAATTTTGAAGAAAACAATAAATCATATGACAAAGTAAAAATTACAAGATTTTCTATTAATGGAGAACAAGAGAAGAATATATTTATAAGAAAACGGTGAAGAAATAACACCATCATATAGAATGACAATATATTCTGCATTAAAAAAGTTTTGTAAGTTCTTATTTGTTTCAAAGGTTATTCCTGAAAATTATATGGAAAATATCGACAAACCACAAATTAGAGAATTACAAAGGACTGTTATAAAAAGAAGAAAAGCATTTATGACAGAAGAAGAATTGCAGGAATATATTTATAATGTAAATAATGGAATTACAATGAACGAGCGTTCTCCATGTGGTAGGTGGAGAAACAGAGATAAGGCAATTATAAATTTATTTCTTACAACAGGTATACGATGTTCTGCTCTAATAAACCTTGATGTAAATGATATTGACTTTAAGAACAAAATGTTATATGTTACTGATAAAGGCAGTAGAGTTTCCAGCTATCATATGACAAAAGATACTTCTTCTATTTTGGGTAAATGGATAAATGATAGATCTGAAATGTTAATTGATGGACAAGCGTTATTCATTACAAAATATAGAAAACGAATGACAATAGATTCGATTTCTGGTATAACTAAAAAATATGCAATGACACTTGATGAAAAAAATATTTCGCCCCATAAATTAAGAGTGGCTTATGCAAGAATGTTGTATAGTAAGACAAATGATTTGTTTTTTGTCCAAAAGTGTATGGGGCATAAATCTCCAAGGACGACAGAATTATATTTGGGAGAATGTTTAAATGAAAAAGAAAGAATTGAAGCTTCAGAAATTATATCAGATATATTATAAGGGGTGATAGTATGAACAAAGAAAGAAGAACACAAATTAAAAAACTTACGAATGAACTTGAAGATGTTAAGACAAAACTTAAATATATTTTACGAAAGGAAGAAGGAATTCTTGATAACACACCGGAGAATCTTCAAGGGACCGATCGGTATTCTGAAAGTGAAAATGCACTTGATGTGTTAGATGATGTGGTAGATAATTTGGAATCTGCAATTGAATCATTAAATGAGATTATATAAAGAAAAGGGTTTGGCAAATAATTGTCCAACCCTTAGTTCAATACACTTAGTACCAAACTTACATCATGTATTTATAATACATCATATTTTGTGGAAAGTAAAGAGGTAAAATATGAGCGAAGTTAAATTTGAGATTAAAAAAGATAATATTGAAATTAAGTATAAGGACCGTGATCAAATTAAACCAGGATGTACATTGGATAATATGAATAGTGATCCGGAAATACTTGGAACATATGAAACAAAAGAAGAAGCGATCGAAGCATTACGGAAATATAAAACAGAAATCTCGGAATTCTCTTATTCAGCAGGTAGAACGTTCGATGTAACAGAATATTATGTCGAAGAGAATGTATATGATGATAATGGTGAGCCAGAATCATGTAATGGAGTGTTGGAAGAAAGTAAAATGGAAATTTTCTTAAAGAATGAAGACAGAGAAATAATTGACACATTTGACAATTATTCGGATGCAGAGACTGCATATAATGAATATGATGATGAATGCAGTATAGAATTTGATTAAGAAATAATAGATTTATCAGAAGTGGAATTGTCGTAAGGCAGTTCCATTTCTGGTATAATAGAGAATATAATATTAAGGTGATAAAAAATGTATTATATAAAATGTGGAACAGATTATATTTGCAAAGGTTCTTATATTGTAAATGGCGAAAAATACAAAGTCGTTGGAACAATTGAAGAAGCGAGAGCATTTAAAACATATTTGGGCGCGCAAATAGCATTGGATACACTGGAGGATGCTAATGTTTACAACAATATAAATGATTGTGAAATAGTTGAGGTGATATAGATGAGTAATTTACAAGAAATATGGAATGATTTGGACGAGGCATATGAGTATATGGAAAGAGCTATTGAGAAAATGTCATACATTCCATTGTCAAAAGAGTTATATGAAAGAAAAGAGAGATTCGATTTATCGGAAATTTCTTATATGAAGCAACTTGTGGAAGAGATGATGGAGAATAATATGTAATGAAACCAAGTTTTCGTTAGGAGATATGAATATGATTACATTTAAGTGTTTATATAAGTTAACAAAAGAAGAAGTAGCTGGAATTGTATTTGATATCAAAAATGGTAAATCTTATACTGTTCTAGGCTGGGAGAATTATTATGCTACAGATGCAGATATTATTAAGTATTATAATTCACTTTAAATAAAAATTACGGACTAAGAAATCTAAGTTTATTATAGAAGGATGATATTTATGGAAAAATCAAAAACGCCGACATTGGATAAAATGATAGAAATTCAAGAACAGTCACAATTATGTGGAGAATTTTTGGATTGGTTTTTATGCAAATATACTGTATTTGATAGAAACCAAAAGAGGGAAAATCCATTTGCTAATGTTATGGGAAATGGAGATTATATTGACAAAGAAAAATTGCTTGCTGAGTTTTTTGATATTGATTTAGACGAAGCAGAAAAAGAAAAAGATATGCTGCTTCAAATAGAAAGGAATAAACATAAAGCACATCATTGTAAGTTGTGTGGTAACTATATTGCAGAAGACAATCTTAGTGTGTGTGACAAATGTGCATCGGAATATCAAATATAAAAGCCGAGTGAATTTAAGTTTACTACAGAAGGAGTGGTTGAAATGGAACAAACTTTCTATATCGGAATGAAAATTTGTAATTATTACACAATTCATATCAATGATGATGGCTATGAAAAAAAAGAAATGGTGCAAGAAAATGATATTGACGGATTTGTACAGTGTCTAAAAGTTTTAGGATATAAGGAAATTTAACTTTCCTTTGGTATTAAGGATAAAGATTTTTGTGAGATATTTGGAATTGAGGTGAAAGACAATTAGTAAATTAATACAGAAATTAAATTGGGATATGCCATTTATAAAAAATCAGTGTATGTTTATATATGCAGATGCTGATTTAGATTCTAATCAAAAAATGCAAGAACCACTACAAAAACTGTATCAGTATGAAAATCAACCAGATATGAGAGAAAAGATAAGAGAATATATTAATGAGCTTGATACAGAAATTGACAGACTTGAATCTGACTTAGAAAAGCAAATGACCTATAATGTAGAAGCTTGTAATGTTACTGCAACTGAATCAAGGTTGAATACAATAATCGAAGTAAAGAATGATTTATTGGGAAGATTGGAAGAGGTGATATAAATGGATTCAGACAAATATAATGGAGATATCATAAAGATTGACCGACTGATTGAATTTTTACCAACCGAACATTTGTCTTGGGATGAAACAGGAGAAATTGATCTGGATGATATCTCTGTTGCAATATACGAACCCGTTCCAGAAATACCTGATCCATATGGAGATACATGGGAACATCCAGTGTTAGAACAGAGATCAAGAGAATGGCATATTGGAAGAATAATTTTTTTTATTAATCATCCAATGGAAATAAGAGATATTGAGATTGATAATGAATGCAGTGGTAATTTTATTCTTCCACAACCAATTATTGTAGATGGTTGGCATAGATATGCAGCAGCAAGATGGTTATACGACCAAGACAAACTGACAGAAATTCATTGTAGATATGGTGGTCGAGCTGATGTGCTTGAATATTTACAAGGGAAAACAGATGACTTATTGTGGGAAGCTATATAATAAAGAATTGACGATTTCATTAGTACGGAGAGTAGGTGTTTAAATGTATAAAAATATGTCAGAGTTACTAGAAGAAAGAGAGAATAACGGTTGGAAATTAGAAAAGTTTGAAATAAAACAAGATAATTTCAGAGCAATGTTGGATGGTATTATGCCTGGAACATATATTAGATTAACACATAATGGAGAATGTGTTATGTCCAACACAGATATGGAAAAGAATACAAATAGAAAATTTTGTTCAAAAGCTTATGGTGATATTATTATTGGTGGTCTTGGAATTGGAATGATTATCATGGCAATTCAAGATAAGCCAGAGGTAAAAAGTATTACTGTAATCGAAAAGAATCAAGAAGTAATTAATTTGGTTGCATCACAGCTTGTCTTCATGGGAGGTTGGGATAAGAATATGAGTAACATGGGATATAGACCGAAAGTTTATGATTGTACCATAGATGGAATAAAAAGTGTCAAAGGCAAAAATTTATTTATTTTACATTGGAAAGATTCAAAAGGCGATGGAAGTATGCCGATTCAGGTAGATCAACCATCAGAATTAATTCTTAACAGAATGAAAGAGATTGTGAATGGAAAGCGAGATCAATTATACTTAACGAGAGGAATGAGAGATATTGATGTTTTGTATCTCGGTGATAATAAATGGCAATTATATGATGAATTTGATTTCTACGAATTTGAAATGGTGATGTAGTTATGGTTTGCTTGGATTGTGGAAATAGAGATGTCCGGTATGATGAAAAAGAGAAATCATATCATTGTAATAACTGCGGATCACGAGAGCTAGGGAATAATTTTACTTATTGTATTGGTGATTACGTCTTTGATAAATCTGAGAATAAAGTCAGACTTGCCATTGAAGGAGATAACCATAGGAGTGATGTAGAATATATTGGAAGATTCTTAAATTTGGACGAAGCAATGATATGCTATAAAAATATGAACATATAAGGAACAATGAAAGATTGTTTTCAAATGGAGGAAGAAATGGTATATAGAGAGTTTATGGATTTAACAGATGATGAAATTAAATACATTATCAAAGATATCTTCCCATATACTACTAAAATTGATAACATTATAAGAGATTCCAAATTTAACCAAATTTCGTGTGATATTTATATTATGGAAGAATATCCTGATACCCCAGATACCTTGGATCTTACGGTTCCGGCGTTTGGAGAAGAAGGAATCACAACTCATGACTTCTCACTTACTGATAAAGAACTATGGAAATGGAAACAGTTTCTTTTGGCAAAGGGATGTGACGAACGTCTGAAAGATAATCCGTATTTAGAGTCTTAATAAAACAGACATTTCAAATGGAGTGATATTATGATGACAGTAGGAGAATTAAAAGCTGTGTTAGAAGACTATGACGAAGATCTTCCTGTATGTATCGGAATGATTCAGAGTTATGGTTCTAATTTCGCTACAGAGCTTGATGACGTGGATGAGTTTACAGTAGACGATTGGGAATATGGCGAAGAAAAGAAAGTAGTTCTAACTCAGGGAAGCCAAATTGGAATTGTTGAATATGGAGAGTAGGTGGCAATATGCAGCTTGTAATATTTAACTCGCAGGAAAAGGCAGAGAAATGTATTTTTGCCCTTGGTAAGCGAAAGAAAAGTTGGAGAAAAATTGAGAGTCAATTTACAGATGAAGTGAAATATCTGGTTTGGTATGAACCTATAATGTAGAAATGGTGGTATTTTATGAGCTTTAAATGTCCTATTTGTGAGAAAGTATATGAACAATTTGGTTTGAAAGAATATGCGAAAGCACCAAAAACAACTTTATTTGGAGAATTTAAGATAAGAGACATCTATGGAAATGTTATAACAACGCATAGACTATTAAACAAACCAGTTTGTTCTGAAGAATGTAAAGATAAAAATGAAGAACAATATTTTGTTGAAGAGTATAAAGGTAATAACATATATTTTGTAGATGGAAAATATATGCCGTATCTTGAATGTGGTTATTGGTATGATACTATTGAAGGTGTTAAGGATAGAATTGATAATCCACACTTAATTCCGGCAACGCCAATATTGATGCATGGATTAAATGCTGCAATGAGTGGAGAACCTGGAAATGTTTAAAAAATATGTGGGAGACAAAGTAAAATGAAATATATGATTATTTCCATTATATCAATAATTGTTTGTCCAATAATAATGCTTACTGGCATACGGCTACAAGGTAAAAAAGAAGAAAAAGAAATGAACAGAAAATTACGATTTATTGATAAAATAAACAAAAGAGAAAGTCAACGTGAATTTCTTCAATATAAAGGAATTCAAACATATGGAGATTTCAAAAGAACAAAATTATATCTACAAGCTGAAAATACAGCAATTTGTGTAAATGGTGAAGATGAACTATATGACGAGATGTATTTTCCAGAAGAATTAGATCATTTGCCTGTAATTGGAATTATTAGCAAACCTGATGGGATGTTAGGAATTAACTTATTATGTAGTAATTGGGACGATAGATATGAGCCAGATTGGGTTGCTGAGATATATTAAGTAAATGAAAATTTAGTTTCATTGTGTAAATAATGTGTATAAAAAGGGTTGACATTACACAACTATTGTGTATAATAATAGTACAAAAGGAGGTATGTTACCCGATGAAGAGGTCTGATTTGGTAAAGAAACTAGAAAACGGCGGTTTTGTATTCGAGAGACATGGTGGAAGCCATGATATATATTCCAAAGGGAATGTAAAAGAAACAATTCCAAGACACAATGAGATTAACGAAAGATTAGCGAAGGCTATACTTAAGAGAAATGGGCTGTTATAGTCCATTATCTCTTAAATAATTATATATAAATCAACAAAGAATGGAGGTTGTTCTGAATGAAAAATGTATATCCTGTTTTCTTTACAAAAACCAATGATGATATTTTAATTGAAGTACCAGATTTTCATATCTTAACAGAAGGAAAAGATATGAATGATGCTATGGAAATGGCAAGAGATGCAATAGAATTAAAATGTGTATCAATGGAAGATAATAAAGAAATAATACCAAATCCGACAAATATAAACAAATTAGATCCTTCAAAGGGAACATTTTCAGAAGATGGAGAAACAATAGTATCTTTTGTGGATATTGATTCTGCTATATATAGAAAAAAGATTGACACAAAAACGGTACGAAGAAATGTAGCTCTACCAAGTTGGCTAAATTATGAAGCAGATCAAGCAGGCGTAAATGTTTCAAGAATTCTTCAGGAAGCATTAATGACTGTATTAAAGGTAAACAATAGAATTCAATAACGCAAAAACTAAGCAATCAGAGTAAAATCTGGTTGCTTTTTTGGTACAAAAAATTGAGAGAATAATATATCTGGAGGTGATAATAATGTGCGAAAATATTAACGAAGATGACGTGGTAATTAAAAGCCTGGATATAAAACATATGAGTGTTCTCGAATATCTAAAATGGAAGACTGATAAATCAAAACAAAAATCTGAAATTAAAGAAGAATATATTGTATGATAGTTGCAAGAATGTTTCAACATATGGTATAATAGAACATATGTGTGGTGGAGGTGCGAAATGGAAAAATATATGAATGTTCCGTTGGACAAAGAATGGACCAGAGACGATGTTGAACGAGAGTATGAACTATGCAGTGACGTAAAGAAAGTAGCAAAGATATATGATATTACAGTAAAGGAAGTAAGAGAAATTATCAAATCAAAATAAGGAGTGGTGATCGTGATCGTTACTGTAAATGATGAAAAATATGATTATCTGATCGAAGATTATCTCAAACAGCTTGGGTCTGTACAAACTTTCACTTCTGAAAATCTTCGTGATGGATTCGAGGAATATGTGCGTAGAACGGAATCTGAAGATGTGGCTGCATATCTTTGGGGACGTTTAGAAGTGCTTTCTGAAGACAATAACAGGAATGGTGGTGTTAGATGGAATGGGGTTTAAGGCTGGTGACATATGTTATATCCTAGAAAGCAATAGGAGAGTAAGGCAAGCAAAAGTCGCAGGAAAATCTGGTGAATTTTATACAATTCAGTTGGTTGGATCATGTGGAGCAATTCGATTAAAGGAAAGTAGATTATTCGGAACTGGTAAACGCCAAATAGCAAGTACCGTGACATTTTCAGGCGGCTGCTTTGCAGCC
>OLSI01001898.1_pt1 | contig 12667 bp, 7 predicted proteins | sample 1672661 | NCBI WGS metagenome assembly OLSI01 (sample SAMEA3136711, study PRJEB25190) | human gut metagenome | biome: human gut; feature: human-associated habitat; material: faeces | place: Austria | collected 2013 | reverse complement strand
AATTTAGTTTTTTATCTATCTGAATAAAGAAATAACAGACTCAACATAAATAAAAGCCGAGGATAAAGGGATATTTATGTTGGGCCTGTTTTTTTAATAGGAGAGCGAGAATTCCCTAAATATCCACAAATTCCTAATGAAATAAAACATAATAAGAAAATAACATATTTGATAAATAACAATAAAATGGTGTTATCTTTAAAAGTAGATGAAAAAAATTATCTTCTTATTAAGCAGATACAAAGGTGTGAGAATATCAATCAATTAATGTGGATGTTATTAATAAGTGTAACTATTGCGGTCGGGATTTTTTTTGTATATATGATGTTTTATACCTATAAAAATGCAGAAGAATCACAATTCGAAATAACTAAAATTAAATATGGATCAATTCCAGAAATTATTTTTTTAATATCATTAATTCCCAACTGGTGGCTGTTTTCAGTAAATCAAAACAATACCTTTATTATGATAACAATTGTTAAGTTATGGATGATTTGGACATTTTGGATATTACCAATAATTATTATAAGTCGTTTTTTGATAAATCCTGTAGATCATTATGGATTTGGAGGGCCGTATTCAAAAAAAGTATTTCGACTATATGTGTATTAATAGCTAATATATGTTTGGGAGCATTTTCAGAAATAAACATGAATAGAAATACTATAGTTATTGGCTTAGCATTAATGATAATAATTTTTATTTTTTCGCATTGTTATTTAAAAAATAAAGTGTCCAAGATAGTAAGAGTTAGTTTTGAGATAATGGTTAGTATGTATGGTTTCTTTTTCTTATTTTTAATTTCTTATTTGAAGAGTTTTTGATTTATTATTGGGAGTACTTAGAACGTACACTTAAGATATTATAAAAAAGAAAGTTCAATGGCACAGGTTTTCTTTTTTAGTTAATGTCTAGCTAACCGTTGAACAATAACAATGAAAGAAGTATGTTATGTTGTTAATGGAGTAAGTCTTGACATAAAAAAAATGAAATGATATTCTAATAATAGAAAAAGGTGCTACCGATATGACGGTCACCTGATATTTAATGAATCAAAAAATGATCGCTTAAATTGACAGGTTTAGGGCGATCATTTTTCTGTCTTGGCATCATGCTTTCCGCGATTGTAGCCAAGACTATAACATGCGATACACAATGATAGTACAGCAATTAAGCTTTCAATCGTTAGCATAATTCAAGTCCCCTTTCCGTCGAATTTCTCTTTTTCAAGAGATGATCTATGTAATCGGGGCTATAACTCCCACGTAGGAAGTGACCGCCATTCACGTCAAAGTGAAGTAACACCTGTTTTTTATTTTATCAAATCATGTATACTTATTCAATTAAAATATTCTATTTATTAAATTTTATAAAGTATACAATATTAATTTGACATTTTTAAGTTTATATTTTAAATATTTTGACAAATCGGTGCAGTAGAACCCCTTTTACCTTCTGTTAATAAACACAAAAATTATTAACCAGTACCGCTTAAGGTCTCTGGAACCTTAAGAAATCACAAGCTCCTGCAGGTAAAAAAATATGCGTTGTTAAAAGAAAATATGTTATGATGAAAGAAAAACAGAAAGGATACTAATATGACAAAGATTAAATTAACAGATAACCTTTCCTTATCTCAGATCATCCGAGGTTTTTGGAGACTAGATACTTGGGAATTATCAACAGACGAACTTATTGATAACATGAAATCAAGCATAGACTTAGGTGTAACATCTTTTGATACAGCAGAGATTTATGCAGATACTTTATGTGAATCTCAGATAGGTGAAGCATTTGTCAAAGATCCGGCATTAAGGGGAAAAGTAGAGTTGATTTCAAAAACAGGAATTTACAAACAAGAAATTAATGGAGAATCATTTGGGTATTATAATACAACTTATGATAGAATCGTACGATCCTGTAAAGAAAGTCTTCAGAGATTACATACAGATTATCTTGACCTATATTTAATTCACAGAGAAGACCCTCTTTTAGATCCATGGGAGGCAGGCAGAGCAATGCTGGATCTGAAGAAAGAAGGGCTGATCAAAGAAATCGGAGTGTCAAATTTTGATCCATTTAAATTTGATGCAATGAATAAAGCGGTTGACGGAGCACTTGTAACGAATCAGATTGAATGGAACCCAGTATGTTTTGAACATTTCAATTCTGGAATGATGGATTATCTGACAGTTAATAAAATCCATCCAATGATATGGTCACCACTTGCAGGAGGAAGATTATTTCAAGAAGATGATCTACAATGTAAGAAAGCAATGGATAAGATCAAAGAAATCGCTGAGAGACATAACTGTGAACCAGATACGATCGTGTATGCATGGATCATGTATCATCCAGTACAGGCAATGCCGATCGTTGGAAGCAGAAAGGTTGAGAGGATTGAATCTGCAGTGAAAGCAATGGATGTTAAATTAGAGCATTATGAATGGTACGAGATTTATGCAGCAAGCGGGCAGCAGCAGATAAGATAATGAATAAAATGAATGAAAATAGAAAAATCGTGTTAGATACTTTAAATGAGCAGAACATCGAATATGAAATGTTTGAACATCAAGCGGTATACACAGTCGATGAAATCGAAGACTCTGACCTGTGGAATCATGAGAATGGAATAGGGGCTAAGAATTTATTTTTACGAGATGGTAGCGGAAAGCATCATTTTCTTGTGATCATTCGGGAAGACAAGCAGGCGGACCTTAAGAAAGTAAGAGATGAGATTGGAAGTTCCAGACTAAGTTTTGCCTCAGCCGAGCGTCTAATGAAATATTTAAATATTGAACCCGGATCTGTTTCGCCGTTAGGCGTTTTGAACGATCAGGAATGTGTGATTCCGGTATTCTTTGACGAAGATCTGAAAGAATATGAATACATTGCAGTCCATCCAAATGATAATACAGCAACGATCTGGATGAAACTTGCTGATCTTGTGAATGTCATAAAGTTGCATGAAAATCAAGTGAAATTTATCAATGTGGAATAAAATTCATGAATAAGAAAAAGAACACAAGATTCTTTGATTTTTTGAGAATTGAGGATTATAATGTAGCCAATATAAAGAGTCAAAAGAATAAAGAGAAAGAAGGCAACGAACAAGATGAGTTATTATAGTGTGAATTTACCAAGTTATACGATCGGAGAGGGATGTTATAAAGAGATTCCGCATACAACAAGATTTTATGGAAAAACAGCTGTTGTGATCGGTGGAAAGATCGCGATGTCTAAAGCAAAAGATAAGATCTTAGAAGGAATCAAAGATTCCGATGTAGAAATCCTTGATTTTATCTGGTACGGTGGTGATTCCACCTATGAAAATGGTAACGCATTGATCGACATGGACGTTGTCAAGAAAGCAGACATGATCTTCGCAGTCGGTGGAGGACGTGCCTGTGATACATGTAAATACGTGGCAAATGAAATGGATAAACCATTATTCTGCTTCCCAACCGTAGCATCAAACTGTGCATCTGTCACAGCAATCTCTGTAATTTATAACCCAGATGGATCATTCAGAGAATATTACTATCCAAAGAATGCAAACCATACATTCATCGAATCATCCATCATCGCTGATTCACCAGAAGAATTATTATGGGCAGGAATCGGAGATGCATTAAGCAAAGAATGTGAAGCAGTATTTGCATCCAAAGAAGACGAATTATCCCATACACCAATGATGGGAGTACAGCTAAGCAAGATCTGTACTACACCACTTGTTGAATATGGAAAGAAAGCATTGGACGACTTAAGAGCGAATAAAGTATCTTATGAATTAGAACAGGTAGCGTTAGACATCATCATCAGTACAGGATTAGTATCTAACATGGTAAGTGCAGCACCAAAATATTACTATAACTCAAGCCTTGCACACTGTGTATATTACGGATCAACCGTTACAAAAGGCGGAGAAAAACATTTACATGGAGAAATCGTATCATTAGGTGTGCTATGCCTGTTAACATTCGGAAAAGAATACGAAGAAAGAGAACGAATCGCAAAATTCAACCTAAGTATGGGACTGCCAGTATGCTTTGAAGACATTGAGATCACAGAAGATGATTTTGATGCAATGGCAGAGAAAGCAATGACCACTACAGAATGGGACTTCAAACCTGAGAATGCTGGGGTTACGAAGGAAAGCTTTATTCAGTGTATGAAAGAAACAGATGAATATGGTAGAAGTATAAAATTTTAATTTGTAAGTTGGCTAACTGTAGATTTCGAGTATATGATAAAAAATAAATAAACGATTGGAAGCGCAGCTAGAGAATTTTCCTCACGTTTTTTACAGATCGCTGATTCGCCGGCTTTCCTTGCGTAACTCGCCTTCAAAGGTATTGAAAATCAGAACTCTTTGAGGCTCAAACAACGCACTAAGCCGGCTGCGAATCCGTAAAAAACGTGGCAAAATTCTAATGCTGCGCTTCCAATCGTTTATTTATTTTTTATCATATACCAGAAGTCTAAAGTGTGGACAATTACAAGATTGGAAAATTTAAGTGGATGTGTATGGAGAACAGTATTGATTGTAAAATAGGGGATTTTTAAACAGAAGGTAATGTTATTATGTGTCATAAACATCTCGATAAATCGGTGCTTATGCATCTCTTTAAATTTCTGTTTACGAATACAAAAATTATTATCCAATACCGTTTAACATACACACCCTGTAGTGATTTGAATAGCGTTCCGTTGTATGAGTCAGAAAGAAGATAAGAAAAAACGCTTTCAAAAATTAAAAAGAAGGTGGAAATAAAATAAAATGGTAAAAAGAAACAAGGTTGTCGCTATGCTGATGGCGGGACTGATGGCTGTGTCTCCAATATCGCAGCCAGTTTCAATATACGCCAGCGAATCTGATGTGGAAACTGTGGTTCAGGAGGAACCTTCTGAAGAAGTCCAGGAAGAGCCTGCTGCAGAGCCAGAAATATCAGATGAATCCACAGAACTAGAAGAGTCCTCAGCACCTCAGGAAGACATTGACATAAACTACGACGACTCTGGCGGCGATATGTTCTCAGATGGCAGCACGGAAGATTTAAGCGTATTTGACACTGAAGAACAGGAAGCAACGGTGCAGTCGCTGCAGTGGACTGGCAGAATTAATGAAACTGATATAACAGCTAAGCTGTCATGTGAAAGCGGCTCTAAAATGGATGCTTCTGATATTCTGGATATTAAAGAAACAGAAAAAGAAGCAAAAAAAGAATTAGAAACAAAAATTTCCGCAATGGCGGTAAACTCGTGTGCTTCGGTAAAATTTGGATTTGATGTAAGCCGAAAGGACAAAAATGGAGAAGAAAAAGAAAAGAATATTTCTTATAAAATTTCCTTAAATATGGCTGATATCTCAGCGTTGAAAGGTCTAAAGTTATATCACCAAAAAGAAAATGGAGATATGGAAGAACTGACCTTTACAGCAGGAAGCGACGAAAACGGAGGGCAGAAAGTTGAATTTGTGTCTGCTGAAGGTCTTGGAAGTTTTGTTTTTGCAGAGATAAGTGAAGACCTAATGGTAAATGACGAACCTAATACGACAGATGCACCAAAAAACGATACTGCGGTTCAAGATTCAGAAGAAAATATTGAAGATTTGACTGTGAATACAGAAAATATTTCAGAAGAACCTCAGGTTACAGAGGAAGATGCGGCTGCAGGCAACACCCAGGAAAATCCTGATGCAGACCCAACAGGAAGTGTTATCCCTGTTGATATCAGCGAATTCCAGGTGTCATTTGTCAGCGGTGCAGAAAATGCAGACGGTAAAAATGTCTGGAATCCATCAGACCCGACGAAAGGACATTCGTTTATTTACCGTGTAAATTACACAATGTCAGGTACATTTTCAACAGATATTGGAGCCTTTAAAATAGAGCTCCCGCTGCATATCCTAAAAGATAAAGATGGAAACTGGGCTGATACGTTTAACTGTCCTTACTGGTTAAGGTCGGAAGTGACAGAGGAAGATAATCCTGATTTTGTCTATGAGATAGATGAAGAAAATAATAAGGTTACAATCTATAACTATAAACCATATCCGACAGGTGAAGCTGGCTATGTAGAATTCTCTTATGAAACCACAAAAGATACAATGCAGTATCTTGACATGGGAGCATCAACAAAAGTTCATGCGAAAGTGTATGCAACAAATGAATCATCAACAGTAACGAAAGAATCAGAAGCTGATGAGGTTTATATTGATACACATGCAACAATCGCTTACACACAGAAAAAGAAGCCTACATTATATAGAGAGTGGAACGAAGCCTGGGGCGAGAAGCCGGCAGGCGCAGAAAACTATTATTATCTTGTATGGCCAATCAGGTCATATGTCAATAAGAATACTTCAATCTATGATTTCTCTTTAAGTGACATCCCAACAGAGATGGATAGCGAGGTAATCGGATATAAGTTCTTTGGACAGACGGAATTTAGCCAGGAAAGCACCATTACAGGTATCTCAATGTATGGTGATAGATATGATTATGTATTGACAAGATATAATAAAGCAAAAGCAGATGAATTAACCAACAATAAAGAAAGATATTTTATCCATAATGATATTGAAGCGACAGTAAGCCCGATTGACCGGGTTGATGAAGATTCAAAGGCAACTTCTTCATATGACTGGTTTTATGAAGCGCCAAAATATTTTGGAGGTGATGGCGATTTCTGGGCTGAAAAATATGGTGTGTATGGTGAATATACAAGGGTTGAAAGTTCTGAAGATATTTCAAACTATGCTCTTGGAGAATTTGAAAGCGGAGAGATTGATTCCCTTTCATATTTGAAATACCGTGCAATATGCGATGGTGCACCGTATGCTTACACTCTTGCTGATGGAGCAACCGGAACAGTTGATGATGCACTAAATGGACTATACTGGCAAAAGAAAGTGGATTATGACCTGATAGATAATGGAATATCAATTGAAGGAACAAAACTTGATGATGCAGATTATGATATTGGAAGAGCAGAAGTAATACCGGTAATCAAAGACGCGACTTTTGATGAATCAACTTACACATTTAAATCCAAAAAGAAAACTTCCGGATTCAATGACAGTGATAATATTGATGTGTTCGTAAGAACAGCAGATGGATGGAATAAAGCTGCAACATATAATCTAAATAATAAGATGTATGAAAATATCAATAATAAATATATCAAGAATACTGACGGAAGGATAATTGAATTTAATGCAGGCGTCAAAGCACTGGAATATAAATGCTCTCACGCTTATTTCTACACAGAACTGAATATTTATCCGGAACTGGTTCTTTACAGAACGGAACATATGCAGGAAATATTAAAAAGCAAACCGGAAAAAATAGCAGTAACCAATGAAATTGATTATATCGTGACGCAGGGAGATAAAACGATGCTCAACAGACACACTCAGGGTACTGATTACGTACAGAAAGTAACACGAGAGTCAGAAATCAAAAAAGATGTCGTAAAAACAGAAAATATAAAAAGGGAATCAAGATTTGAAGTAACCTGGAACGTGAATTTTCAGGAAAAGTATATAGATGATAAAGGCATACATTACATTTATCAGAACAGCGGAAAATTTTACGACCTGCTTCCGACAGGATGCGACTTTAATGCTGACTCACTGGTTGTGACTGAATCGGGAATCCCCCTTGGAAAAGGAGAATATGATTATAGTCTGACATATAACTATAAAAATTCCGGAAGAATACTTCTTACAGTAACGATTTCAAGTCCGACAAAAAATGAATACGCTATGCAGTACAATACTTCACATGATTATAATTCTATTAATGATTATGGAAGAAACCTGCTAAACTCAGTTGTGTATGAGTCGGGAAATACAAGAATTGGTGAAGGATTTCCGGATGATGGAGGGAATATCACTGACAAAGAAATTCTGAAAGATATTGACCCTGACACCGATGCAGAAAAGTTTGTATACTCTGAAGCCCGTTATGAAGTAAACTTCCCGGTGGCAGCAGTTACCGGATTAAAGAAACAGGTTAAGAATTCAACTTCAAAATCTTATTCTTACAATGAAGTCGTACACAAAAACGAGTGGTACAGTTATAAAGTCAGAATGACAAACGATTCTTCAACAAAAGCAAAAGATATTGTTTTCTTTGATTCACTTGAAAACTTCTATCAGAATGAAGGCCAGAGCAAGCCAACGCTTAAATCTGACTGGCATGGAGCGCTGAAAAGTGTGGATGTGTCACAGATAGAGCAGAAAGGAGCTGCACCTGTTGTGTATCTCTCAAAGCTTGAGAGCATGAATCCAAATGAACATAACGATTTGGGAGAAGTTCTGAATGGGGAGCCGATATGGCTGGAGCTCAGTGAATTTGAAAAGAAATATGGCTTTGATAAAGCAGCAGCAATTGCGATTGACGCATCGAAGCGTGAGGATGGTTCAGAATTCCTGCTTGATGAAAAAGAATCTGTTTCTTTTGTAATCTATATGCAGGCACCCTCAGAAGATACCAGCGGGGAAAAAGACCCGGTGGCATACAATAATATCTTCGTAAGAAGGACTGCAATCAAGGAAATCGGAAATGAAGTAAAAGAGATAAACCAGTTTTATCACCAGGAATACACTCAGGCACATTATAGAGTATCAGGGGATTTCGATTTTAAAAAAGTTGATGCGACAGACGTTGAAAGTGTAATAAAAGGTGCTACATACAAACTGACAGGAACATCAGATTATGGAACATTCTATGATGAGGAGCGTACTTCCAATAAAAAAGGAAAAATAAACTTTAAAGAAATAGAAAAAGGAAAATATGAACTGAGGGAAGTTTCCTGTTCTGATGACTGGCTGCTTGATAAAAATGTCTATACCGTTGTGATTGACGGAAAAGGCAATGTCGAGATTGCCGGACTGGCAGTAGAAAATGGTGAGTATGTCCTTACTGACGAACCAAGATACCATGCTGACATTGTTTTTCAGAAAATCAATCCGGTGACAAACGGAAGTGTTGAAGGGGCAGTATTTAAACTAACAGGAATATCAGATTACGATAATGATTATACACTGTATGCCAAATCAAATAAGATTGGCCGTGTCTCATTTAAAAATATTGATATGGGAACATATGAACTGAAAGAAGTTGAAGCTCCGGAAGGATACATCAAAAACAAAACGGTATTTACCGTAAAGATTGATGAAAACGGCAGAGTATCAATGTTTGACGGAGATAAGAAACTTGAAATGAACAATGCTGATATCTACGAGATAGAGAACGAACCTTATCATAGTGTAAGATTCCTAAAGAGCAGTACTTACGGCGATAATATTTATCTTGAAGGTGCAGAATTTAACCTTTCCGGAATCTCAGATTACGGAACAAATGTAAATATGACGGCTATGTCAGGAAAAGCCGAAGATGGCGGACTGGTAATATTTGATGGTCTGGAGCCTGGTGTTTACACACTTAAGGAGACAAAAGCGCCGGAAGGACATTATCTTGATGAAAAGCCTTACAAGGTAACTCTTAAAAAAGACGGAACATTTACAATTGATGGTCTGGAAAAAATCAGATTCGGAGATACGACAGATGGGAGCGAAGTGAAATGATAAAAAGAAACAATAATACTAAGCCAGGGAAATCTTCCCTGGCGAAGGTGTTTTTAGTACTATTTAGTTTAATATGTTTATTTATAGCAGGAATATCTGTTGTGTCTGCTGACGATGCCGTTTATTCCACTGTCGGAGGAACCTGGGTTAAGGTTAATGAAAAAACATGGACGATGGACAAAGACGGGGACGGCAAAACTGATGTCACTCTGATTAAAGAAGGTGACGAATGGAGATACATTTTTAATGTTGCAGACGATTCATCAATGTATTACGGATGGGAGACAGATATCCCGGACGGATATCAGGTTGAAAACGGATATGGAACAAAAGAAAATCCGGCAGTAAGCATCCAGTATGCACATACTCCCAATATTGATAACGACGGGGTGCAAAACGGAAATTACACGGGCGGGGTTGACACAAATAAAGTTTTCTCAGTTCCCGGCTCTTCCACAATAATGATGAAACTGACGGCTGACCTGGCTGCTGGAGACTATCTTGTTATCTGGACCGGAAGCCATCCGGATTATACGGCAGCAGGAGATACTGCAAAAGGAACAAAAATAACTGGAAAAGTAGATACAAAAGAATATGCATTCAATGACAATACAATCACGCTTGGATTTCATTCAAAAAAAGACGGCGAAAAAGGTTATGGATATTATGCTGTTATCAACAGCGATAAGAACCAGAATGGCCTTATGGCAACAAATGTGGCTACAGATGAACCGATTCCTGACACAGGAAATTTAATCGTTACTAAAAAAGTAACAGAATCCGACGGAACAGAATCAACAGATAATAATGTGTTTAAGTTTGATATTGAATTCACATCAGACAACGCTGGCACGACCGCAGCCCTTGCAGAAAAAAAGGATTATGGCGATGTGACTGTAGAAAACGGTAAAGGTTCTTTTTATCTTTCAAACGGACAACAGGTGAAAATGACAGGCCTTCCAGCCGGAATTTCCTATAAAATTACTGAAGCAGAAAATACAGATTATGAAGTTTCCTGGACTGCAGATTCCGGAGTCATCACGAAAGACGCCGAGGCAACAGCAATATGTGTAAATAAAAAGAAACCAAAAGAAGAAGTAAAAAGACAATCTTTAACAGTAAAAAAAGAAGTAAAAGAGGCAAAAAACGGAGCAGAGGAAAGCTTTGTATTCCATGCAGCATTTGAAGGACTGGAAGAAAATGCAGAATATAAATACAAAAAAGGAGAAGCAGAAACGGTCTTCTCTTCTGATGAAACTGGTGCTGCAGATGTTTCTTTTGAACTGAAAGATAAAGAATCCGTCATCTTTGAAGGACTCCCAGTGGGAAGCAAATATCAGATAACAGAAGATGGGAATAGTTATGCCGCATCTTATGAACTCACTGATTTTGTGAATGCGGTGCAGCAGAAACAGAATAACGATGAAGTAAACAAATCATTATCAACTGGAACAGAAATCGTTGATGCAGATGAAAATGCAGTTGTTACATTCATCAATACCGGAAAAGAACTTGATGTTCCGGAGACAAAAACAACAAAAATAAGAATCAAAAAAGTATGGAGCGATAACGAATCAAAAACAAGACCGGCTGCAATCACTGTATACCTTCTGCAGGATGAGAATATCATTAAAAACATTACATTAAATAATGATAATGGATGGCAGGCTGATTTTGACGGGCTGGACGTATTTCAGGAAGACGGGACAACGGAATATAAATATTCTGTTCAGGAAGAAAAAATTGACGGCTATACTTCCGAGATTACAGAAAGTACTGTTGATGAAAATGGCGAAAATATAAAACTTTTCACTGTTACAAATACTGCTGTATCAACCGGAGCGATTAAGGTAACAAAAGCAGTTGAAGGTGAGAAGGCTGAAACCGACAAGGCATTTAAATTTAACATCACGCTTCAGAAAGATGGCCAGCCGGTGACAGGTGTTTACAATCTTGACAGCAAAGCCGGAACAAAGACCGGAACAATCGTATTTGACGAAAACGGAAAGGCTTCGTTTGAATTAAAACATAACGAATCAATCGTAATCTCAGGTCTTCCAATCGGTGCTTCATATGAAATCGCAGAGAACCCATATAAGTGCTATACCGCATCAGATGAAGGTAAATATTCCGGAGTAATCCCTGAGGGAACTGCAGAAGTCAATGTGGTAAATACGCATAAAGAAATGTACAGCATCTCTGTTACTAAAACAGTCAAAGGAAACCAGGGAGACAAAACGAAAGAATTTGATTTTGTCCTGAAACTTACGGCAGGAGATGGAATTGACCTTCCGGCAGCGGTAGAATACAAAAAAGGAAAAGAAAACGGAAAAATAGATTTAACAAATAGCGAGGCAGAGTTCAAACTTGCACACGGAGAGGAAATCACATTTAAAGACCTTCCGGCAGGCATTGGTTATGAAGTGACAGAAAGTGGTGCAGAAAATGATGGATATACCGTCAGCAGCGAAAATGCTTCAGGTGTGGTTAAGGCAGATGTGAATGTTTCTTTTGTAAATACGAAAAATGTTGGAATCCCAACGTCATCCATGACCAATACGATTGTGATGCTACTTATTGTATGCATTGCGGTTTGCGGTGTGGTGTATGGTGTAAGGAAGAGGAGATAAGAAAAGCATGAAGACGTGGCTATGTAATGGCTGCGTCTTTTTTTGTATTGTCAAGTGCCTAAGTACGCTCCATCGCTTCGCAAAAGAAAATAAAAAATTTTTCAAAAAAAACGCCACACTCTTGGAATTATTTTGCATATTAATTATAGAGCATACAAACAAAACGTAAGAGGCATTTAAAAATGCTCAAATAAAAACATGGAGTGCTAAAAAAGCAAAAAAATATTTTTCACAGAAACACCACATTTTTTAATTATTTTGCATATTAAATATAGAGCAAAAAAAAGAGCTAAAAGCAAACAAGAAAATGCTCAACGGAGAACGGGGAATCCCCGGCTGACCAAAAGTCGTCCGCGGGTCAAAGGCTCCGGTTTTAACTTCGCACGCGGGTCTGAATCCCCGTTCGAAGTCAAGTTACGAGTCCGGCTTTGCTGGCGAG